>Ga0105044_10004625_pt1 | contig 18896 bp, 16 predicted proteins | sample MAT01_FD_78092 | JGI IMG/M metagenome (GOLD analysis project Ga0105044, IMG submission 78092) | Freshwater microbial communities from Lake Fryxell liftoff mats and glacier meltwater in Antarctica - MAT-01 | ecosystem: Environmental > Aquatic > Freshwater > Ice > Liftoff microbial mat | place...
AAATAAGATTCAACTTGGAGCAGCCTTGCTCAAAGGGATCGGCACCGGGGGCGATCCCAGCCTCGGCAAACAAGCCGCGCTCGAAGCAGTGGATGAAATCCGAGATGCCGTGCGCGGTCGGGGCATCGTGTTTCTGTGCGTCGGACTGGGCGGAGGCACCGGCTCAGGTGCAGCTCCCGAGGTAGCGCGGATCATACGGGAGGAAGGAGCCTTCCTTTTCGTGTTCGCCACCATGCCCTTTAGCTTCGAAGGCCAGCGCCGCGTGGACCAAGCCAAGGAAGCCCTTCGCGCTGTCGGTCGCTACGCCAATGCCGTGATCACTTTCGAGAATGATCGCATGGGCGAACTGATCGTGCCTCGCGATGGTGTCGCTGCTGCTTTCGCGGCTGCGGACAAAGTGATCAGCCAGAGCGTGCGGGCCATCATGAACGTCGTCTTCCGCCCCGGCATCATCCGCATCGGGCTCGACGACTTACTCACCGCCCTCCACTCGAAGCACTCCATGTGTCTCTTCGGTTACGGCGTTGCCAAAGGCGACAACCGCTGCCACGAGGCAGTCGAGCACGCCCTCAAATGCCCGCTACTGGATCGAGGCAAGCTCCTCAACGAGGCTCAGGCCGTTCTCGTCCAGGTTGCCGGCGGTGAGACCATGACTCTTTTTGAAGTGCAATTGGTCATGGAGGAAGTGGCCAAATACATCAGCCCGCAGACCCAGGTGCTCTTCGGGACCGGCACCGACAAACGTCTCGGCAACAGCCTTTCCGTCACCATCATCAGCGCCATCGCTGATGTGGCGGGAGAAGCCGAATACGACGAACCCATCGCAGCATCCCAGCCCGCCGCCCCGGCTGCGATCAGTTTGGGCATGGCCCCGCCATCCCTTGATCCACCGCGTTTGATTGCTCCGGCCACACCGTTCATCCCGAACGAAGTGCCCTCCCCTCTCCACGTAGCCCTTGACGAAGACGAATTTTCCGACCCCGACGAAGACGATGGGGCCGTTTACGAGACCCTGGAGGACGACGACAGCTATTACGACGAACAACCAGCGTCCTTAGTGCCCTTCCATCAACCCGGCCGCAGTGAAGTCGGGGCGGCGCAAGCCCCCCCACCACTCGACGACTTGGATGATGACGAAGTCAATCCGATCGCATTTGCCGTGGAAGGACGTAAGAGGGAACCCGAGGTCCGACGACCCGCAGCCCGTCCCTTGACCGCTCCCCCCGTTGACGAGAGCGGCGAGATCATTCGTCCCACCGGGCGAAACTCAGTGGATCGCGTCGAAGCGGTCACCGACGCCTCTCAAAAGATTGTCCTCTCCCGAAGACTCTCCTCCGGCAACACCGGGCGCATCAAGACCCGCGATCCCCAAAGCGAGGTGGACGGCCCCGTCCTGCCTCCCATCAAAGCCCCGACACCGGCACGCGAGGAAATGCCCTCTGCACCTACGAAGGATGTCCAACAGCAACAGGAGCTGCTCCAGTTGGAACCGGTCGCTGGCAAAGGTCGCTTCGCAAAGTCAGACCCCACCATCATCGACGGCGAGGATTTGGACGTGCCTACATTTCTGCGCAAATCGAAGTAGCCCCCTGGTGCATTCTTTGCCCGTGCAACCGGGCAGGCTAAGTCCGAAAGGCTCCTCGGGCAGATGACCATCGCCAAGACTATCCTGCTCTTGTTCGCGTCGAATGTCTTCATGACCTTCGCGTGGTATGCCCACCTCCGCGAGCTCCGCGCGAAGCCCCTCATTGTCGCCATCGCCTTCAGTTGGGGGATCGCTTTGTTTGAATACACGCTCCAGGTTCCCGCGAACCGCATCGGCAGCAGTGTGATGTCACTTCCCCAGCTCAAAATCCTCCAGGAAGTGATCACCCTTGCGGTTTTTGCGCCGTTCGTCGTTCTCTACATGAAAGTGCCCCTGACGTGGGACTACCTGTGGGCATCCCTATGCCTGATGGGGGCCGTATGCTTCATTTTCCGCCCCCACTGAGCCAACACGATCCCCTTCCGCCCGGATGCACCCGTCTTCCCGGACAGAAGCGCCCTTGATTCGGGGCAAAAACTCTGCTTATATCGCCGTTTCCATCACGACCCATGCGCACACGAACCCTCGCATTTTGCACCTTCGCCTTCATTTTCTCCACCGCGGTCCGCGCTGGAGCCGTTGACTTCATCACCCAAGTCAAACCTCTGCTTGAGGGTGCCTGCATCCATTGCCATGGAGCCGAAAAGCAGGAAGGCGAATACCGCATGGACGAAAAAACCTTCGCGTTCGCCGGGGGAGAGAATTATCCCGAAAAAACCATCGTTCCGAAAGACCCGATGAAGAGCTCGGTCTATTGGATGACCGCCGAAGCGGCCGACAGCCCCGACATCATGCCTCCCAAGATCCACCTCACCGTGGAACAGCAGAACGTGATCAAAGCTTGGATCGAAGGTGGCGCCGACTGGCCTGACGGTGTGGTGCTTGAGGAAAAGCCCCACATTGTTTTCAAGAACAGTATTCTACCCCTGCTCTCAAAAGGCGGTCCCTTCTCCGACGCTGACAAGGACATCCTCCGCCTCTGGGTCGAGCAAGGTGCCGTCTGGCCCGCCGATTTCAAACTCGGTGGCGACGAGCCGGCCGACGATGGCAGCCTCAAAGACAACGCCGTCCTGATCGAAAAAATGCGTGAGACCATTCTCACCACATCCACCGAAAAGGCCGAGGGCGACATGAAAGACTACACCAGCGAGATTCCCAAGACCGGAGTCAAGTTCGACATGGTCGCCATCAAGGGCGGCGAGTTTCTCATGGGCAGCCCGGCCGACGAAGCGGGCCGCTACGACAACGAAGGTCCTCAGCATCAGGTCAAAGTCAGTCCATTCTGGATGGGCAAGCTCGAGGTCACCTGGGACATGTATGAGCCCTTCATGATCACCAGCGTGCCCCGCAACAAAGACGGCTCCCCTTCCGAAGCACTAGCCCCCGATGCCGCCCTCGTCGATGCCGTGAGCAGCCCGACCACTCCCTATGTCGAGATGAGCTTCGGCATGGGCACGAAAGGATACCCCGCCATTTCGATGACCCAACACGCCGCGAACAAGTTTTGCCAATGGCTCAGCGCCCAGACCGGCCACTACTACCGTCTCCCCACCGAAGCCGAGTGGGAGTATGCGTGCCGCGCCGGCACGACCGGTCCATTCTCCTGCCCCGAAGCTGAGCTCGGTGATTACGCCGTGCTCGATCCCACCGAGGAGCGCAGCGGTTATGAAAAAGTCGGCACGAAAAAGCCCAACCCCTGGGGCCTCTACGACATGCATGGCAACGTCGTCGAGTGGTGCCTCGACCAGCTTCTGCCCGAAACCTATGGCAGCCGCACCGGCACCGCGATGAATCCCTTCGAAATCCCCACCCAGGCGCATCCCCGCGTCGCCCGCGGAGGCTCGTGGTATGATCCCGCCGCGGAACTCCGCTCCGCCCGCCGCCTCGGCTCCGACGAGAATTGGAAAATCCAGGATCCCCAGCTTCCCAAGTCCATCTGGTATAACACCGATGCCCAGTGGCTCGGCTTCCGGATCGTGCGCCCTCTTGAAGTGCCGGATCTCAAGACCATGGAGCTCCTCTGGAACTTCGGACGCATCGGAGAATGAGGCAAAGTCCACCATGGAGTTGCAAGGATTCCTCAAAAGGAAGATAAGATACTTCGAGCGCCCTGTAGCTGGCCTCTGTGAGGCCAGGAATGCTTGCGCCAGGAATGCTTGCGCCAGGACGCACGACCGGCCCCACAGAGGCCAGCTACAGTTATCTTGCCGCGAAAATCTTTCGACGCTAAGATTTTCACACAGTCTCATGAGCGGGTGGATTCCCCGACGCAAGCTCCCCTCTCTCACGCTCGCGGCTGCCGGACTCGTCTCCCTCCTCAGTATTGCTTCCGCCGAGGACCAACTCTACACCTTCCGCGCCCCCGCCATGGGCACGGAGTTTACGATCCGCGTTTGGGCACAACAGGGTCAGGTCACCGACCTAACCCTGTTGAGTCAACGCGCTTTCGCCCGGGTCAACGAACTCAACCAGATCTGTTCCGACTACCTGCCCGAGTCCGAACTCAACCGACTCGCCCAGGCGCCTCGCGACACCCCGATCCCCGTGAGCAAGGATCTCTTCTCCCTCTTCACGAAAGCCGGCCAACTCACCACCGCGAGCGACGGAGCCTTTGACATCACCGCAGGCCCGCTGATCCGCCTCTGGCGCATCAGCCGCAAGACCCGCCGACTTCCGACCGACGAGCGGCGCCTCTCCGCCCTGGCCCGCACCAGCTTCGCGCATCTATCGCTTGATCCTGACAAACGCACCATCACGAAACATCATGAGGGCATGCTCTTCGATCTCGGCGGCATCGCCAAAGGATACGCTGCCGATGCCATCCTCCTGATACTCAAAGAGGCCGGTTACCCCCGCTCCCTCGTCGCCGCGAGCGGCGACATCGTTGTCGGCGACCCGCCTCCCGGCGAACCCGGTTGGACGGTCGGTATTGAAGCGCTCGATGTCGATCAGGATCCGCAGAGCATGGCCACCGTGCTCCTCGTCAACCAAGCCATCTCCACCTCAGGCGATGCCCGCCAGCATCTCGAACTCGACGGCGTGCGCTACTCCCACATTGTTTCCACCAAAACCGGACTCGGACTGACCAGGTGCATTGCCGCCACTGTCATTGCCCCGAACGCCACCACCTCGGACAGTCACGCCACCGCTGTCGTCCTGCTCGGGGAAAAGGATGGCTTGCAATTCATCGGGAATCAGCGAGGAATCGAGTGTCGAATCGTGATCCCCACCGAGTCCGGTGAACGCATCACCCGCTCCGCTGGATTCCCCTCCTCAGATGGACTCCCCTGACCTCAGGAAACAGGCCGCCAAGAAAAAGGCACCCTCCCCGCGACGCGATGGTCGCGAGGCCGCCGTGCAGTATCTGTATGGTCTCGACCTGCAGGCGGAAGGTTCGCTCAATCCCGCCAAGCTGGCAGAATTTTGGGAGCTGCGTCTCGCCAAAGAATTCGTCCAGAACTTCGCCGGAGAACTGCTCGCCGGGGTCGATCAGCACTTAGAGGACATCGACACCGCGATTCGCGGAGCCCTCCAGAATTTCTCCTTTCATCGGCTCACCACCGTGGATCGCAGCATCCTCCGCGTCGCCACTTACGAAGTGCTTTTCTCCGACCAAATCCCCGCCCCCGCCGCCATCAACGAAGCCATTGAAATCGCCAAGCGATTCGGAACCGAAGAGTCTCCGGCCTTCGTGAACGGCGTGCTGGACCGCATCCTCCAAAATCGAGCCGCCGAGTAGAGACATGGGTCTGTGGTCATCGATCATCACCCGTTTCAAAGGAGCGGATATCGACTGGGAGGAACTGGAGGAGACTCTCGTCACCGGCGACCTCGGTATTCGCCTGACGACGGAACTGGTGGACAAACTGCGGGTCCGCAAAGGAATCACCGATGCCACAAGTCTTGTCGCCGCTTGTCGCGAGGAACTCACCAGTCTCCTGGGGACAACACCTCCTCTGCCCTTGCCTGGCTCGCCGGGGCAGCCCACCGTCATCCTCGTCGCCGGAGTCAACGGCGTCGGAAAAACCACCTCCGTCGCGAAGCTGGCTTACTTTCTCAAACACCAGGGCCACTCCGTCGTCCTAGGCGCCGCCGATACCTTTCGCGCCGCCGCCATCGAGCAATTGCAAATCTGGGGGCAACGCCTTGAGATTCCCGTCGTCGCCGGTGCCTACCAGAGCGATCCTTCCGCCGTTTGCTTCAACGCGCATGAGCAGGCCATCAAAGAAGGCGCCGACTACCTCATCTGCGACACTGCCGGGCGACTCCACACCCGCGCCCCGCTCATGGATGAGTTGAAGAAGATCGCCCGAACCCTTGCGAAACAGGATCCCGCCGCTCCTCACGAACGCTGGATCGTCGTCGATGCCACCACCGGCTCAAACGCCCTCAACCAGGCGACCGAGTATCACAAGGCCCTCGACCTCACCGGCGTCATCGTCACCAAGCTCGACGGCTCTGGAAAAGGCGGAAGCGTTCTGGCGATCAAGCATGCGCTCGGGATGCCAACCCGGTTCATCGGAACGGGCGAATCGGCGGATGACTTCGCCGAATTCAATTCAGACGGATTTCTGGAGAGGCTTTTGTAGAAACGAACGCTCCTGACCGCCTATCGATAAATCTCTCCGTGGACGACATCGACCGGCTCGTCGAGAATCTGAATCTGGTTGATCGTCTTGAAGTGCGCGTGATCCGCGAAAGACCAGACCAGCTTCTTGTCGGAAGTCACTTCATAAACCATCGGGTTCTCGCCGATGTGGCCGTGCCCGAGGTAATTGCAGAGCAGCGTATTTCCATTCGGAAGACGCTGCGCCCCCGCGATCAGTCGAAGCGGATTATCAGGCAGATCGTTCTCACCCAGACGCCAAACCACCTCGCCCTTCGGATCGATCTCCACCACCTGATGCGCGTCGCCGCAGGTGACCAGCCAGTTACCATTCTTGAGCACGATCACCTCATGAGGGTCACCCGGGACTTTCTCTTCCCGAACCACCTTCCCGTCGGCATCCAGTTCGACCGCCTTGCCTTCACCTTTGAAGGCGACCACATAATGACCGTTGGCGAGTTTGCGAGCCCCGCGAAATTGATTGTGAACCTTGATCTCCGGCAACGTCACCAAGGGGATCTCCTTCGCAATCTTCCCGTCGCGGTCCACCTCAACCAATCGGCTTGTTCCACACTCGACGACCAGCACTCTTCCGTCGGGGAGCGGTTGCGCCGCCTGGCATTCGACACCTTCCTCAGCGGCAACGTATTCCCAAACCACCTCGCTTTTCAAAGTCATTTCCTTAGCCCCACCCGCGTAGGCAAAGAGGATATTGCCATTGGGGAGCAACCAGCAGTCCTGCGGGTGTTTCGCCTCAGTCCTCCACTCAATTTCTCCAGAGGCACTCACGAGGCAGACTTGATCCCCGTTGTAATCGCAACAAAGGAATCGATGCTTCACCTCCTCCGCCGCGAGGCTGAAGGACAGGGCAAGAAAGGATGCGAGAAAGAGGGCTACACGAATCATGCGAATGGACCTTGGGTGATGAAGATTCCCCATCATGGCCGAAAGCGGAAAAATGTCTTCCCCCGTTTTTCCCGGTTTGAGGAGACTCCAAATCCGCCGAATCACTCCCATCCTTGCAAAATCGACTCAAAGGCTGCTCAATTCGATATTGACCCCCGCGCCGCTTCCCGGCATGGTCAACATTCACCAAACCACCCCTCTAATACCCCATGGCAGATCTCGACGGAACCAAGCAGGAAAAGAAAGACAAGGATTACTTCACCGATGTGAAACAGGAAGCCCCCGGGTTTTTCCTGAAAGGCTCGCACCAATATGATTGGGGCATGAAGAATCGGCTTTCGAAAGTATTCAATCCCAAGAACGGCCGCACCATCATGCTGGCCTTCGATCACGGCTACTTCCAGGGCCCTACCACCGGGCTCGAGCGAGTCGATCAGACCATCCTTCCCCTCGAACCCTACTGCGATTGCCTCATGCTCACTCGCGGCATTCAGCGGGCCGTGATTCCCGCCAGCACCCAGAAGGCCATCGCCCTGCGCGCCTCCGGCGGAACGTCGATGGCTCGCCCCGATCATCTCAGCGATGAGATCGTCGCGTGCTCGATCGAAGAAGCCATCCGCCTCAACGCCAGCGTTCTCGCCGTCCAGGTCTTCATCGGCAGCGAACACGAGCGAAACACGATTCACAACATGGTCCGCATCATCGATCAGGCCAATCGCTACGGCATCGCGGTGATGGGCGTCGTCGCCGTCGGCACCAACATGGAGCGCAACGCGAAATACTTCCGCCTCGCCACCCGCATCATGGCCGAACTCGGTTGCCACATCGTGAAGTGTTATCACGTCGAAGAAGAGTTCGAGACCATCACCAGTTGCTGCCCGGTTCCGATCGTGATCGCCGGCGGCAAGAAACGACCCGAGCTCGACGCTCTCACCATGGCTTACAATGCTTGTGAGCAAGGCGCTTCCGGTGTCGATATGGGCCGCAACATCTTCCAGTCCGACGCTCCTGTCGCGATGATGAAAGCCGTCCGCGGAGTCGTGCACGAAGGACTCAAACCCGCCGAAGCCTTCGAGCTTTACAAAACGCTCAAAGCCGAAGGCGTCTGATTCTGGTAATGTTAGCCGGAGAGACGCCGCACTAACAAACCTTTAATTCAACAACCCTCCCTGACCGTTCGCGTCACGGAGGGTTTTTTGCGCGCAAAATTGTCTTCGCAAATATGAAAAATTAATCTTGTCGAAATTCAAACGAATGTGATAATTCCGTTGCAGTCCATTATTAAGGACGACCCAACATACATCCCTACTAGCCATGGCAGACAAACCAAAAGCAACCAAGAAACCCGCCGCCAAAAAAGCAGCGAAGAAACCCGCTGTGAAAAAAGCAGTGAAAAAAGTCGCTGCCAAAAAGGTCGCGAAACCCGCCGCCAAAAAGGCAGTGAAGAAAGTCGCTGCCAAAAAGGTCGCGAAACCCGCCGCCAAAAAAGCAGTGAAGAAAGTCGCTGCCAAAAAAGCAGCCGTCAAAAAGCCAGCTGCCAAAAAAGCAGCAGCCAAGAAACCCGCCGCCAAAAAAGCAGCGAAAAAGTGACCTTGATCGTCTTGGGCGTTAAGCCCAACACGTTTCGTATCATGAGCGTGAGTGGGTGGTTCCGACCATCGCTCACGCTCTTTTTTTTGCCTCCAGCCAAAGGCTCCGCTGGTCAGTTCGACAAGACCCTCGTGAGGTCGAGCGAGTCTCCCAGCTCGCCCTGCAAGCGGCGCAACTCATTCCCAAGGTCCACGACCCGCTCAGGATGCCGCCCCGCCACATCAGTGATCTCGTCAGGATCCTGCGTCAGGTCGAAAAGCAGCGTCTTGGGCACTTTGGGATATACGATCAATTTCCAACCATCCTTCGTGACGGAGCGCTGCAAATCCAGATAGGCTCCATAGACAGAGGCGAGGCCGCCCGCATCGCCGCGAAGCAATGGCACCAAAGAAGAAAACTCCACCGCCTCAGGAATCTCGACACCTGCCCAATCCAAGCTCGTCGGCATGACGTCTTGCAAGTAGATCGGCGCCTCTACTCTTTTCCCCGGCTCGATCCCGGGGCCGGCCACGAGGAAGGGAACTTTCACGCTGTGCTCAAACAGGTTCTGTTTGCCCATCAGCCCATGATGCCCCACCGCCAACCCATGATCAGCAGTGAACACAATGTAAGTCGAGTCCGTCATCCCGAGTCGCTCCAGTTCATCAAGCACCCGTCCGACCTGCTGATCCAAGTGCGTGACGAGCGCGTAATACTCCCGGCGGTGAACTTGCACCGCATACGGCGTGCGTGGAAACGGGGCGAGCTTCTCATCGCGCAGTGAAGCTCCATTGCCGATCTCGTCTTTATAAGGATACTCCGGCAGATAATTCGCCGGGATCATCATTCGCTCGATCGGATAGCGCTCGACGAACTCCCGGGGTGCTTGTCGAGGATCGTGCGGTGCATTAAAGGCGATGTAGAAAAACGCCGGCTTCTCGCTCGCTTTGGCTTGACCGAGAAAATCGACCGCATCATCTGCCACGACCTCACTCCAGTGCTTGCCTCCGGTCCAGTATCCTCCCTGGGCCTCGTCATCGGGCTGCCACACATCCGGAACGCCGTCGATGGGCCGATGGTAACTTGCCTCCGTATCCTTCGGCATCCCTGCCCGGACATTCGACACCACGTCGAAGACCTCGTCCGCCTTGGCATTCACATGCCACTTCCCTGTCATGTAAGTAGTGTAGCCACCCGCGTGCAAGATCTGTGACCAGAGCTGACCAGTCGCCTGATAGTCAGGTAAGTCGGGATGAGGCGGATTCGCCTTGCCCAAGTTCTCGGAAAGTCCCTTGGCCTTCCAGACCATCGCTCCGGTATTCAACATGTGGCGACTCGCAACGCACACCGCGCCCGACCAGCTTCCCATGTTGTAGGCGTGGGTGAAGGAGGTGCTGCGGGAGACCAATCGATCAAGGTTCGGAGTCTCGATGTCAGTCATCCCGAAAGCGCCAATGGTCTCGTAGGCCATGTCATCCGCGAAGATGAACAGGATGTTGGGCTGACGATCCTCCGCCCTTCCCATCGGTGACGAAAGACAAAAGAACATCAAGCCAAGGATGCCGAACCGGGCTGAGCGAGAGCGTAGAGGAATGCGAGTGTCCATGCCGAAATCATCGCCCGACCTGCCCGGTCTTGTAAAGGCGATCTTCACCGGGAACATGTGCCCATACGATCACTTGGATGATCGAATCAGATTTTACCTTGCCGATGCCGAGCGGAACATGATAGTAAAGGCAAGTCCATTGTTACGGACAACTCACCGCATCCCTACATACCCTATGAGCAAACTCGATGACCTCCTTGTGAAATTCAAAGCCGACCTCGAAACCGCCGGCCAGAAAGTGGACGAAAAACTTCTCCGCGCCGTTGCCAAATCCTGCGGCCCATCCATCTATCGACCCGACGCCGCTCTCGTGGCTCTCTCGGACAAAGAGGAAGTTGAGCGAATCCGCAAAGGCTTCCTCATCGGCAAGCTCGGTCTTAAGGACAATGAGAAACTTGACGAAGGGATCGCTGCTGTGAAGGCACTTTACTCCAAGCGCTCCAAATTCCGCGTGGTGGTCTATTACCTTCTCACCAAGCATTTCAAAAAGGGTAGCTTGCTACTGCCGAAAGACCCCCCTGTCGCTTGAGGAGTAGTCCTCTTGAGCATCCGAACTCGCCCGAACCTGAGGTTCGGGCGGGTCTCTTTCGATGAGTCCGCTTTTGGGTGCCTTACTTGTGGGGATTTCGAACGCTCGTTCATTCACCTCGGCCCATGTTCACTGACCTGCGCGAGCTGGCCGAGTCCCATCGCAGCGAAAGTCTGCGGGATCGCCTCTGGCGCATCATTTTTCTCGCTGAGACGCCTGCCGGACGCGGATTTGATGTGGCTCTCCTTTGGCTCATCGGAGCCAGCGTCCTCGTCGTGATGCTTGAGAGTGTGGCGGATTACAAGGCCCGCTGGGGCCAGCTATTTCTGACTCTCGAGTGGACCTTCACGATTCTTTTCACGATCGAATACGCCGTGCGACTGATTGTGGTTCGTCGCCGGGTCGAATATGCGACGAGCTTCTTTGGTGTGGTCGATGCCCTTTCAATCATCCCCACCTATTTGACTCTCATTCTCCCGGGGGCCCAATTTCTCGTGGTTGTCAGGGTGCTGCGGCTCATGCGGGTCTTCCGAATTCTGAAGATGATTCGCCATGTTTCCCAGGCGAATCTATTGATGCGGGCTATGAAGGCGAGCTCCACCAAGATCACGGTTTTTCTTCTTTTCATTCTAACCGTGACTCTGATTCTGGGCACGCTCATGTATATCGTCGAAGGCGTGATTGCTGGTAACTCCGGGTTCAGCAGCGTGCCCCAGTCCGTCTATTGGTGCATCGTGACCATCTCGACGGTCGGCTATGGCGATATCACTCCTGTCACCGCGCTGGGGAAAGCGATCGCCACATTTGTGATTCTGATCGGTTACGGAACCATCGCCGTGCCCACCGGTATCGTGACCGCCGAGTTGAGCCTCACCCGCGCCCAGTCAGGTCAAAATACAATCGCCTGCCCGTCCTGTGGAACAGATCACCACTCCGATGGAGCGCGCTTCTGCCACCGCTGCGGTTTGGAGATCTCGTCCTCGTAGGGGACTGTTGCCCCGATCCAAAAACTTTGCCTGGCTGAAAGAATCTTGCAGGCAAACGCCGGTCAAATGGCGTAATCCTTTCCTATGTCAGCACATCCGAAAATTGGTAGCAAAGCTCCTTCCTTTTCCCTTCCGGTCGTCGGCCAAGGTTTTGAAGCGGGGCAGCGCGTCACCCTCAGCGAACTCAAAGGCTCCCAGGTGGTCCTCTACTTTTATCCCAAAGACGACACCCCCGGTTGCACCGCCCAAGCCTGTGGCATCCGCGATGCCTGGAGTGAGCTTTCCTCCAAAGCGAGGGTCTTCGGCGTCAGTGTCGATCCGGTGAAGAAGCATGAAAAGTTCATCGAGAAGTATGATCTCCCCTTCCCTCTTCTGAGCGATGAGGAAAAGACCATGGTCGAAGCCTACGGCGTCTGGGTGGAAAAAAGCATGTATGGCAAAACGTATTGGGGCGTCGAGCGCAGCACCTTCCTCATCGACGAGCTTGGAAAGGTGAGCGCGATCTTCCCAAAAGTGAAGCCCGCCGAGCATGTCGATCTTCTGCTCAAGGCCCTTGCTTGAACCCCGCCACCGATCTGCTGTGAATCTCGCCACCCTCCAGACCCAGTTACACCGGCTCGACCTCACTCCGAGCAGGAAGCTGGGACAAAGCTTTTTGATCGACGAGGATGTCTCGCGCTGGATCGCCGCCCAATTGCAGGCGGGCCCGGAGGATACCGTGATCGAAATCGGCGCCGGGTTCGGTGCCCTCACCACCCATTTGGTCGGGCAAGTAAAGCGCCTCATCCTCGTCGAGAAAGACGGGCGCCTCGCTGAATTCCTCAACGATCAATACGGACCCCACGGAGTCGAAGTCATTCACGGCGACGCCACCGAGTATGATCCCCGCCCGCTCTTTCGAGAAGGTGGAGTCAAACTCATCGGCAATCTCCCCTACTCCTGTGGCAATGAAATTTTGCGGCGCTTCCTCGACGCCCCAAGTCCGGTCGAGCGTGCGGTCGTAATGGTGCAAAAAGAAGTGGCCGATCGATTCGTCGCACTCCCGCGATCCAAGGACTATGGCGTGCTGGGCTTGATGATTCAGGAGCGGTGGTGCCCGACCATTCTAAAAACCGTCGGCCCGGCGCTGTTTCATCCCCGTCCCGCTGTCGATTCGAGCATCGTCCGCTTTGATCCCCGACCGGAGCGTGAATTGCCGCTTCACTCTCCCGAGGTCTATGCCTCGGTGGTGAAACAAGGCTTTTCTCAGCGTCGCAAACAATTGCACAACAATCTCACTGCGGAAAAGCATGTCGTCGAAACGGCTTTCGCTTCTCTGGAACTATCCCCGAGCGTCCGGGCGGAAGAACTATCTCTCGCGCAATGGGTCGAATTATCCAATCACCTGGAGCCGCATCCGTGCAGCGTCTTGCCTCCGTCTGCCGACGAGTTGCTCGATGTGGTGAATGAACGAGACGAGGTGATCGAGCAGCGTCCTCGACAGGAGATCCACCAGCGAAAGCTTCTCCATCGTGCGGTGCATGTCTTCCTGCAGAACCGCAACGGCGACATCTTCTTGCAACGCCGTTCCTATCGCAAAGATACCCATCCCGAAAAGTGGGACAGCAGCGCTTCCGGTCACGTCGATCCCGGAGAAAGTTATCTCGCCTGCGCCGAACGCGAAATGTGGGAGGAGGTCTGGGTTCGTCCCAAGGGGGAAATCCTTCGGGTGGCTCGCCTGGAAGCCTCTCCCGCAACCGACGAAGAATTCATCGAGGTGTTTCTCGCCGAAGCCAAAGGAAACATCCGGGTGCATGGACATGAAGTCGATGCGGGAGCCTATTTCTCCATCGATCAGATCGAAGCTTGGATCGCAGAGCGACCGCAGGACTTCGCGACCGGCTTCATCACGTGTTTCCGGGCCTGGCGGAACTCATAAGCGGGGCCGCCGAGTCATCCTTGATGACTTCACTCACGCCTCTCCGCGAACGGCTGCAACGCCCGGATCTTCGCCCGGAAACTCGTTGCTCTCGTCTCCCGCCCGGACCTCCGGCCGCCCGACCTGCGCGCCACCTCACTCGTGATACCCCGAGCCATCGAAGGCGCGACTTTGGCAGGAGCACCGATTCTTTCATGAATTACGCAATTCAAGCTCGCGGTCCGACCAGCCTTTGCCTTAGGATTCAGCATTCCGAAGACCATGCTCACTCATTCCGAACTCTTGCAATTGAAGCGCTGGAACACTCCGACGATCTATAACGGTTGGGAGCAGATCACCCGGCGCGACCCTGCGGCGGATGCCTTTAATCTCGAAGAGACCCGCGACTTCATGCCGCAGATGGGGCCGATGGTAGGATACGCGATCACCGTTGTGATCGAGCCCTCGAACAAGTCCCATCGCGAGACCAATCCCGAAGCGTGGAACGAATATCGCCGCTATGTAGCCTCGCAACCCGGACCAAAAATCGTCTGCGTCCAGGATCTCGACAAACCGCGCACCGTCGGCTCTTTCTGGGGTGAAGTGAACAGCAACATCCACCGGGCCCTCGGCAGTGTCGGGACAATTGTCGATGGAGCAATCCGCGACGTGGACGAGATGACCAACGCCGGATTCAAAGCCCTCGCACGGCGTCTCTGTGTCGGCCACGCTCATGTCCACCCCGTGCGATGGAATTGTGAAGTGGAGGTTTTCGGACGAAACGTGAATCCGGGGGACCTGATCCATGCCGACAAACATGGATTCCTTGTCATCGCCCCTGACGAACAACCAAAAATTCTCGAAGCATCACGATTCATGGACGCGAACGAATGCGAGACCGTCATCCCCGCCGCCCGCGGCAGCGCCGGACTTGGCAGCGAAGAAGTTCTCGCGAATCTTGCGAAGGCCGGGGCAAAGTTCGGGGAGAACGCCCAGGAAAAATTTCAGCGCGGAGGAGAATGGTGAAACCTCCTCTCCCCCCAAACCATCCTAACATGAAACCAGGCATCCTCATCGTATCCCTTTGCACGCTCTGCGGCTCTCTCACCGCCGAACCCTTCCTCGAAAAGCAGGACCTCTTCACCGTCGGCGACGATCCTGCGTTCAAGACCTATCATATCCCCGGTATCGTCGTCAGTGCGAAGGGCACTGTCCTCGCGTGGTGCGAAGCGCGCCGCGACGGAAGCGACTGGGACGACATCAAGATCCTGCTGCGACGCAGCACGGACGAAGGCAAGACCTGGGCCGCCCCGCAAAGCATCGTCGATGTGCCCGGACCGAAACAGAAAAACGCCCTCGCTTTGAAGTTAAACCACACCGATCCCGATACCGTCACCTACAACAACCCCGTCCTCATCGCCGGAAAGGATGGCACCATCCACATGCTCTTCTGCCTAGAATACGAGCGCGCCTTTTACCAGCGCAGCGAGGACGACGGCCTCACCTGGAGCACTGCGACCGAGATTACCGCGACCTTCGAGATTTTCAGAAAAGACTACGACTGGAAAGTCCTCGCGACCGGACCGAACCACAGCATCCAGCTCAAAACCGGACGCATCGTCGTGCCCGTGTGGCTCTCCACCGGGACCGGAGGAAACGCCCATCGACCCAGCGTCACCGCGACGATCTTCAGCGACGACCAGGGAGCGACCTGGCAGGCCGGCGAGATCGCCGTGCCGAACACCGACGAGTGGATCAATCCCAATGAAACCGTCGCCGTCGAATTGAATGACGGCAGCGTGATGCTCAACGTTCGCAGCGAGTCGAAGGCCCACCGCCGTCTCGTCGTCACCAGCCCCGACGGAGCCACCAACTGGACAACACCCCGTTTCGACGAAGCCCTCCTCGAACCCATCTGCATGGGAGGCATCGTGCGCTACGAATACGGAGGTCAAAGCCTCCTCCTCTTCTCCAATCCCCACAATCTCGAAGGCGGTCGCGAAGGCGAACCCGAGCCCGGCAAAAGCCGCGCGAGGAAGAATGTGAGTGTGAAGGTGAGCCGCGACGAAGGCCAGACCTGGCCGGTGAACAAACTCATCGAGGATGGCCCGAGTTCTTACTCGGACATTGCCGTAACGAAGTCCGGCACCATCCTTTGTTTCTACGGAGCGGGAACGAAGCTCTCCTTTGCCGGTTCCGCTTTGCGTCTGGCGCGGTGTAATCTGGAGTGGCTGACGACGCCGTGATAATTCCGGTGGGCTTGCAGGGGATTGCATTGAGCACGGCGGGGCGAGTCGGAGCAATCCATGTCGTTGGCAGGTATTCGACAAATACCTATTTCCGATTCATGGCGTGAAATTCCGCTCGCAAACTCCGTCGGGAAGGATATAACCATTTGTTATCCATGACGCGAGATTCCAATGATTCCCCGATGGATGGCCCGAAAATCGCCGGAGAAACGCCTCCCGGCGGTTTCTTCCGGACCGAGGGCGGGCATTTCCGATGGGAACCGCCGCCGGTGGAGCACATCGCCCACCTCCTCCCGGGATACGAGTTTATCTCACAAGTCGGACGGGGTGGCATGGGGGTCGTCTATCTGGCTCGTCAGCTCGCCCTGGAGCGCGAGGTCGCTGTGAAAATCATGCCGCCCGTGACCGTCACGGACGACCCCACCTTTGTGGACTGTTTCAGGAACGAGGCCAAGGCCCTCGCCCGGCTGAACCATCCCGGAATCATCCAGGTTTACGACTTCGGAGAAACGAGCGAGGGCCATCTCTACTTCATCATGGAGTATGTGAAAGGCCTCGACTTGCATCAAATTCTCGCGAGCACGCCACAGTTCCGGCTGCCCGTTCCCGAGGCAGTGTCGATTCTCCGCCAAGCTTGCGAAGCGCTGGCCTTTGCCCATGACCAGGGCATCGTTCACCGCGACATCAAGCCGCCGAACCTCCTCATCACGTCTGACAAGAAGGTAAAAATCGCCGATTTTGGATTGGCCCAGCGAGCCTTTGATGGAGACGCTCTTGCTGCCCCAAGTGAAGTCGTGATCGGAACTCCCGGTTACTCCGCCCCGGAGATCTTTGAGGGGAGGCCGGATATTGACTGCCGATCCGACATATTCTCCCTCGGGATGACGGCCTTTGAGATGATGACGGGACAGTTGCCGCGCCATTCCGGTCAGCCCCCGACCCAAGTCGTCGCCGAACTGGATCTGCGGGTGGACGCGATCCTCTTGAAAGCGACAAGAACGGATCGCAACGACCGCTTTCAAAGCGCACTTGAGTTTTCCGCCGCCCTCGGGGTGTTGCTGCAACCTCGGCAAAGTTCCCGGCTCGAACCCGTGTCGCTCGGGGCCCGCTTCAAGAAGAATCTCCTTCCGATCTTTGGCGGTTTGACGCTCCTCATTCTCTTCGGCTACTTTGGAATCCGGGCGTTCCAATTGGATCGTCCGGCTGCCGATCCCGGAACGGAAACCACGGCGAGTGGTGAGACCGCCTCCCCGCCAGCGCCGGAGCCTGCCCTTGCGGAGCCCCCTCGGCTTCTGGACTCGGACGCCTCCCAGGCCACTGTGACATCGCCGCCGATCCCCACCACGACCCGTCCCGAGGAAACACTTTCACCGTCCAATCCAAGTCCCGTGGCATCACCTACCGCGGTCGCGTCCGTCACGCCAGTGGCTTCCGTTCCGATCCCCGATCCTCCACTCCCGGCCACGACCGCTCTAGCCGCAGTTTCCGCCATGCCCGGCCCGGCTCCGTCTCTTCCGGTTCCGCCCGTCGCGCCCACCCCGCCGGCTCCCCGACCGGCTCCGGCTGAACTGACCGCCCTGCAACGCTCTTTCTCCGAAAACGTCGCAAATCTCGCCACTCTGCCGACCCGGGAAGCTCTGGATCGTCTCAAGGCTGGATTTCGGAGCGGTTTGGAGCGGGCCCTCGAAGATCAACGGCGGCTCAAAGCGTCTTCCCCGGCGACAAGCGCTTTCGAGAACGATTTGAAGGTCCTCGCTGCCGGTGAACCGCTCCCGCCCGATACCGCGGCGACTCCCGCGACGCTGCTCCGGCTTCGGGGCATCTATCGGGAGCATCTCGCCAAGATCGAAGAGGAACGGATCCGGAACCTTCTCGGCCTGCTCACGCCCCATATCGGAGAGTTGATCCAACTGGAGCAGCGCTTCACCACGGAAGGTCGCGGCGAGGACGCTTCTCTGGTGCGCCTGCATCGTGAGACCCTCGCGGCCGATCCCCTCGGGGCGCCGTGAGGGATGGATGGATCGGACCACCGATCGCTCGCTCTCGTGATTCACCGGGTGGGTTCGGTCAAGCCCTTGCTCTCTCCCCCCGCCCCTTCGCCCACGACCTCCGAATTTGGTCTTTTTAGCCACGATTCGTTTTATCGACTGCCTCAGAAACCTTCAAATTTCCGCAATTAATTTGGCACAACTGGGGCCGAAGCGGTATAAAAACCTAGGGGAATAGACTTCAGAATAGCCATGTCCCCATCCGAACCATCGCCACGCCACCACGCCACCCCGCCACCGCATGTCCCGCTCACTCCGCCTTCTCACCGCCGCTTTCTGCCTCCTGCCGACCGCCTCCTTCTCGCTCCACGCCGCCGCGCCACCCGAACTGAGCATCTTGCGGGAACATTACGACAAGATCTACGCCGAGCGGGTCACTGCGACCTACGACGCCTCCGTCGCCGCGCTCGACGCGAAGTTCACGACCGCTCTCGACAATGCCATCGCCCGGGCCAAAACGGTGGGCGATCTCCCGCTCGTGCTGGTCCTCCAGGCGGACCGGAAGTTGCTCGCGGAGCACCAACGCCTGCCCGAGGACGAGGCGACCACTCCTGACTCGTTGAAGAAGCTGCGCACGATCTACCGTGAGCAACTCGCCAAGCTGGGCGGAGAGCGTGCAGGGAACGGGGCCCTGCTGACCGCACCCTTCCTCGAACAGCTTCAGAAGCTCGAGGTGACCCTGACCCAGGCCGACCGGGTCGAGGAAGCGGCCGTGGTGATGGAATATCGCATGAGCGTAAAAACAGATGTCCCTCCTGCGGGCGCTGCCGCTGGCGCTGGCGCAGTCGCGGGTGAGACCAAGCCCATGGCTCCTGCCATCGGGGCAGCCGCCACGGGAGGCAACGACGGGTTCACCTTTACCCGGGGAAAACTCTACGCCGTTGGCAAGATGAAAGGCGATAGAGCCATCGACCT
>Ga0105044_10004630_pt1 | contig 18879 bp, 12 predicted proteins | sample MAT01_FD_78092 | JGI IMG/M metagenome (GOLD analysis project Ga0105044, IMG submission 78092) | Freshwater microbial communities from Lake Fryxell liftoff mats and glacier meltwater in Antarctica - MAT-01 | ecosystem: Environmental > Aquatic > Freshwater > Ice > Liftoff microbial mat | place...
CGAATAAGTCGCCATCACTGCAATTCAGTCAGATGATCTGCCTGACTTTCGTACCTATTTTGATGATGCCGGCCACCCGAGGGCCAACCACTATCCGCTGTTTGCCGATACCGTGCAGCGCGACCTCGCAACCATCCTCGGTACGCGGTCAGGCGCCTGACGGACCAAAAGAACGTTCCATGGAAAACATGACCCGAAGCCCGGGGGGCAGGTCAGGTTCATTCAACTAGGAGATTGCCGCCCAACGCGGGCAATTGCACCGACATGCCTAGGCGCTGACCACTACCTAATTCACAAGTTGATCCAAGTTTGCACCCCATCACCAAACGCGATCTCACCATAGTTGGTCTCTACCTTGGTCTGGCAAGGAAAGTCATTGCAACAACGCCAGTCAGCCTCACGGAACACAGTTCTCAACCGCTCTTCCAAGTCGTGCCCATGCGTGCCAATGTGTACTCTCTTGACCTGTTCAGTCATTGCACCTATCGCAGCTTCAACAATTTCCGCCTCAGCACCTTGCACATCCATATCAATTAAATCCACCCGTGCCAACTTTTCGAGTATTCCTTGCAAGGCAACAGCGGGTACCTTGATGCTGCGAGCCTCCGGAAATTGCGCCATCTTGAAATCCTCGCGAACAATGGCCTGACCGTACCACTCAACCGGTGATCCGACGGCGAAAAAAACATCACGGCCATCACCGTTGCATGCAGCCTCGATTAACCAGTGGTCGTCTGGATCAATACCATTGTCAAGAAAATGCTGCTTCATCATGGCGAAATGGTCACTCTCCGCCTCAATTCCTACTAGCTTGAATGGCATGGGGCGATGGTTCCTGACGGCACAAGCGGCTGCAACCATCCATCGACCATAACCAGCACCAACCTCGACCATGCAGAATGAGTCCTTCGCACAGTCGATCGCCTCAAGCAAGTCGATCCACTCAAAGAATTCCTCATTAATACGCGGGTATGGTGCCTGTACCAGTCGCGGAGCACTTACATCAGGTGGTACGTCAACCTCAACAAAGCGTCTGCGAATCAGACTTCCGGAGGTGCTCACTTGAAACTGGTCGGTCGCCATTCCAGACCACGGCGGAAACTTGGCAAAGATTGGCGAGAAGTTCGCGTACGACCTAGCCTCGGGCAGGCTTTTTGGATTAGTATTTTCCATTGTGCGCAAAGTGTTCGTTGCCGGTCAAAGACCTGATCTATATCAGGCCAACCATTGTTGTCGCGCCATTGTTACCGAAGTTCTGACTGGCTCGCAACCTGCACGCGCCAGCTCACCGCGGCAAGCAACCGTCGCGCCAGTTTGACCGACGCCCGCCAACGCTGTTGATGGTTGGCCACCGGGGAGCCATCCCGGACCCAGATCATGAGGTCTGCCGCTTGATCTCTAGGCAACAACATTCCATATCTATGTAGATCCAGAATCATCTGCTTGGGGTCCGTTGCCAATAGCAGTGTATCGCGCCGAATGTCACCCGCTGCACCGCCCGGTGCATCGTCGGCCAACCTACCAGTCATCAGTGGGCCATTGCCATTGGGCGCCAAAAGAGAAAGAACATGTTCGACCTGCCCCGACGAGCCCCAGACAACCAACGGGCGGTCATGCTCTGACAGTCGGATCTCAAAATGTTGTCGGAGGCTGCGACTGTCATGCGGATGGTCAAACAGGCCGTCATTACTTTCGCTACAAAACAAGGCTACTGCGGGCGAGCGAGGCAGTTCGACCGCATGCGATGGGACGACCGGTATGACTGTCACAACAGGCGCAGGTACAGGCGCAGATGCACCCTGATTAGGCGCCGCCAGACGCGCCTCGCGCTCATGAAATAGTGTCACTGAATCGAGGTCGTATTCCGGGCGCAAGGAGCCGACGCTTCCGGCAATCGGATTGAAACCTGCCGCGTGGTGTTGCCACTCGGCAGTCGGCACACTGCCCAGAGGCTGCTCTGGCAAATCGTAGTCGGCCAATCCCCAGTCATCGCGGTTGAACGGCAGCGAACGTTGGCGCGCGCGCATCTGCTCTACCCAGGGAGTGAGAACCGGCCAATCCGGACTCAGGATGCGCTTGATGCGGATGCGGTCGAACAATGTCTGTTCGCCCTCTGGCGTATAACCTGAGCCCAGGCCGTGCTCGATGTGGAAACAGACACAGGGAGGCAACAAGGAGGTCTCATGAAACCCCTCGTAGTGCGCCATTACAAGACCCATGGAGTCGATGTTGAAGGAAAACGCCTCAAAATCGGGATACCCCCGAATTGCGGCCCAGCCCGCTTTGCTGAGCAGCGTGAAGTCGCCACAGGCATTGGTATTGAGGTGCTCGATCGGGCTGCCCGGATGGGGGCGCAGCTGCCACTGCCCGTCGGCTTGGACCAGGGCAATCTTTTCCGACTGGCGCTGCGGCTGGATGTGCGGGCGACAGTCGCGGCAGGCCGCGTCATGGCCATAGATCGGGTCGAGCACCTCTTGCAGATTGGCCCGGCGATTGGTCCGGATGATGTTTCCCCAGGCCTTGTCGAGCACGATGTCGACCCCCGCTCCAATCGTCAGTTCGGTCTTGATGTCATAGCGGTCAACCCGGTACATACGCTGCGGGTCGAGCTTTTGCCCGGCAAGAAACGCGACCAGTTCATTGGAGAAGATGATGTCGATATTCGTCGCCAGCACGAACTCGCCCTTGGCGCGCCGGATCGCAACGTTCTTGGCAATCATCTGGAAGAAAGCCAGGCGATCACCATACTTGATCGAATTGTGAAGCGCTGCAGGCACGGTGATCACGCGCGCTGAACAGTATTCATTGCCCGCGGGCAATTGCAGGACCGACGCCAGGCCGGGGCGATTGGCAACCGGATTCCAGTCGACAAGGATCAGCTCCGCCGGCAGCTTGTACCTGTCGCACTGCTGCGCGAAGCAATTGATGAAGATCTGGGTACGATGAAGCGGGTCGCCGCCATGGTCATCGTTGCGCGACGCGGCTACTACGGAGAGATAGGGTTGCATGGGCAGGAGTCTAGGCGTTGCGTTTATTGGTTCCGCGTCAGGCATTGTTGGTGCGGCACTGCTGCATTTCGCCCAACAGAGTGGCAGAGCCAAGACTGTCCGAAGGATAGACGGCGAAAACCAGGCAATACAGGTAAACGAGCTGCTCAGGATAGCCGTTGCACCTGAGCACTTCGAAAAGGTTGTCGGCGCGGCCATGGGCGATCAGCGCGTCGACAGACGGGCGTGTGCAAAACATCAGCCGACCGTCGGCCAGCACGTGCTCCGGCTGCCCTACCGGGTAGGGTGGCGAGATCCTCCACGACATGCGCAGCGACGCCTCGTCGCCCAGCGCGAGCAACGGCCGCGCATTGCGCGGGCCGCTTCGCATGATGACCTGGTCATGCCTGCGTGCATCGAGCAGCCACAGCATCGCCAAGACATCGAGAGGGTCACCCGCCATGTCCACATACGTCACCCCATAGTAGGCGTCTTGCACCGTCCACAACGCCCGCCCCCGGTGCTCGATGCGTACCAGGTTGGATATGTGCGTCGAGCCGGTTTGACTGGCCCCGCAGTCAAGCACGAAGGATGTGTAACCATACATACCATACAGCTTGTGCAGCGCCTGCCCGATACCGCCACACCACACGCCTCCCAAGCGCTGTTCGAACGCGGTGAAGATGGTTGGCGCATCTGCTTCGGCATAGGCAAAGTCTTCCCGCTGGTCCAGCGTCGCTTCGATCTCCTCCTGCTCACACACGTGCGCGTAGGCCCAGTCGCGCAGCGCCTGCACCACTTCCCAGTCGGTGCCGGCATTGCAAAGGCCTTTGGAGTCGGCGCTGATTCGTTGATGCAGGCGCAATCGATCAGGCATGTGCAATATGTTGTCCTTGACCCGCTGCGTCAGCGCCACCGGGCTGACCGATCGCCGACCGGACTGCATCAGTGCAGGGACAAAGACGGCGCCTGGGCCACCGACAAACCGGATACCAGTACAACCGGCGCCGGCTCCACGAGGTTGGACGCGCGCACAACAATGGCGGAAACGTCCTCCAGCGCGCTGCAGTGCAAAACAATGTCCGCGGCCTGTGGCGTCACACCCCAGAACGTCTGCGCAAGCATGTTGTCGCCGGAGCGGTCGAGCAAGCCGACCAGAATCTGACCCTGCATGACGCGCAGGCGTACAGTGAAAACCGCCGGCCCGGCCAAGCCAACGGTGGCATCCCCCAGCCGGGCAATTGCCAGCGAAGCCCATGGGAGCGGCCCGCTGACAAGTTGGAGTCCGCCTTCAAATTCGCCGGCCCCGCCGACGGTGACACCATCATGCAGTGTCGACCCTGCAGAACCAACGATGCGCCCATCCAGCCCCACCAGCAAAGGGTCTTCGATGGAACCCGGGGCACGCAGCACCTGAACGGTTACCGATCGCACCAGCACCATGCTGCGCACCCCGGCATCGGAGGCGTTCCTGACAATGAGGCATTTCACCTTGGATAGATCACCAAAACGAAAGTAGATCGACCGCTCCGCCGACTGCGGGTCGCGCTGCTCCTCCGCAAGAAACGCCGTCCCGTCAGCGTCCAGCACGCCAACTCGCACCGCACCCTCCAGCACCTTCAGGTCGATCCCGAGGCGCACCGAGATTCCCACGCCGGGCGAGCGCAGTTCCATCATGGCCGCATAAGCCCATTGCTGGCTAGAGGTCGTGATGGTGACGCCCTGCCTGCCATGATCAACCAGGTCTGCCCCCCAGGAAGCATCGGCCTGCCAGGCACCTTTGGCACCAGGCACTAACTCGTAATCCGCGTCGCGCTCAATCCAGTTCGCCGAAATGACCTTGTCTGTCGGCGCCAGATCGCCCAATGCGAGGATGCGTCGCTTGACACGGTATCCCATCAGTTCGCCAAAATCCCGCCGAAGTTGCAGTTCGGCCGAGTGCACCAGTACCCTGCTGCGTTTGCCGCCCGCGGCGCGATTGCGCAGCAGGATGCCCTTGACGGTGGAAAGGTCGCTGACCCGAAACGATACCGGCCCGGAAGCGGACCTGGCGTCGCGCGCGAATTCGGCCACCAGGGCTTCGCCACCGGCATGTAGCAGGCCAACACCGACCGAACCATCTTCTACTGTCAATTCCACCGCGAACCGCCCCCCGATACCAGGGGTGGTCAGGCGCAGCGGCATCAATGCGGCATAAGCCCATTGCTCGGCTGGTGTCACGACGAGCGTACCTGATACACCATGATCAACAGCCTCACTCGCCCATTGGTGCGTTTCCCACTGGCCCAGCGCAGCAGGAGCGGTTTCATAGTCTCCGATACGGGGCACCGGCGCCTGGTATTGCGGCTGCTTCGGACAGCGCCGGCACATGTTGTAGAGCGGGCCGGCGTGCAGCCGTTGCCGCAGGCTCACCATGGCCGGGCTGTTCCAGGCCTCCAGGAAATTGTCGCCACCGTCGTACTTGATGACATCGTGATTGGGCACCGCATCCATGTAACAGCAGGGGCGGAGCACAAAAAAGAAGTCATTCATGTGCAGCGTCGTATAGACATCCGAGCACTTGAATGGCGCAAGCCTGTCCGCTGTGTCCGGGGCAGCCTCCTCGCGCATGGTCCAGCGCGGATCACCCTCGCCCGCCAGGAGCAACTCCCCATTGGAGCGCATCTTCTCCAGCCCCTTGTAATCGCTCTTTTGCAGCACGACCACGCGCTGCGCATCGCGACGATGCACCATGGCCGGTGCTTGTGCATCGATGCGCTGCTGTACGGCCTCGGGAAAAATCGGCTTGGACCATGACGACAGGTCGGCATCCACGGACAAACGTGTGGCCGCAATCGCCGACCTTGCAGCCGCCAGGTGCTGCGCGAATTCGGGGGCAAGGTAGGGCGGAAGCACGTGGTAGTTCAAGCCAGCCAGCAATTCGGTCTGCGGCAACAGCGTTCGCAGATTGACCTGGCTCGCTCCCAGACTCTCGGCCAGCGTAATGAACTGCGGGATCTCGTGAATGTTCATGGCCGTCACGGCCATCGACAGGTTCACCGCCGGCTTGCGTGCCACGTCCATGGCAGCACCGCGCCGTTGCAGTTCACGCAGGGTTGCCACAACGCGGTCGAAGGCCTCGACACCCAGCCCCATGACGGTTTCATGGGTGGCCGCAGTTGCCGCGTTCAGGCTCACATTGAAAACATTGACGCCCATTCCCAACAGTTCATCCAGCCGTTCGTCAAGCAGCAAGGCATTCGTGATGATGCTGATCCGGCAGCGCGGGTCTATGGTCTGTCGCAAGGTCCGGGCAATCTCCCCGAATTTCGGATGAAACAACGGTTCGCCATGGCCTTCCAGACTGATCATCGCGGCGGTTTTGAGCACGGGTGCAAATTTCTCGAGCTCGGATAGCTCCAGCAGGCGCTTGCCGCGCAGCCACGAATTGCAGAAAACGCAGCGGGCATTACAAATGTCCGCTATGGGTATGACCACGTTCCATGGGTAGGTCGTCAGCGTAGCGGCCCCTTGTGCATACTCCAGGTGATTGAGTACAAAGTTGGTCAGCAGGGCGTCGTGATAGAACCGGCGCGCGAGTTCGTCGCGCGGGATCAGCCGCACCGCCGCCACCAGGTCAGCGCGTGTCACGGCATACGGGTCGCCAGCGGCCGCGAGTCGCTCGATCGTGTCACGCGCCTTTATTGCGGCGAATTGCATCTGTCCCCCCTATTCATTGGCCGCGCAAGAGCAGGCCTGCCGAACACGTCGCGGACCGCGCCCATCTTCATGTCGCGGCATTGCCGGAGCCCGCCAGTCGCGCCCGTACCAGCATGTGCCAGCCCAATTGCCGCTCCAGCGCAGCGAACATCGCAATTGGCATGGCCTTGAACCATGGCTGCAATTCGTACTCGTAATTGACGTATTTCTGCACGACGTACGGAAAGATGTGGTCCTGTCGCATGTCGATCACCTCGTATCCGGCCAGCAACTGGCGAACCTCATCCTGTGAGTAGGTGAATGCGATCGGGCAACCTGCCTGCGCTTCCGGCTGATCGAGCCCCGCGTCGATCATGATGTTCTTCCAAGAGTTACTGGCGTACAGCATAAGGCGGAACTCGGACGCCAGCCCGAGGTATTTGCGCACCTCGGACACAATGCGTTCGGGATGCGGCGCGTGGTGAATCACACCAAACGAGTAAACCAGGTCAAACTGCTCCACGGGTACGATGGACGACAATTCTTCGGCATTGCCCGCATAGAAACGCCCTTGCAACCCGTACACGTCAAAGCGTTTGCGCGCCAGGTTGAGTGACTCTTGCGACAATTCCAAGGCCGTGTAATGTGCGCCGGCACGGGCAAACGACACCGCTGCCGTGCCGATCCCGCACCCGACTTCCAGCACCTTCTTGCCGGCCCATTGATCGAACCCGGAAAATCCCGGAATATGTGGCTCCACGCGGTATTTCCGCGCCTCGACCTCGTCGAAATAGGCTCGGGTTCCAATCGGCGACGTGCCATGGCGCACGTTGCAGGGGCGACTGTCCCAATAGGCACGAACACTTTCCAGCGTGGCAGCTTGTTTCATAGCAGAACCTATGCCCATTGTGCTTGCAATGTAGATGCCGCGTCGGCGTCGGTTATGCAAAGGCCTATTGGCACATAACGGATACGCGGATCCTGCGCGACGTGTTTCAGGATACGCCAGAAGTCGACCAATGTGACCTGGGCATGTCCTTGCAGAAGCGTTGCCGCATCCAGGGCGATATAAGCCTGATCGGCAGTGGCGACGATCACCACATCGGCATCGCACAGTGCCTCGTCCAGGGAATCCGTCACCAGCGCCTTCATCTTGAGTTCCTCGCCGGCCCCGACAGCGGCGAGCGGGTCGTGGCCGATGACGCGATAACCCGCGTCGGACAGGGCCCGGCAAAGATACACGCCAGGAGACTCCTCGATGACATGGGACAACGGCTTGTAGGCCAAGCCGAGCACAGCGACCGTCGCCCCCGGGGGCAAGTGCGGCTTGAGCATCTCTATGCGACGAGCGGAGAGTCCCCGATTGAAGTCGTCGTTCACCTTTAGCAGCCGGCCATCAACGCCAAGGACTTCGCCAATGAAGTTGAGCGCAACGTTGTCACGCGGGAAACACGGCCCGCCAAAACCGAAACCCCCCGTCAGGTATTTGCGCCCAATGCGTTTGTCCATTCCCAGCGCGTCACTCACCACGTCGATGTCGCCACCAGGCAGATGCTCGCAAAACTCGGCGAGCATATTGGCGTACGAAATCTTAAGCGTCACGAAACTGTTCACCGCGACCTTGGCCAATTCCGCGTTTTCCATGCTCATGCGTTTGACCGGTGCGTTGTTTTGCGAAACCCGCCTATGCACCTGCTCCAGGCGGTCACCGGAGCGCTTGTCGAACTCACCCAGGAGGTAGAAGTCCGGGTTCAGGAAGTCACGAATGACGCTGCCCAGGGCGATGAACTCGGGGTTGTAACAAAGGCCGAAATCCGGCCCGCAGCGCTTGCCCGACTCCTGCTCCAAAACCGGCAACAGGCCATGGCGCGTGGCCCCAGGCAAGACCGTGCTGGTCAACACGATGACGTGGTAGCCGTCCTTCTTCTTCAACGCCCGACCGAGCGCCCGGAAGGCAAATTTCGCATACTGCAGCGAAAACGCGCCCCTTTGGTCGCTGGGCGTCGGCACGATGACAAATGAAATATCACTGCCCAGTACCGCCTCATCGGTGCTCATGGTTGCACGGATTCGCTCCTGGTTTGCCGAGATCAGCTCGCCAAGCCGGGTTTCCTGCACGGGCGCGCGACCTGCATTGATTGCGTCCACCACATGCTGACTGACATCGACACCGATGACATGCATGCCTCTGGACGCCAAGCCTGCGAGCATGCTTGCGCCAAGCTTGCCAAGACCAATTACCGAGATGTTCTGAATCATTGTGGAGTTGTCAAGGAGACGTTTTGTAGGAGCACCGGTTTGCCGCGAATCGGCATGCAGTGTGTAAGGCATCAGTGCTGTGCGTTGTAGATCGATGCGGACGCGCTGCCGGATTTCATTTGATCGTGAATCCATGCGTATGTCCGCTCCATGCCGTCACGCAGGCTGATCGACGGGGCCCACCCGAGCCGCTCCTTGATCAGGCTGTTCTCCGAGTTGCGCCCGTTGACGCCCTTGGGCGCGTCGAGCTTGTAACTGCGCTTCAGCCGGATACCGGCAATCGACTCCACAACGTCCACCAACTGATTGATCGACACCTTCTCGTCGCTGCCAAGATTGATCGGAACCGTGATGTTCTCGCTCTGCATGATGGCCTCGATGCCATGCAGGCAGTCGTCGATGTACATGAAGCTGCGTGTCTGCTCGCCCGACCCCCATATCTCGATGGCGTTTGTTCCCATGGTCTGCGCCTCGATCACCTTGCGACACATCGCGGCAGGTGCCTTTTCACGGCCACCATCGAACGTCCCGTGCGGGCCATACACGTTGTGAAAACGCGCGACACGCGTCACCAACCCGAAATCCTCAGTGAAGTGTCGGCACATGCGCTCGGAAAACAGTTTTTCCCAGCCATAGCCGTCTTCCGGCATGGCGGGATAGGCGTCTGCCTCGCGCAATCCTGTGATGCTCGGATCGGTCTGCTTGTCATGCGCATACACACAGGCAGAGGACGAATAGAAATAGCGCTGCACTCCGGCTTCTAGCGATGCCTTCAAAAGGTGCGTATTGATCAACACACTGAGCATGCAAAGTGCCCTGTTGTTCTCGATGAACCCCATGCCTCCCATGTCACACGCCAGGTTGTACACCCAACCGGCGTCCCTTGTTGCCTGTCGGCAGGCCCCGAGCTCCTGCAAATCCAGGACCAGGTTTTCAACTTGCGGGAACCTCTGGTACCAACGCTCCTGGCCCTTGATGTCGATTGCGCGGATGCTGGTGTAGCCCTGGCTCAATAACTGACCAACCAGATGCCCGCCGATAAACCCCCCCGCTCCACACACTACGACCAACCTGTCCTTCATCTTCATCCTCTCGTTGTTAGTTATTTCATTTTGGAAGCAACACCGCCCTGCAAAGCGCGGATTTCTTCGAGCCACTCTGACGCGGAGGCGTCACTGGGCATGCGCCAGTCACCCCGTGGGGAGAGCGCGACCGTGCCGACCTTGGGGCCATCCGGCATTGCCGATCGCTTGAATTGCTGGCTGAAGAAGCGGCGGAAGAATACTTCAAGCCATTTCAGGATCTCGCTCCGGTCATGACGCCCCGCAAACGCCATCTCGGCGAAGTAGAGAATCTTGACCGGTCGGCTGCCATGGCGGACAAAGTGGTACAGGAAATAGTCGTGCAGTGCATAAGGACCCACCGTGTCCTCCGTCTTCTGCTCCTGGCGGCCATCCTCTGTAACCGGCAACAACTCCGGGCTGATTGGCGTATCTGCAATTGCATGCAAAACACCGGCCGCCGCCGAGCCGGTGAACACGGTATCAGCGCACCAGTCGATGAGGTAGCGAACCAGCGTCTTGGGCACCCCGGCGTTCACGTGGTACATCGACATGTGATCGCCATTGAAGGTGCACCAGCCCAATGCCGCCTCGGACAGATCACCCGTGCCAACCACGAAGCCATTCACCTTGTTGGCCAGGTCCATCAGGATCTGGGTCCGCTCGCGCGCCTGCGCGTTTTCGTAGGTCACGTCGTGCAGGCCTTCGTCGTGCCCGATGTCCCGGAAATGCAGCCGCACCGACTCATGAATGGCGATGACACGCAACTCCGCGCCGAGTTCGCCGATCAACTGCTCGGCGTTGCTCCGGGTTCGGCCGGTGGTGCCGAAGCCCGGCATTGTGACGGCAAGAATACCGGAACGGTCCAACCCGAGCCGGTCAAATGCCTTGATCGCCACCAGAAACGCGAGGGTCGAGTCCAGTCCGCCGGAAATGCCAATCACCACACGCCGTGCCCCGGTGTGACGCAGTCGCTTCGCCAAACCGGTCGACTGGATGGCAAAGATCTCGCTGCAGGTCTCGTCGCGCACGCGCGGGTCGGCCGGTAGGAATGGCATGGCAGGGTTGGGGCGCAACGTGCCCCGCAAGGGAATTCCTTCGGGAGACGGCAGAGACAGCGAAATCATGCGCACGCCGTCGTCCGACGCGGCCGATGCGAAACTGCTGTTGACGAAGCGCTCATGTTGCAGGCGTTCGATATCAACGTCTGCACATATGATCTGACTCGCGAATTCGAATCGGCTGGATTCGGCCAGCACGACCCCGTTCTCGGCAATCAGACAATGACCGGCAAATACCACGTCGGTGCTGGACTCGCCCGGACCCGCGGCGGCGTAAGCGTACGCCAGGTTGCAACGCGCAGACTGCTGTCGCACCAGTTCACGCCGGTAAGCGGCTTTTCCGATGAGCTCGCTGCTGGCGGAAAGATTCACGATCAGGTTCGCGCCCGCCAACGCCAGCCGGCCGCTAGGGGGTTGCACGGCCCACAGGTCTTCGCACAACTCGACGCCGAACGTGCAGTTGGAGGCGGCGTCAGTGAAGAGGAGATCCGTCCCCAGCGGCACCACAGCGCCATCGATGGCGATCCCGGTCCGTTGCAGACCGCTGCCCGACGCAAACCAGCGCTTCTCGTAGTACTCGCCGGTACTCGGCAAATACTGCTTGGGCACAAGGCCAGCGACCTTCCCGGCGCACAGGACCGCCGCGCAGTTGTAGAGTCGCCCACCATGGACAAGCGGCAAACCAACGATGGCGCAGACAGGCAACGAACCTGTATCGGCCGCCAATTCACACAGTGCCTGCCGCGCCCGATCCAGTAGCAGGGTCTGCGAAAACAGGTCACCGCACGAGTATCCGGTCAGGCACAACTCAGGAAACACCGCGATGCCTGCGCCCTTGGCAACCACCGCCCGCAGGGCCTCCCGGATCCGCTCCGTGTTGAAGGCGACGTTGAGAACCTCGAGTTCGGGTGCAACGGTAGCGACGCGCAGGATGCCGTGCCTGGTGACTGGGACAACAACGTGCTTCATTTCCGGATACCCAGCAGGACCATGCTTGGCCGGATCCAGGCCAGGCAGCTGAAGAGGGACGAGATTTCGGGAAGGAGCGCTTGCAGGACACGCGTGACCTCCTGCACAACCGGGCTTCCTTCGCTGGCTTGCGCCTCTGGACAGAAGTCGTGCCAGATGATCATTCCGCCCGGCCGAAGGACCGAGAGGGCCTTCCTGGTATCACTGATGATGACGTCGGTCTGATGACCCCCATCCACAAACACGCTATCGAAGAAATTGCTGGGGTACACCGAAACATCCCAATCGCGACTGTCGCAGAAAATTTGGCATACCCGGTGCCCAAGCCCCTTTTCCCGGTACATCCAACCCACATAACTTCCCGCATCGGTCCGATGGTAGACGATGGGCCCGGTGAACTTGTCGCCGTAGGTCACACTGACCACGCCTGGCCGGGCTAACTCCGGGGAGGCTTTTTCCGCATACGCCCAACTGCCATCTGCCTTGCTCTCGCCTGCTGGCAGGTTGATGGTCCAGACGCCGGCGTCAGTCGTCTCCAGGCACAGACAGGTTCCCCAGCCCTGCCAGGTACCGAACTCGAGGTGGCGCTTTGGCTGTTGCACGGTCCACAGGTAGCGCAAAACCGGCCCGTCGTCTCTGGCCATCTCCCATTCGTCAAAGGGACGCGTCGACGCAGCGGGTGCGGCAAGGCTGCTGCGCAACCGCGCACCAATATCCCCGAGCGCAACGACTTCAATGCAATCCATGGCTGGCCTTCCGCGCGGCCAGGATGCCGCGCGGCGGCCAGCGGTGTCCCGGCGGTGGCTCGCGAGCGACTGGATGGCCGTCAGAACATGCTGATGACTCCGGTGCCCCTGCTCGCGCAACAGTTCGGCGCGACCCAGGCTCATGTGCGCCCCGGCCAGCAAAATTTGCGCAACTAGCCTGCCCGGACAACCCCATAACCTGGCCTGACTCAGCAACTGTCTGCCATTTTCCAAATCCCCGACTTGCAGATAGGCCGAACCGGCCAGCAGCGCCAACGATTCGCGATCCGCCAACCGGGCCAGGTCTGGCTGGTCGAGCGCGAGCAGTCGATCCCAGTCACCGAGGATCCATGATGCACGGGCTTCTTGCAGGGTCATTGGTCCCGGCTGGGCAGCCTGTGACGCCACCGAAAAAAAGCGCTCGGCCGTTTCTGGCGCGATTGCGGCAGGCGTGCTCTTGACGGCCTTTCGCACAGCAAGCGACCCGACCGTAAAGCGACCCGTGCGCGGCTTCTTGCTGGTGTGGCCACTCATATGGTCAAGTCCTCGGCTGCTTTCGCCTGCCGGGCGATTGCGCCGGGAGTTTGCGCCGCGTCTGCTTTGCGACCGGTACTGGCGCGCTCGCCATCGCGTGATCGGCCAGCAGTGTCCCTTGCACCAAAATGTCCTTGATCAGGTCGACCTGCGCTCCGGCACGCAGCATCTCTTGCGCAATACGTTGCTGTCGACGTTCCAGTTCCATGGAATCTGCCTCCAGCTTGCCAAAGTGCTCTTCCTTTGCGTGCAGCGCGGCCTGCACTTGCGTAAGGCCGTTCAGACTGCTTTGCACCTCCAGCAACTGTGCACCGAGCTGCCCGGCTTCCTGGCGCAGCTGGCCCAACTCGGCCTCACGTTGTTCAAGTTGACCGGTGGTCTGGACGCGCGCTGATTCAGCCGCCACCTGCAGAGCGGCCGACTCTGTCGCCCTTGCTTGCAGCGCATCAATCCGCGCGACGTACGAAATACGCTCCTCACCCCACTGCTGGCAAGAAGCCAGTAGTTGCTCCTTTTCCTCGACCAGGAGTGTCTGCGCCGCCGCAAGGCTGTCAATTTCCTGCTGCCGCCCTGCCAGCAGCTCCATTTGCCCGGTATGCGAGCGCAGCGCCGAGGCGTGCAGCCCACCGAGATCCCCTAGCTCGATCTTCAATGCGTCGACCTTCCCGGCATGTGCGTCGCGCTCCAACTGAATTTGCCGATTCGACTCCAACAGTCCGGCGTTTTCCCGCGTCAGCTCGGCCTGGCCCTGGATCAGGCTTGCCAACTCCATCGTGCGTTGATCAAGGCTCTCGGCGAGCAGGGCGTTGTCGCCTTGCAAAGCGACATGGGTCCGGGACGCCGCATCCAGTTGCTGTCGCAGCTGCGCCGCCTGCGCCATATGGCTCTCGTGTTCCTGTCGCAGCCCCTCAATCGTGGCCTGATGCAGCCCAAGCAGATGTTGCTGCTGCGTGGTGCGTTGTTGTTCCCTGAGCAAGTGCTCGAGGCCTTGCCTGGTCGCGTCAAGCCAATCCCGGACGAACAGGGCGTGGCCGAACGCGGGGTGATTGCTTTCAGTTACATCAACACACCGGAACCCGAGTGCCGAGAGATGTCTTTCGAGATGGTCAAGTGATGCTCCCTGCTCGATCTCCTGACTCGGTCGCAACAGCACACGCAACCACAACACGCTCCAATCTTCCAGGTGTCGGCCCGCACCCTCCAAAATGGGCAATGCGGGAATGCAATCCACCAAGCACCAGACATGGCCTGCCGCGTTGAACTCCCCGTCTCCAAGCTCAGCCAGCACATTGTCGAGCCGTCGAGTCTGACGCAACGCACTCGACGAGTTACTGATGTTGGGCCAATACGCCTGCAACTGCGCGGCAGGCACGAGTCCGTCTTCCGCCGGATTGCTGGCGTGATGGAAGAGGACCTCGCCTTCCACTTCGGCCAGCACCATTGCCAGTCGGTGCCAGCTCGGTCGGTTTGCAAGCAATGCATCCAGCCAGAACAGGCGTTCGCGGTCAGCGTCAAATATCCAGGCGCTCGCGACGTCCCATTGCAACCACGCATCCATCGCTCCGGCACCCGTGCCGGCACCCACGTGCACTATTGCGGACGGTGGTGCCAGCCCGCGCAACAAGGCTGCACGACCCGCCAAGTCGCTCACGGAGTGGGAAGCACGCGCCACGACCAACGCCATCATGGGCTCCGCGGCGACTGGGTTCCCGCAGCTTCATGCATACCGCCAACTGGCTTGACACGGCGTGGCACCACAATTGCGTGCCGTATCTTGCCGGCCAGCGCCAGTACCGTTCGCATGGCCCCAGCAACGGGTAGCGCAGTGCGCTGGGCACTGATGCCCTGCATCGCCAGCGCCATGCGCGACCAGTCATCCCACGACCGGTGCAACGCGACACCCGCAATCTGAAGTGTCAAAAGCATGGCTGGCAACCGTTCCAGTACCGCGGAAAGAAACGCCCGGTCACGCTGGGAGACCCGGCTCCAGACCGCAAGGTCCATCGAATCAGGGAGTTTGAATCGCAGCTCCAACTTGGGACCAAAATCATCAGTGGCCTCGACAAACCAGGCCTCAAAAGGTGCCTCGCTGGAATGCTCTGGAAACTCAAGCTTCGGACACTGGCCGAAGTGCTTGGGGCGCACATCGGCACACGACAGGCGAAACTCGAAGTCCGCCCAGCGCGACTCCCCGAACGACAGATTCTCGAGCCGGAGCCAGAGGTGCTCATAGTCGGGGTTGACCTGTTCACGCTTGAGTGCAACTCGGTCATAACGCAAACGCGCAGGGAAACTTGCCAGGCCCTCCTCGAACTGTTGCAGGCCCACACGTAGCGCAACCGGGTCAAGTCCGTCGGGCATGGGCAGGACGAGCGGCGCTGCGAGCGAATGCGACATGGTTTGCGCAAGTACCCGCAGGAAATCCCAGTCGCTGGTCGACAGGTCACTCAGCGTTTCCATCGATTCCGGGTTGCCCTCGAACGTACTACCTAGCACAAACCGGACATCATCACGGTCAACACAACTGGCTGGCCATCGCAGCAGCGGACGAACTTCGCCATGGCCTCGTTGCAGAACAACAGCGGTGCCAGCCACTTCGATAACGGTCGCAAAATCCAGAGTCGGCAAGCTGCGCCCGGCAACCTCGAAATTGCGCACGCGCCAGTTCACAACAGGGCGTTCGCCTGTAGTCGCAGTGACGACCTCGAGTCCGTCGAAATCACAGTAGCCCGGCGTCCTTTGCAACATGCGGTGCCATCGCGCGCCTGCCGACTTTAGCTGGCCCTGCACCAGCTTGTGCTGGGCAAAGTAGCGCTGCAATTCCTCCTGAACCTGACGCAGCTGCAATGCCAACCATTCGTTGTTGCGCTCGGCCTGTTGAAGATTCGTTGTGGCGGTGTCCAGGGCCTCTGCACGGCCTAGACTTGTATCCTGCTCGGCTTGAAGTTCTTGCTGGAGTTGCCACAGGGCGGACAACAACAGTTCGTTTTCCCGAGATGCCTCGTCGAGCTTTTGACCGGAAGCCTCGACAGATTGCGCATGCTGAGCAACAAGGTCCGCCACATAGTCCCGCAAGGCGTCCGGTTCCGTATGGGCCGAAGGGTCTACCGTCGGCCCAGTGACAGCCAACATGCGCAGCGAGTGCCACTGGGCCACTACGTCGTCCGGATCGAACGGTTCCGGCCCTGACGCGCCGCCAACACCGGGCGGGCCCAAGCGGGCCAGGGTAGCGGAAATCTCATGCTGCAGGGCGAGCGCATCGGCATGCGTCCGGCACAACTGCTGTGACAGGAACAGGGTCAGTGGCTCCGCTTCCTCCTTGCGCGACTTCGGGTCGGACTCCAACGCCAATGGCAGTTGCCACTTGTTGACGCACAGTTCAACCAGCTTGCGGGGGAAATTCGCGCATTCCGTTGCATCGACGAGCACGCTGCACTCGGGATTTCGATGGTGAAAGCGCAACAATTGCTCGTGCTCACTGCGCCAAGCGTCGATCAAGGCACCGACAGCCACTCCATCCTGCGCGGCAGTGATTGCCGCGGCCAACATATGTTGCGGGGAGCCGCAGACAAGTATGAATCGGGTACGCGGCTCGAAGTTCTGCCAGAAGTTCAGCAGCCAGGTACTTCGCCGATCCGCCCAGCCCCACACTTGCGCGCCGCTGTTGGCAGCAAAGATGTCAAGCGCCAGCTTGCTCCAGTGCCGTCCGGGACTCGACACAGGCTGCAGGACAGCGCCATCCTGCTGTGCCGAAGCCAGCACTTGATCGTGCCACTGCGCCATATCTATGGACTCGTCGCCATGGAACGGCGAAGCCAATTGCATCCCCGCCTGCTGCAGAACCTCGAACACCGTGATCAGGCCCAAATGCGATGCGCCGGCTATGCAGACATTGGTCATGGGAATCCTTGCAGTCATCAGCCTACTTCGTCGCCTGAATCGCATTCAATATAGGGTAGGCCACCGAGAACACCACATTCAGGAACTTCTGCAATTCCGCAACTGGCGAATTCGACACATACAGAATATCCCGGTTCTGAACCGGGAAGCTTTGCATGACAAAGAAGCTGGTCGGGTTCTTGAGATCGACCCGGTAAACCACAGGAACCAGCCCTTCGGGGGTGGCCAATGCCGGTTGCCGGGGCCAGGCCAACGAGGCTTGCGGCTCGAACCTGAAAATGAAGACTCCTTGCGGATTCGAACGTGCATCCAGCAATCCGCCTGAACGCGCCAACGCTTGGGCCAAGGTGATCCCCTGCGCTTCGAAATTGATCTCTTCGTTCTTTCCGGTCGCCCCTAGCGCCGTGAAGCTCAGGGGCTGGAACAGAGCCGTGATGACATCGCCCGGCAGCAGAGGGATGTTCTGGCGCGGATCACGAATCACCAGTTCTAGTGGCAGGGAATGCACGCTCGTGCCGCGGGTTACCTGCACGGTGGTTTTGCTCACCGGTTGACGGACACCACCGGCAGCCGCCAACGCGTCCAGCAGGCGCTCACCGCTCGGCGACAAAGGCATCCGCGTGCTGTTGCCCACCTCTCCCACCACGGTCACATTAGACGATGCATTACGCACGGAGCGCACCAGTACCTGAGGCTGGTTGGCCTTGTCCTTGAGCCGGGCGGCTATCTCGGCCCCGATCTCCTGCAGGCTACGACTTGCGGCCTGGATGGCACCGGCAAAGGGAATGCTGATAGTGCCGCTCCCGCTGACAACCTGCTCGGGGAACGTGGTGGCGCGCGATGTACCAGGCACGCCCCTGGCGTCCGGTACGCCAAGCCCGAACAAGGTAGCAGGTGCCGCCTCCCAGATGCTGACCTCCAAAGCGTCACCAGCCCCGACACGCAGAGCCTCACCTGGCGCATTGCCAAGCGTCTCGGAGAACAGCTTCTGCACGCGCTGCGCCAGTAGCTGGCGCGTGACCAGGTCGTCCACGTCAACGATCTGAATTGCGGCCGTATTGCCCGCCGCTGCCCCAGCAGCTTCCCGGATTTCGGCAGCACTCGGTCCCATCCCCGGGAGGTGCGAGCAGCCACTGGCCAAGTGCGAGCCAAGGAGTACGAGCGCGAGAAGCCTGAATCGTGAAAACATCTGCGTGATGGGTCTCGGAAGGTGCCTGGAGCCTGTGCCAGGCGAGCGGCCGACCCCGGAGTACTTCAACGACAATTCCCGGGTGGCTCCTATCTTAATCGACATCACGCGCCTGACTTTCCGTCGTCTGACACGCCCCCTGCCCACAGGGATCGACCGCGTCTGCATCGAATACCTCCGACATTACGGCGAACAGGCGCGCGCCGTATTGTGTTTGGGGCCCTTCAGCGCCGTATTGTCCGAAGCGGATTCACGGCGTGCGTTTGCCTACCTGCTTGCACCGGACCCCACCTCGCGGGTACCGGCACTAGTATTCATTCTCAAGGCTTTCCTGTGGCGTTGGCTGAGAGTGGTGCGCGGCCCGTCGTACCTCATCAACACCAGCCACATCGGCCTCGAAAACCGGCACTACGCCTGGGCATTGCGGCGCTGGGGTGCAAGGCCTGTGGTGATGGTGCACGACCTGATTCCCATCAGCCATCCGGAATACTGCCG
>Ga0105044_10004632_pt1 | contig 18878 bp, 13 predicted proteins | sample MAT01_FD_78092 | JGI IMG/M metagenome (GOLD analysis project Ga0105044, IMG submission 78092) | Freshwater microbial communities from Lake Fryxell liftoff mats and glacier meltwater in Antarctica - MAT-01 | ecosystem: Environmental > Aquatic > Freshwater > Ice > Liftoff microbial mat | place...
ACCGTTCTTCTGTAGTAAACTCTCGAGATTCACGCCTTTTACGTATTCCATCACAATGCACGGGCCGACCGAATCGGTCAGCGAGGCATCGTACAACGTCACAGCATTCGCGTGCGAAAACCTTGCCATCAAGATCGTTTCGCGCTGGAAACGTTCGCGAAATTTCGGGTCGGCGGCGATGTGGTCGTGCATGACCTTCACCACCACGGGCCGCCCGAGATCGATTTGTTTGGCCAGGTAAACCTTGCCCATCCCGCCTTCGCCGAGCAGTTTTTGGGCTTCGTATCGACCTAGAAATATCCGACCGATCATGCACGCCTCGTCCCGACGCCGCGTATCGCATTCCGGAAGGTGTGTAAACGCCTTACGGTGGAATGTGTCACACGCGAATGTAGTGTGCGAATCGTGCGAATGCCAATCGCGACGCAGAGTGCGTCGAAGAATGAAGATTCCTGCGGTAGGAAAAACCGGCGTTGTTTACCGAATCACGTGGCCTTCGACGCCGAGGATGACGGCGCTGGCCATGTTATCGCCGAAGGTTTGGAAGTTTTTGAACGTCCAGACGACCTTCTTTTCGCGCGTCACTTCGATGAGTTGCGGGTTCTCTTTCGTGGCGTGGCAATTGCCGATGACGATGTTGCCGTTCGGGAGAACTTGGAGCGTGGTCACCCAGGCAAGCGTAATGCCGGGGAGGTCTTTTTGGTCGACGCTCCATGCGATCTCGCCTTTCGGCGTGACTTCGATGACGCGGTTATTGTTGCCACCCGCGATCAATGTGTTGCCATTCGTAAGGCGAACTGCCCCGTAGACTTCCACGCCGTGGCCTTCGGGGCCGTGGCCACCGGAACGCGGGCGGTTGTTGAGGTCGAGCGTATATTCCCACGTGATTTTGCCATCGGCGTCGTATTCGCGCACGCAACTCTCGGATTCTTGGCACACGAGGTAGTGCCCGTTTTCGAGCTTCCGCACCATCCGCGTATCGCGGTGGGCATCGGACCTCTTCACCTTGAGAGGGACCGTTTTAACGATCTCGCCTTTCGGATTCACTTCGACGATCTGCGAATTGCCCGACTCCGCAACCATCGTGTTGCCGTCGGCGAGCCGCTGAAACGAGTGAATCTCGATCCGCCCCTTATAGCCTTCCTTTTGCTTGGCTTCGTACTTCCATACGATCTTTTTCTCGGGAGAAATCTCAACGACATTTATCGATGACGTGTGGGTAAGGATGTTCCCGTTTGGCAGCATGTGCAGGTCGTGAACGTCGTGCTTGTTATCGAATTCCCACTCGACTTCGCCCTTCGCATTGATGATCGCCATTTTGCCCGTGCCACGATCCGCCGCCAGAACTTTGTGCCCCGGCTCGACCGCACGCGCCACGAAACTGAACGCGAGAAATGTCGCGATGAAAAGGATTCGACGCATAACGACTCCAGGAAAGGGTAAACCTTCAACGGAGTTTGTTCTACAGAGCGACGTCGCACTCCGTCAAAAATTGGCTATTACGGCAGCCGTAGCGCGATCTCGTAGATTTCGTCGATGTCGAGTAAAAGGTCGCTTTTCTCGAAGAGTGCCGCGAGTGCAGCCTTGTGGATCTTCATCTTCGTGTCGCCGACGCCGATGGCTCCGTAACTGATGATGCCGTCGTGGTCTTTGCCGCGATCGCCGAGTGCCACGCCTTCGACACCGGCGGGCGGCACGCCGTTGAGGTCGATCATCACGCGCAGTTGTTTGGCCGTGTCGCGGACTTTTTTCGGTAACAGCAGCACGCCCGGTGCCCCGGCTGCGATGACGAGTTCCCTCCCATGTAATGCCTTCGGGCCGTCGCTGCTGGTTGCCACGCTGACGGCTTCGATGTTCGCGCCGGGTACTTCTTGGCGAATCTTCGCGGCTACCACTTCGGCACGATCGAGTTGTCGCGAACCGAGACGCACGTGCCCGCCATGTTTCGCCAGTAACCGTGCCACACGCTGGCCGACGGGACCGGTGCCACCGAGGACAAGCGATTCGACGCTATCCAGATTGACGTGCCGCGCGGCCGCACGCACGGATGCAGCCGCAGTCGTGTTCGCGCCGTTCGAATCGAGCATCACGGACACGGACAACTTTGCGGCTGGTATCAGCTGATTGCGAATCGCGGCCACAACAGCTTCACCCGCTGCGACATCCGAGCCACCGACGAAGATCGCAGTGCGGTGCAAATCCTTCGCGCCGCGTGTGAAAATGCAGCCGTGAACGAGCGTAACGACGTTCTCCGGCGTGACGCCACCGTAGCTGAAAACATGTTGCGCGCCTGCATCGACGGCCACGACGCGGTCGAACGTACTCGGCAACGCATCGGTATCGAGCTGAACGAGAATCGTCGGTTTTTCAGACATCGGTTCGCACGAAATGGGGAAGGCGAAATGGGGAAAATTACGAGCCGCCAGGTTAATCCCGGCGGAACGCGAACGCGAGACGTTACTTATTTAGGGCTGAACGGGTGCTTTTCGGTGCGACGCGCCAGGACGGTGTCGATGTTCGGCTCTTGGTGCATCGCGCTCTTGATCGCGAGCTTCGTGGCAGCGTAGTTGTAGTCGTAGATCTTCGAATCGTCGGCGGCTTGTGGGTGAATGAACACACCGCAAACGATGACGTATTCTTCGGCCTTGTCCTTCGGGATCACGCCATCGGCGACGCTATCGGCAACAGCGCGAGCCACGGCGGCCTGTGCGGGGCCGAACATTTGTACGGCTTGCTTCAAACCTTTGATGGTGACTTTCGTAATCATCACGGTGGCGGGCTTGCAGATCAGGTTCGGGGTAATCACAGCGAGGAGGCTGTTGTGGCCTTCCGATTGCGTGGCCAATGCGTTGGCGAATGCCGCGCCGACCGGGCCAGTCTTCGCGCCGATCATGAGGTCGATGTGGGCGATTTCGTTGCCATCGCCTGCCAAACCTTCACCGATGAACATGGACATAAGTAGCCTCCAGAGGGTGGGGAAACGCAAGTCGCTTCCGACCACTAATTGCTAGGAATCCGTCGCCGAAAAACAACCGATGACGCACCGATTACGTAATTTCCATTTGTTCGCGTTCTGAGAACGGAAGTTCGTCGTCGGTCGTGCGCGTCACGATTAGAGCAACCCGAACAAACGTCGCGATTCATCGGCGGATTCTGTCGAAGCACATTTCAATTCGCGACCGGCAGCGATACATATTTGAGGAACATACATGGCCGAACAGGGCGACGACGACATGGCCGAACCGGCGGACCGTTCCGCACTCACACCGATGATGCAGCAATACTGGGAGGCCAAGGATGCGCACCCCGGTATGCTCGTGTTGTTTCGTAATGGCGATTTCTACGAGCTGTTCGAGAGCGATGCCGAACTCGGCTCGCGGGTGTTGGGGCTGACGCTGACCAAGCGCGACAAGGAAATCCCGATGGCGGGGTTCCCCGTTCACAAGCTGGAAACGTACCTTGGGCACCTGCTGCGTGGCGGGCATCGCGTGGCGGTGTGCGAGCAGATGGAAGAAGCGAGCCTCGGCAAGAAGATCATTCGCCGCGCCGTGAACCGCCTCGTGACGCCGGGGACGATCACCGAAGACGACTTGCTCGACCCGCGACGCCCTAACCACCTCGTGGCGGTTTACAAATCCAAAGCGGGGATGTACGGCATCGCCTGGGTCGATCTGTCGTCGGGATATTTCTCCGCATCGGATGCGACGCTGTCGCTGTTACCCGATGAAATCTCGCGATTGAATGCCGCCGAGTGTCTGTTGCCGGAGTCCGACCTCGACGCGATTCGCACAGCATTTAACGGCAACATGCCGAAAGGCATCACGCCGCGGCCCGATTGGAATTTCGATCCGACCTCTGCCCGCGAAGCCCTGTACGAACAATTTCAAGTGACGACGATGTCCGGGTTCGGCTTCGACGATGCGCAACCGTGCCTCGTCGCGGCGGGGGCGATCATCGTGTACTTGCACGAAACGCTCAAGGCGAGCCTCGCGCACATTCGCCGGATTCGCCCGCACCGCACCGACGAGTTTCTCGTACTCGACGAAGTCACGCGGCGAAGCCTCGAACTGATCCGAACGCTTCGCGATAACACTCGCGATGGCTCGCTGCTCTCGGCGATCGATCGCACCGTGACGCCGATGGGTTCGCGATTTTTACACGATCAACTCCTCGCGCCACTGAACGCGACTGGCCCGATCACGGCCCGTCTCGACGCGGTCGAAGAACTATTGCGGGAACATTCGCTGCGTGCGGATTTACGGGAGTTACTTCAAGTGACGTCGGACTTGCAGCGACTGACGACGCGAGTTTCGACGGCCCGCGCGACGCCGAAAGATCTGGCGGCGATTGCGAAGACGTTGAAATTGCTGCCGAAATTCAAGGCGAAGCTGAGTGGACGGCGTGCGGCACTGCTACGCGATTTTGAAGAGCGGCTCGAACTCTGCCCGGACCTCCGCGAATTGCTCGAACGCGCACTGACGGACGACCCGCCATACCTGCCGAAGGAAGGCGGGATTATCCGCGAAGGGCACAACGCGGAACTCGATCAACTGCGCTTACTTTCGCGGGACGGCAAAAGCTGGATCGCGCGGTATCAAGCATCGGAGATTACACGAACTGGCATCAACAGCCTGAAAGTCGCGTACACGCAGGTCATCGGGTATTACATCGAAATCACGAACGCAAACGAGACTCGCGTACCTGCAAACTACCTGCACGAACGCACGCTGAAGAACGCGAAACGGTACGTCACGCCGGAGTTGAAGGAGTACGAAGAGAAGGTGCTCTCGGCGGAGGACAAGAGTAAAGCCCTCGAATTCGAGCTGTTCCTGCATCTCCGCGACCGCATCGCCGTCGAGACGCATCGCTTGCAAGCGACGGCCGATACGCTCGCGGCACTCGACTTCCTCGCCGGGTTAGCCGAACTCGCGGCATCGCGAAACTACATCCGGCCAACGATCGTCAACGAGCCGGTGATGGCGATTCGCGAAGGTCGCCACCCCGTACTCGATCAGCTTTTACCCCCCGGCACGTTCGTCCCCAACGATGTCACGTTCAGCGTCAGCGACGGCATGTTTTGGCTCATTACGGGGCCGAACATGTCCGGCAAATCGACGTTCATTCGCCAGGTTGCGATCCTGACATTGCTCGCGCACATCGGCAGTTTCGTACCCGCGAAATCGGCGACGATCGGCATCACGGACCGGATCTTCACCCGCGTCGGCGCGAGCGATGAACTGAGCCGCGGGCAATCGACGTTCATGGTGGAGATGACCGAAGCGGCGAACATTCTCAATAACTCGACGTCGCAAAGCCTCGTGATCCTCGATGAAATTGGCCGCGGAACGAGCACGTACGATGGCGTCTCGTTGGCGTGGGCGATGACGGAGTACCTGCATTCGGTGGTCGGCTGTCGTGCGTTGTTTGCGACGCACTACCACGAACTTGCGAAACTCGCGGAGACGCTGCCGCAGTTACGCAACTATAACGTAGAGGTACGCGAACTCGAAAACGATGTCGTGTTCCTTCATAAAATCTCACCGGGCAATGCGGGCAAGAGTTACGGCATTCACGTGGCACGCTTGGCGGGGGTGCCATCGCCAGTGTTGCAGCGAGCCGAGGAAGTGCTGGCGAACCTCGAGATGCGGCCGCCGAAAACTTCCGCGAAAACGGCGATGCCACGACCGCGAAAAACGATACCGGTTCAAGAAGTGGCACCACCGGAATCGATGAAGAAAAAGACCAAGGAACCCGGCCCGAATCTGTTTGAGTGACTAGTTTTTCAATGAATTGAGGAACGCAACCGATGAACGTCGCCCTGCCGAAATTCTGCGAGCCGAGCGCCATCCACGATATCAAGTGGATCCCGTTAAAGTTTTTCAACGACGCCCGCGGTTGGCTCGTCGAACTGTTTCGCAACGACCTCATCGACCCGAATTTCCACCCGGTGATGGCGTACATATCGCAGACGAAACCGGGCGTTAGTCGCGGGCCGCACGAGCATATCGACCAGGCCGATTATTTTTGCTTTTTCGGCCCCTCGACGTTCCGCGTTTACCTGTGGGATGCCCGCAAAGAGTCCCCGACATTCGGTGCAAAAGAAGTCAAAGAGGTCGGCGAAAACCTGCCCTACGCACTGATCGTTCCTGCCGGTGTCGTCCATGCCTACAAGAACATCGGCGACAAAGATGGTCTCGTTTTCAACGGCGCAAACCGCCTGTACGCAGGCTGGCTGAAGCAAGACCCCGTCGACGAACTTCGCCATGAGAAAGACCCAAACACGCCTTATACGATGGATTAAAACGACAAATCGGCGTGGCACGTACCACGCCGATTGTAAATGAATAACAATGCGATGTCAGTTTACTTTGCCACACCACTGACGGGTTGAATCGCCTGCTGAAGGCGGAGCGCGTCTTCGGCCTTTTCCTTTGCCGATTGCTCGAACTTCCAGAGTGTCGGTGGGCCGTTGAGCAGGATTTGTGGCGAAGCGGCGAGGTTCAATTTCGCGAACTGCTTTGGGATCTCTTGTGCGAGTTTGATGTCGAACATTTCGCGTTCGAGGCGTTCCTTGACGTTCTCGAACTTGACCGTCGCATCGGCGGGGAGCTTCTTCAGCAACTTCATGACCATGAAACCTTGTTGCGTTTCGAAGATCTGGCTGACTTCGCCTTCGTTGAGAGCGTATGCAATTGTCTCGACTTGCTTGTCCTTTTCGTCGCCGACGATGTGCTTCGCGATCGGTTTGATTTCGCCTGCGGTCGCCGCCAGCGATGCATTCGCCTGACCGCGAGCGACGCGGTCGAACTCGGTGGCATCGTTGCGGATCGTGCCCCACACTTTGTAGACGTTCTTGAGGCCATCGCCCGTTGGCCAAATGATGATCTTCACCGCACGCTTTTCGCCGTACTCGCGCTCGAAGGCTTTCGCGAGGTCTTCCGGATTCACCTTCACATTATCGCGGCACATCTTCGTCAGCAGCAGTCGCGGGCGGATGACGTCTTCCATCCACTCGTACAAGGACTTGCCGTAACGCGGCAGCACGACGTTCACGAAGTCCTTTTTCTGGATCGGCGGGTTCGAAATTTTCAGGTCGTCGGCGAATGCGACTTCCATCTCTTGCGTTGTGACCGTGATTTTGGCCTCGCGCGCCGCTTCTTCGATAATCATTTTGTTTACGAGCAATTCTACCTTTTCGTATCCGCCTCGTGCAATCAAGAACTCGGCGAGTTCTGCGCGCGTCACGACGCGATTTTTATTGATGTACGCAACGGCACGCGTGCCATAATCTTTGCTGGCTGGGTCGACGTTCGTCGGCTCCGGTGCAGTCGCTGGCAATGCCCCGGGAACTTGCGTGACGGCGCGATTCGCCATCGTTCCGATGGCGAGCGAGCCAATTGCCACCACCATGAGGCTCGAGAACCAACGCCGACGCGGTGCCGTATCCGGTTTCATGGGAATCCCTCTGAAGAAATCCGTTCAAGTCTGTGACCGCGTATACCGACAGGGTACGAGCGTTGCAAGCGGAACTGCGTGGGGGTGGTCGAATGCCGTGGGTTTTGGGAATCGATGAAGCCGGTTACGGGCCGAACCTCGGGCCGCTCGTGCAGGCATCGGTGGCGATGCAGTTGCCAGACGACGACATCGCGGGCTGGATGACACTGCACGATCGCATTCGCAAAGTCGGCGAACCAGAGGACGATCGCATCCTCGTCGACGATTCGAAGAAAGTGTATACGGGGCCTAACGGCTTCGAGAAACTCGAACGCAGTATCCTCTCGTTGGCGTCCGCACCGTTCGTACACACCGCAACTGTCAGGGTGGTGTCACCCGTCGATTTCAATCGCGAAGTCGATGCAAGCGGTTCGAAAGCAACCGTACTGGCACGCGGCTTAATTGAGCTGTTGCAAGTCGCCGACGCGATCTTGCCGCACGGCGAATGCATGGTCGCGATGTGCGACAAACAAGGCGGGCGCGCGTTCTACGGCGCGATGCTGCAAGAGGCATTTCCCGATAGCTGGATCGTCACGTTGAAGGAAGGGGCCGCCGAGAGCCGGTACCGGATCGCAGCGCATTCGCGCGAGATTGAAGTCGCATTTCGGCCTCGCGCCGATGGCGATTCCGCATGCGTTGCGATAGCGTCGATGATCTGTAAATCTACGCGAGAATTGTCGATGGCGCAGTTCAATGCCTGGTGGGCAAAACACGTTCCGGGCATTGCCCCCACGGCGGGTTACCCCGTCGATGCGAAGCGATTCTTCGCTCAGATTCAAGCGAAAATGCAAGAACTGCGCATCCCGCTCGACACCGTCTGGCGGAAGAAATAATCATCGCCCTTTTCGGCGGATGTCGGGGAGGCGGTTCGATTCTTTCACGGGCATGCTTTCGAGGCGGAAATCGAGCATCCGCTTCAGAAGGTCGACGCGAGCGACTTCGACTCGCACGCGGTCGCCGAGGCGGAAGCGGCGTTTGCTGCGACCGCCAATCAGGGCGCGGGCGTCTTCTTCGTAATGATAAAAGTCGTCGGTCAAGCTCGATATGTGGACGAGGCCTTCGGCGGGGAACTTCTCGGCTTGTGCGAAGAAGCCGTAGTCGGCGACGCCGGTAATCACCGCGTCGAGTTTCTCGCCGATCCGCGTGCTCATATATTGCAGCAGTTTCAACTTCACCAATTCGCGTTCGACCGTCTCCGCACGTCGCTCCATTCGCGAGCAGTGATCGCCCAGAATTTTCAGTTCCGCCTCCTCGGCGGTCGCCTTTCCCGTGCGGATCCAGCGGTCGAGTAACCGGTGAACGACGAGGTCCGGGTAGCGGCGAATCGGCGACGTGAAGTGGCAATAATCCTGGCTGGCAAGCGCGTAGTGTTCGTCGCGGATCGGAGAGTAGGTCGCTTGTTTCAGGCTTCGCAGCAAGGCGTAATGGATCGCCGCGCGTTCGGGCTTATCCACCGTAAGGCGCAAGACTCGTTGAATCTCATGTCGGTCCTCCGCGCGTTTCATCGGGTAGCCGAGTAGCCCGGCGAACTGGGCAAACTGTTCGAGTTTTTCTTCCTTCGGTGCCGGGTGCACGCGACGCAGGAACGGCACGTTCAAGCGGCTAAAATGCTCGGCGACGGCTTCGTTCGCCGTCAGCATGAACTCCTCGACGAGCTTGTGGCTCTCATCTTGAATCGCAAAGTGCGCTCCGTTCACGCGGCCATCAGTGTCGTATTCGAGCACCGCTTCGGGCATGCTCAGTTCGAGCACGCCACGCTTCTGGCGTTTCTTGCGAAGCAATCCCGCAAGGTCGCGCATCCGTTTCAACGACTGCAACACTTCGGCATCGTACGGGACCGCACCTTCTGCCTGCGGCGTGCCGTCGAAGATCGCCTGGACTTCCTCATAATGAAACCGTTTCTTGGCGCGAATCGCCCCGTTGAAGAACGACACGTCGGCCTTTTGAAGTGCCGCAGTGAATTCGATGCGGACGGACTTCACGTAGCGTAATTTATCTTGTTGCAGGCTCGCCAACCCGTTCGAGATCAGTTCCGGAAACATCGGAATGACCTTCTGTGGAAGGTAAATACTCGTTGCTCGCTTCTTCGCTTCGGTGTCCAGTGGGCCGCCGATCGGGGCGAAGTGCGCGACGTCCGCGATGTGGACGGTCAAGATCCAGTGCTTCGTTTTCGGATCGATCACCACGCTGATGGCGTCGTCGAAATCGCGTGCGTCTTTCGGGTCGATCGTGACGACGCAATCGCCGGTGAAGTCGGTACGGCCATCGGCGACTTCGCGGAAACGGTCGGCCTGCGAGTGCGCTTCTTCGATCGCTTCCTTCGGGAATTCTTCGGGCAATCCGAAGCTGCGAATGATCGTGAGCAAGTCTACGCCGGGTTTGCCGAGCGGGCCGAGGACTTCGACGATTGCCCCTTCGCCGCGCTCATCGAGCGTGGGGAAGCGGATCATGTCGATGACGACTATATCTTGCGACTTCGCCCCCTTGGCTCCGGGGTCGCCAACGGCAATGCTGTGCGCGAACATGTTACTGTCGACGATCACAAACGCTTGGCCGTCGCGCTCGAAGTATGTGCCGACAAAGCTGCGCGTGGCGCGTGTGATGACGCGAACGACTTCCCCCGCAGCATCGTGGTTTTGCGTCGCGCGCCGCGTGATGCGGATCAGCACTTCGTCGCCGCTCGATGCGTCGCGCTCCTTGCCTTCGCGAATGAACACGTCGGCAACGGGGGCCGCTTCGGTGGCGCTCGGCCGAACGAAACCGTGCCCGCTGTTCGTTCGTTTATAAATGCCTACGAGGCTGCCGAACTGATCGGCCGCACGAAGAACGTTGTTCTTCCCGAGGTCGATGCGGCCTTCTTGGATCAAGGATTTCAGCGTTTTGCGAAACTGCGGGTAGTCGTTTTCAACGACGCCGAGTTTCTTGGCGAGTTGCTTGGGCTTGAGCGGTTGGTAACCCCGCTCGGAAAGGATACTAAGAATCTGAGACGTCCAGTCGGTCATAATTTCTCCCCGCATGTGGCGGGGCTTCGTAGGGGTTCCGTCAATCGAACGACTCGCGGACTTCACCGAACAGATCGCCATTCTCGCCGCCCTTGTAGATGCGGCGTTGCAGGTTGTGGTTGTACGGGGTCCAGGCGGTCTGATTGTTGCGGTCTTCTTTCAGGTCGCGAAGCACCATGTGCATTCGTGTGTCGAGCATGTCGATTTGGTTGAGGAGCATCGCTTCGGGCGTCATCGGCACTTTCGGGCTGCCGTATTCGAGCGTACCGTGATGGCTGAGAATCATATGCTTCAACCGAATGACGAGTTCGCGGGGAAAAGGTTCGCCCGTGAGTTCCGGAACTTTCGAAATCTGCTCGGAAAGCATCTCGACGCCCATCGAGATGTGGCCGAGGAGTTGGCCTTCATCGGTGTAACCGAAGCTGCGAGCGTAGCTCAACTCGCGAACCTTGCCCGTATCGTGCAGGAACACGCCCATTAATAGCGTGTCGCGGTCAATGCCGGGATAAAACGGCAACAACCGCTCGGCAATGTCCATCATCGTGACGGTATGTTCGAGCAGGCCACCGATATACGCATGGTGGAGTTTCACGCCGGCCGGGCACGCCACGAAGTTGCGGAAGTAGTTGTCGTCCATCAGGAAACATTCGGCCAGCGCCCGCAGATGCGGGTTGCCGAGTTTCAGCAAGTACCCGCGTAAACGCTCGACCAGCTTGCCGACATCTTGTTCGGTGTGCGGCATGAAATCCGCTAGGTCGATCTTCTCCTCTTCCGCTCGCTCGAGGTGGTTCAGAATGACTTGCAACGAGCCTTGGAAAAGCTGGACTTTTGCATCGATGTGAACGAAGTCGCCGTTCTCGAAAGACCGGAACACGGTATCGCCGGCGTTCCACATCCGTGCGGAGATACCGCCGGTGCGGTCGCGGATTTCGATCTGCACGTAAAGGTTGCCGTTGCGGTTGGACCGAAGTTGCTTGTCGCTGACGAGGTAAACCTCGTCGATCGAATCGCCATCGCGCATCTGCTCGACGTATCGCCGACTCATGCCGTCCTGCTTTCATTGCAAAATCAAATGAGAGTATGCTTCTTCAAATCTTACGAATTGAGATCGCTCGTGGACTCGTTTAGCCTTTTCGCAGGGCTTCCTTGTGCATGGCCCGTGCCTCCGGTGCCCACGGTTGCGGTCCGACGCGGAGACCATCGTTTCGGACGAACGGTTTACACATCGAACGGATGCTCTTCACGGTCCAGTCCGGTAACGCCGTGAGTGCCCAATAGAGTGCCGCCTTCGGGTGAAAACCGCTTTCGCGCAACAGTTGCCCGTAGCGAAGATGTGCCTCGCGGTAATCCTTGCGGTCGTAAGCGAGGTACGCGTAGTAAAACTGCTCTTCGCAAAGGGCCTTCCGCAATAGGCGTTTTTCTTCGACGCCGAGGTTCGGCACGCTGACGAGGTGCGAACGGCGCGTTTCGCAAAACTCGTTTGCCATGCGGTCGACGCCCATCGTCATTTGCGAGGGATGTTGCAAATAGATCGCGAGCATTTCGGGGAAGTACGCGAAGACGTGCGAAGCCGCGAGCCGCAGGTACAGTTCCCAGTCGCCGGCCGCGTTGAGTTTCGGCTCGAACAACCCGGCTGCCATCAGTAACTCGCGACGCTGGAACACGGCCCCCGTGAACACGAGGTTGCGGCGTATAAGCAACCGGTGAAACGCGGCCCGTTCGAAAATGCGAAACCCGTCGCTAGGCGTGTGCGTGAGTTCCTTGAACTCGTCGCGACCCGCCCATTCGTCCCACGGCGAAAAGCCTTCGTTGTCGTTGCCGACTTGGGCATTCGCGAAGACAATCCCGACTTCCGTATGCGTATCGAGGAACGCGAGCATCTTCGGGGCTACGTTAGGCAGCCAGAGATCGTCCGAATCGAGATACGCAACGTACGTGCCGGTTGCGGCTCGGATGCCCGTGTTGCGTGCGGTCGATAAACCTTGATTGGCTTGGTAGATATAGCGAATATCGGGGCCACTGAGTTGGTCGATCACGGACTTCGTGTCATCGGTGGAGCCGTCGTCGATGACGACGATTTCGAGGTCAGATTGCGACACGCCGGAGGCGCGTAACGATGCCAGACATCCCGGAAGGAACGACGCACGATTGTAGGTGCAAACGATCACGCTCAACCGTGGCATCAGTTGGTTACCCGTAGTCTCAACAGTCGTGGGATGCAAATCCGCCGGTCATCTTCAAACATTAGAATACATCCTGCGGCAGTTATGGCTAACACCAGTCTGGAGTATACTCCATTTTCGAGGGCGAGCCCCGTGAACCCGATTCATGCAATGATTATCATAAATTCACTCACAAAATCGCAAGCAGTTGGTAAACTTCGCCAAATTGTTTGAAGCTGCTAACACCGTAGTTTGTCTTTATGTCAAAGCTTAACAGATCCGATTCCTGCGACGACAGGTTTTAAATCATTGATAATGCGGGTGACATACCACCGTAACCAAATCCACGCCCCTCTCCGCCCGTGGCGAAACGGGTTCCCGAAACTACCCCGAAAAAACCGAAACCTGTGCCAATTGAAGATCGTCGAAGAACCTGACAGCGACGGCAACTGATGTATCACGGTTTCGCATCTGTCAATACTTCGATCTGAATGTTCTTATAGTAAACCTTCGTTTTCGCTCCGCCGTGAATCTGCACTGCGATGATGCCATCGCGTTCGATCTTGTCGTCGGTTTCGGTGTAATCGATCGTTCGCTTGCCATTGAGGTGCAGCTGAATGCGTGGCCCCTCGCAGCGGATGACGTACTCGTTCCAGTCGTCGAACTTCACGAGGCCATCAATGAGCGCCTTTTCGGGTTTCGCGAGCACCTTGTTGCGGCGCGACTCATCGTACAGCGCACCCCAATAATCCTGGCCTGCATCGGCCTGAAAACCGGACACTTCGTGGTGGTTTGGGATCCGTTTCGTGCGAAACTGCACCCCCGCATTGGCCTTCGCCTTGTCGCCAAGGAGTTTGAACGTCACTTTCAGTTCGAAATCGCCGTACGTTTTCTTCGTACAAAGAAACTCATTTCGCGGAACGAGCAGATCGAGCGAACCGGCAACGATGCAGCCGTCTTCGATCTTCCACGTCTTCTCGGTGTCGCCTTCCCAGCCCTCGAAAGTTTTGCCATCGAACACCGGTTTCGACTCCGCAGCGGCCAACGACGCAAACGCAAGAGTACACAGAAGAGCTACAAACGTACGCATCGGAATCTCCCAGAGCGGCAAGGTGAAGGTAGTCGTGGTATACGAAGAAACGCGGCCAGACTGGCCGCGTTTTGAATGAATCGCACGCTCTATTGATTCGCGCCGCCTGCTCCATTGTTGCCGAAGCCACTACCAACGCCGCCTCCACCACCTCCACCACCCGGCCCGGCCTTGAATTCTTTCTTCGGCGGTGGCTTGCGATAACCCGATTCGGGCGGGTTGTTGAAGCGTGCCTCATCGGGCGGAAGCGTATATTCTTCCGGGTACGACACTTTCAGATTGTGCTTATCGTGGTGGCACCCGACCAACAGGACGAGGATCAGGCCAGCCGAAGCAAACATCGTGCGGCGCATACGCACTCCCAACAGAAGGATTCGTGTATTTGTGCGGTATACCAACAGCACCGAACGCCGCAAGCCGAAGTTATGAGACACGTCGTGCCAGCACGCAGGGCAAGCCAGCGCGTCGGGATAACGGGAGGGAGTGGTTCAATCGCCGCCTGCTTTTACGGCTTTCTCGAAGAGCGTGGGGGTTCGAGACTCGCAGTAACTTTAGTTCGTCGTCGAGTTGGGCTTTCTCGGTTTGCTTACAACTCAGGACGAACGCGGTGCTGAGGCACTTCATAGCCGAAGGAATTGCGGGTGTTCCACCGAGGCAACGCAAACGGGCACAATCGTAGAAAAACTTCGGGTCGGACATTCCACCGAGTTCTTTATCGAGGATGCCGTTGACGGCATTATACGCGCGGGTGGGAGTTCCCGCATACGCGTAAGTTGTTGCGTCAAATCATTCAGAAGTGAGCAATCCACACAAAAGCGCAAAGTCAAAAAATCCAAGGCGATGTGACGTAAGTCAATTTCGGGAGGTGTCGCGAAGTTGCCTCCAAATGATGCGTAGGTACCCCGTAGGTATGGCGTAGGTAGACGTGGCTTTTGCCCGATGCGAACCGATCCGACTCGACATAAACCACGATGAAAGTTCATGATACCTCAGACCACCTCGAAACAGATCAGCGATTTGCGATCAAAAAGTGGCATTTTGAGTCGCCAAAAATCAAAAAACACCCCAAAAACCGGTTTTGTAGCATCACGAATTCGGACTTGCGTCGATTATGAGAACGCGATTTTAGCGAAATCCGCGGTGAAATCGCGTCACGCTTATCAGTTCTTTGGCTTGTCGGCAGGTGGTGTTTCGCCTTCCTTCGCTGGTGGCGGCGTGGCTTCCTTCGGCATCGGCAACGGTATTGTGAACGTCTGAATCTTTTTGGCCAGTTGGTTCGGTGCGGTCGTTATCAGCGAGTAGACGACGGCCAGTTTCGCCTTGATCTCCGGTGCCGGTTCCGCTGCCAATTGAACGAGAACCTGCTGAATGATCGGCTCGGAGGTCAGCTTGCTGTACGTCTGCACGTGTTGAATCGCGGCTTCTGCGGCTTTCACACGCAGGTTCACGGGGCGAGTCGGATTGGCGGCCACTTTCACGAGTTCTTGTTGTGCGGTCGCAGTCGGGATTCGCGCCAAAGACTCCGCCGCAGCTTCCGCGAGGTCATCGTTCGCCAACGACTGAACGAAGGCCGTCTCGACGGTTTTGATGTCGTAACCAGGAAGTTCGCCCAACGCCAGTTTCCGCAAGTAGTCAATCGCCAGTTTCGCGGCCGCTTTCTTCTCTGTGGGGTCGCGTGGCATCTGCGTCGGGTCGGAGAACAGCACTTTTAAGTCGTTTTCGAGGGCATAGCTGGAATAGGGCTCATCGATTAATGTGACACCTGCGTAAGGCTTCACTTGTTTCGCAACCTTCGCGCGGGCAAACGGTTCCAGGCTCGGGGTGCGTGCGATCTCCAGTTCGGTGGGGTCCATCTTCAGGCGAATCGCATCGAATTTCTTCGTCAGTTCCAGAGTCAACGCCGTTTCCAGTTGCCCGATGAGCTTGTTCAACGATTCGAGTGGCACTTTCATCGCAGTGGGGTCAATATCGACCTGATTGCGAATCAGTTGCGTGTAGTTCGCAAGATTCTGGATCGTCGATGGTGCGGATTCCACTGTCGGGTCGTACTCGGCGACAATTGCCGCTAAAGTCAACTGCGGCAGGCGCAAATCGAGCCGTGAACGAAGTTGCGCGTTGATGACGATGTTGGCGGCATCCGTGATTCGCATCGTGCGAGCGAGCCGACCTTCGTAGATCTGGCGGAAGATCTTCTCGCGGTCGTCGGTGTTGAGTTTCCGATCGCGGTCGGTGTCCTCTTTCGGCTTGCGGCGGTCGAGAATCAGCGGTGCGGGAACGGGGATATCGATACTTTCCGTTGCGGCAATTAACGCCGCAAGCCGGAGTAATAGCGCTTCAAGGCCAACCGGTTTCGGGTTATCTGCCGACGCGACAACGGCCACTGGACGGCGTGCAATCTGTTGCGATGCGGAGATAAATGCGAGCAGGTCGTTCAGTTGCGGTTCGACGACGTGCTGATCGACGACGAGCAGATCGAAATTCGACGATTGCCCGACTCGCTTCATCAATTCTCGGCCCGTGGTCGTTATTTCCGTGTCGTAACCGAGGCCGCGGAGTAAACTCGCGATCCGGTCGCCACGTAGGGTATTCGAATCGACGATGATCGCTTTGCCTTTGCTCGTCGCATTCGCCCCAGCATCTTGGCCGGCAATCGTGCGGCGAAGCACATCGACAATCGCGGCATTTGCACCGTGATTCGTACCTACTGGCATTCGCAGAATCGCCACAGCGGCGGCAAGTTGTACGCGTGGATCGGGGTAGCTCATCGCCCGCACCAGCACCGCAGGCCGGTCGATTCCCGCTTTCAATTGCTGAGTAGCCGCCAGTTTCTCCGAACGGTCGCCGAGAGCTTGGATCGCCCCTATAGCAAGTGCGGTTCGGTTCTCAAGAAGTGCGTTTTCGAGGATGTTCACCAGCGTGGTGGATGGTGCGAAGGCGAGCAGTGCGTAAACTTCCGGTTCGGCTTTGGCGAGATCGGCAAACTTCGCACGCTCAACAGCGCGTTCGGTGGCGATGCTCAGGAAACGTTCTTGGGCGACTTCATCCGTCGGGTTTCGCTCGATCGCCCAGCGAAGGTACTTCAACCCATAACGCTCTTCCGCTTCGCGAAGTGGGATTTCGGAAGTCGCCATCGTTTTGGTTTTTACATCGTAAGACCACAACTTGACGCGATTTTTGACCGTATCGAGGCCAGCAAACTGAGACTTGTGCGCGTAAAGGGGTTCCGACAACTTCACGAGTTCTGCAACTGGCTGGCGACGCTCGTAGTTGTCGCCCGTGAGGCCTCGTAACAGGTTGATCGCATTGTCGCGACGCAGTGTGGCGGTATCGCCGGGCGTCGAGGCGAGGTACCACAGTAGCGGCATGATGTTCGTGTCGGTTTTGCCAATCAAGCTGATAATGTCGGATCGTTTGGCGATCGCTTGCAATAGGCTGCTCTGAATATCGTCGGGAGTCGATTCGGCTGCGATCAAGAGGCCGGGAATCGTATCCGAACCGAGTTGTGTTACCGCGAGCATCGCACCGGCTCGGAATGCGGGGTCGCTGTCCGTACGGATATTGTCCACCAAGTATGGCACAACGGCGTCGCCGCTGCGCTTCAGCTCGGCAATCGCGAAATCGCGTTCTTCCGTGCTCGCTCCAAGATTTAGCACGAACTTTGCGATCCGTTTCGGGTCGCGTAACAGCTTTTCGTTTGCGGTCAAAGATGCCTGAACGATGCCTTCAAGCGTTGTCGCTTTGAATTCGGCATCCCGCTTGGCATCGGCGAACCAACGGGGCACGTTCCGCAGACCCTGGAAGGTCGTGGGGCCGTATTTCGTCTCCAAATTCAGGTAATCCTGATCGGTTGGCTTGAGTGCGAAGAAATCTTTGAGGAGTTCCGCAGCGAGTTCCTGGTTGCCGCTACGCAAGATGTCGCGCGATTCGCGGAAAACGTCCGCGGGTTTCTTCGCGGTGGCGGCAGCGGGCTCTTGTGCGACAACCATAGTTGCCTGCGCGAAGCACAACAGTACGAACGGAGCGAAAAGTCTCACCGGGTGTTCCTCCAGAGGGCACCGTCGTTTGCTGGTCTTCTAAGTCAATTCGCAAACGGTCCGGCGGTTGCGTGCGCGCCCGGACACCTAGTTCCCATTGTGCGCGTCGCACTCAGGTTAAGCAATCCTCTTCGCACGCTACCAAATCGCGAAATGTCTCTCGACGACGGATCAGGCGGTGAGTGCGGCCTGTAACGAGGACTTCTGCCGCCCGAACCCGCGCATTGTAGTTCGACGACATCGACATTCCGTATGCACCGGCGCTGAACACCGCGAGCAGATCGCCCCGTTTCATCTCGGGGAGGTTCCGGGCTTTCGCCAGATAGTCCCCCGATTCGCAAACGGGGCCGACAACATCTTGCTTCCTCGTACCGGCGATTTCGGCTTCAAAATCGTCGGGTCGTTCGGGAACGGTCGAATCCGGGTGTACGGGCCAGATCCGGTGGAACGAGTCGTACAGCGTCGGGCGGATCAGGTCGTTCATGGCCGCATCTTGAATGACGTAATGCTTGCCGCCGGTTTCTTTCGTGAAAATCACGCGGCTAACGAGTAGGCCGGCATTTCCGACGATGAAGCGTCCGGGTTCGAGCACCAGCCGACAGCCGGTTTCTTCGACGACGGGCAAAATCGCTTCGGCGAAAGCCGTTGCGGGTAGTGCTTCTTGCTTGCGGTAATGGATGCCGAAGCCGCCGCCCATATTGAGGTACTTGATCGCGTGCCCCTGATTCCGAAGGGCATTAATCAACTGAACCGCCTTCTCGCCGCCTTTGCGGTACGGCTCGGCAGACAGAATCGGCGAGCCGAGGTGCATGTGTAACCCGACGATGCCGATGTTCGGATTGCCGACCACACGCTCCGCCACTTCCAGTACGGTGTCGATATCCAAGCCGAATTTGACGCCTTTGACGCTCGTGTCGGTTTTCGCGTGCGTTTTCGGAGGCAGGTCCGGATTCACTCGCAGTGCCACCGGAGCGACTTTGCCGAGCGACTTCGCTACCGCACCCAGCGCGTGCAGTTCGGCTTCGCTTTCGACGTTGAACAGGAAAACGTCGTTTTCGAGAGCGTATTTCATCTCCGCATCGGTTTTTCCGACGCC
>Ga0105044_10004633_pt1 | contig 18877 bp, 7 predicted proteins | sample MAT01_FD_78092 | JGI IMG/M metagenome (GOLD analysis project Ga0105044, IMG submission 78092) | Freshwater microbial communities from Lake Fryxell liftoff mats and glacier meltwater in Antarctica - MAT-01 | ecosystem: Environmental > Aquatic > Freshwater > Ice > Liftoff microbial mat | place...
CTATAATCAAATTTACCATCGATGCCAATACTTCTTACCCGGTAGAAATTATTGCCACTCAGCGGATTGGCATCAAGCCAGTTGTAGCTTGTGCTGCTGCGGTTTGCACCGGTGGCAGCGGTAGTATTCACTTTGTTAAACACCACGCCATTCCAACTTTTCTCTACCTCGTAGTTTTTAATATTGAGCTCATTTTCTACCGTCCAGTTCACTGCAATTTTACCGGTTTGTTCCTTGGCTTTAATGGATTTAAAAGTAACCGGTAAAGGTCCCAATGCTGCTTGCTTAAATACAATCCTGAAACGGTTGGCAACTGAACTTTTTTCATCGGCTGTGATAGCAAAGTCAAAGTTGGACGAGTTCAATAAATTAATCGGCGTGCTCAGCCTGGTGTAACTATCTTCCAAGAATGCGGTAACCGTTGGATCTATATTGGTTGGCTCAATCGCAAAGCGGTAGTTGCGCTGGGTGGTTCTTGTAAGCTGAAGAAATATGGTGTCGTTGTCCTTTATTAATGGTCTTCTTTCCACTGTGAGGAACTGCTTATCTCTAAGAATACTCAAGTTCTCAGTAATATTCGTAAACTTTAACGCATCTTCGATATCCACTTTTTCTTTAAACCGGTCATCAAACAGAACCAATGCGGCATCAACCAAAAGGGTTGTATTATTCGCATTGGTCTGCAACAGGCTGATTCTAAGCATTCGAGCTGGGCTTCCGACTGTGGCCGGACGAAAAAGCTTCGGCTCATAGTCTGTTGACTTGTTGTCTTCATTAAATGTTACAGAAGCAGCTCCAGGTCCAGCTACTTGTACAAAAAACGCCTGGCTCGACTGGATATGATTTCTTTGAACTGAAGTGCTATTGAGAATAGATGGTGTAAAATCGATTGGATTAAAAATATCCGCTTCCATGACCACATAAACGCCCACCGTACCAAGTGATGGATCATAAACATAAAACCTGTAAGGAATTACATTATTTTTATTAACCTTTCTAAAATCTACCGAAGAAACATAAGGATTACCTATCAAAGCAAACGTTCCTGCACCAATGTTAAGATCAAATGTTTGAGTACCCGTTTGTAAATTTCCAGTACTACTCAAGGTTGTATTGTTCATGTTTCCAAAAACTGTATTGTCGGGAGATCGCCTTCTATCCCCTCTTACAAAAGCATAGTAACCTATATTAGCTGCTTTTCCAGGTGTAATTAAATTTCCAGAAAGCAATGAATCCTTTGTATTGCCGACATTTTTGTAAGTGCTGGTAGATGAATTCCAACCTTTCATGGAAAAATTATTAAAGTTGCTAACATCCAGCCCGGTTAGAGGGCCAGGATTTGGGCCGGTTACAAACATGCCTTTACCAACCCCGTAGTTCCCGTTGTTTTGCCAGTTACTAAGAATACTTCCGGTATTGCTAAGTGGCGAAGTAATAAGGCGCCAGGCCCGGCTTTGAGGATAATATCTTTCTACAGTAACCTTTCCAACAAATGAGTTACCCGGAGTAGCCCCATTGTTAGTAATATCTGCAAGCCTTGCTGTGGCAATATTGGTGGATGCCAGCACCAGGTTATCATTGGTGAATAAGGTTGTGCCTCCAACACCAAAACTCAACGAGTCAAGAATGCGAACTGAATCACCCACTGCTCCGGATATTGTTATCCCTGCAGGATTAGATAGGTGAAAGCTTTTAAGTGTATTGTTTACAAACCAGCTACCGCTTATATTTTGCCCTACAGTACCATTCAATTCGATGGTTCCTAAAGTAGCATCCAGTACACCATTGTTTGCAATGGCTCCACTAACAGATAATTTTCCACCTGCTATGGTTAAAGATGCGCCACTTTGAATCGCAATATCCTTAACTGCACCGGCTCCGGCATTGATTTCGGGAAAGTTAACGGGCGTATTTGGGATAAAAACAACGCTAGTGCCGGAAGGTACACCACCACACCAGTTTTGCGCATCAAACCAACTGGTATTTACACTACCAGTCCAGGTAATAGCGGATTGCACATTGATGGTAACTGCGTTTGAAAAACTTTTGGGACAGGTTCCATTATTAAGCTCGGTAATCGCCAATTGCTGTCCGTTATTTAAAGCAGACAATGAACTACTGGCAAAGGTTGCAGTTCCGGTTGCATCTGCCAAAACTCCGGCAATAGGAGCTTGTGCAATTCCGCCAATTGTATAACTAACTTTAGATGTACTATTGGGTACCAAGCCGGTTAAGATAATAGTTGCAGCAGTACCAATACAACTTGCGGTTGGTTGCGACACCCCCGTAAGCGTTTGAGTGGTAAGCACGGTTACAGGCAATGGCGTAGCCGGTTCTGAACACCCGTAAGAATTGGTGGCCGTTAAAATATAAAATGAACTGACGTTGGGCGCAACCCCTGTAACATCACCGGTGGTAGCGGAAAAGCCTGCTGGAAAGGATGCCCAGTTGTAAGTGTATTTATTCGAATTTCCCGTTATTGAAACATTGTCAATTGCCCAGCATCCATCCACTATCGCATCGAATTTAAATCGGATATAAAAAACAGCATAGCCAATATACGTATTGAGATTTATAGTTGCATTGGCAAAAGCACTCCTGCTTCCCTGGGTAGTATTATAAGTCGCTATTGAGCTCCAGGTTGAACCATTTGTAGAGACTTCAACACTTGCGGAACCATTCAAATTGCGATTGAAATAATGAAAGAAATCCAGGTTCAAACTGCTAAAGCCTACTGTACTCATTGGAGCAGAGGTTAAAATAACTGCTGTGGTACCTGTACCCTGTAAAGTACTGCTGGCCAGGAAAAAGCTGGTATTATCATTCGAATTAAATAAACCTGCCCCATCATCATAACCATCGGGCCGGCTGGTCCATTGGGCAGCGGCACTATCTCCTCCGGTGGAATTATTCACTTTAGTCCAGCTAAATCCACCGGAATTAAATTTTTCCCTTAGCAGTGCAGAAAGATAGGAATTAGCAACCGCATACAAATTAACACTCTGCCCATTACAAATTTGATTGGCAGATGCCGACACTTGAACAGCCCCGCCGATACCTGCATAGGGATTGATATCCACAAAAACGGTATCAGCTACTGTAGCACATCCGTTCGCCGCATTGATCGTATTCCAGATGGCATAATTACCGGGTGTGGAAGCACCAATATTTATGGCACCTGTACCCGAATTAAATGATAAACCGAAAGTAGAGGCGAAGCTTCCGGCAATCGCCCCCGGCCCAAAAGTCGGCAATTGACTGGCCGCATTGATACTTTGACATAAGCCATTGCCTGGATATTTAAAATCTGCAAGGGGTAATTTAGTAATCGTAATATTCGTAGTAGCTACAATGGTGGTGCAACTGGTTGCCACCGTATTGGTGATTATATAGGTTCCGGGTGTACTGGTTGCCAGATTAATTTGACCAGTGCTCGTGTTAACAAAATTTAAGCCTGCGGTGGAAGAAAAAATGCCTGCCACACCTGCATTGGAATAATTTGGAAATGGATTATTGCCATTGCTGCATACCGGGCTGGCATAGAAAAAATTAGCTGATGGATTGGCATTGATCGTTACCACTACCGGTTCAATATCCGAACAACTGGCAACTACACTTTGAATATAATAGGTACCTGCGATGGTAATATTATTTGGGTTTGATAAACTAATTGTTGCAGCGGCATCTGTCCAGTAGGTGAGTGTACCGCCGCCCGTGCTGCCGGTTGTTACTGCTGGCAAAGTTAAATCGACCGCACCCGTGCAAACAGCCTGGTTGGTTATTTTTAGTACCGGAGAGGTTGCAACATTTACAGTAACAGGGGAAGACATTTGCCGGAAGCAACCTGTATTGTCATTGGTACCTAATATGGTGAATGTGGTGGTGCTATTCAGCAAGCCGGTTGGAAAGTCAATCAAGTTACCATCACCTGGTACCGATCCACCAACCGTGTTGTTTCCTGCATCTTTTAACTCGTAGCTAACGCCTGTTTCTGAAGCTGACAAATTGATAGTGGTAGCTGCGCCAGCACACAAAGATCCAACCTGGGCTGCAAGCGTTTTATCAACTGGCAAGCTTGTAATACTTACTGCAACAGAAGACGAAACGGGGCAACCAAACCCATCGGTAACGATAAGATTATACACGCCGGCATTGGTTACCGTGGCAGCCGTAGTAACGGTTGGATTTGCCATATTCGATGAAAATAAATTTGGGCCGCTCCAGGCGTAGGTATAAGGACTTGCTCCACCAATCGAATTCGCAGTAAGAACGAGGTCACGTCCCACGCATACTGCTTTGCCTGAATTTGCTACCGGATTGATAGAAAGTGCTACCGGTGATAAGGTTCCAAAAGAGATATCATCCAATCCGAAATCATTACCTGCCAATGCAGTATTTAAATTAGCGATGGCAATATTAGCAACGGTTGCCGGACCTGAATTCCATGAACCGAAAAAACGTACCCAGGTATAGGGGCCGCTATTATTGGCGTACCCTTTAGGCAGATAGGCAATACTTCCGGTTTGGAGTCCATTGATAGAAAACTGCAGCACCGCATTGTTGTTATCAATCAGACTTAAGCCCCAGGCAGAAAAATAGTAGGTTGTATTTGGTTGAACTGTAATATTGGATTGAGCCCAAACAATAGCACCGGCCGGTGCAGGCATTCCATTTACAATCATAAAATTACCGGTTCCCGTAGTATGATCTTTTCCATAAAATGAAGAATGAACGATATTGGCATCTGGTCTTACAGCATAGTTACCCTCCGGAACTACATTGTTTTGATCATTGGTATATGCAGTGGTGAACCCAACAGGCCCGGCATTAAAATTTCCATTTACTACCAATTCCTGTGCAACGGAAAAGGTGGCGCTTGACGCACAAGCCGATCCCACCGTGGTGTTAACAGAATAGGTTCCGGCGGAATTTACATTGATCGTTGAACCAGTTTCACCGGTGCTCCATAAATAAGAACTGCCCGTGGTGGAAGTTAATTTTACAAAACCGTTGATGCTGCAATAGTCTGCAGTAATAATTGGCGCTGTTGAAATGGGTTTTACTTTTACGGTAAATTGAAAGAGAGTACCGGTAGTGCCACATAGATAAGGTGTTACCGTATAGGTTACCGTTGCCGGGTTGGCAGTACTATTAACCAGTGTTTGGTTGATTGCTCCTATTTGTGTTGCCTGAAGGGTAGCTCCTGTAACTGATCCTGCGGGAGTAATAACGGGAGTTCCCCAGGTATAATTTAAACCCGGAATACCTGGTGTAAATGAAGACGGAACAGCACTACACGTGCTGTCGCTTTGATCAGCAATTTTCATCAGCGTATCGGTAATGTTAAAATAATTCAACTGGTTACAGTCAAGTGTTTTACGGTCGGCATTTGTTAAAACACCTGGAAATAAGATTAACTCAGAAACACTCAGACCACCTGTCATTCCTCTACCAGAAGCATTTGCGCCACCAGTGGAATCATTCTGGAATCCCGAACTAATGGAGAAAGACTGATTGGATGAATTTGCCGCAGCAGCATTTAAGGTATGTAGCTTAAGCGAGCCAGTCATTGTTTGAATACCATTTACCCAGTTTGTCGGTGTAGAACCTGTACCGTTTGCCCAATCGTTTGAATTTAGATTGCTGGCATATCCCAACCGTATCGAAAAATCTGAAGATGCAGGTGAAGCAAAAAGGGTTTGCCAGTTGGATGTATTGGGAGTAATATCAGCCAGGTTGCGAACCGCACTGACTGTTTGAACAGGTGTGTTTGACCTACAAACAAGGTATTGCGATAAGGCCTGAAATAGAATGGATGGCCTGCTATTCACCAGTTGAATTACTCCTCCGCCAACAATTCTCGGTTGATAGGCAAATCCCGATTTAAAGGCACGAAATGCGTGCTTATTATTTCCACTTTGATCGTACCATGTATTTATAAAACAACTTGTTGTTGGATTAGTCGTATAAAACGTGCTGAATAACACCGTACCAGGCCGTGCCATAAAACGAAGCGAACCCGTTGAGGAGATTGCTGCGGCAGAAGTAAGCACTAAATTTTGATTATTGGTAATGCTTGCAACAATTCCAATGGTTGTTCTGGATGACGTGTCCAGCAATACGTCGCCCGGTTGTATTTCGGTAGTAAAACTAGTGCCGACACCTGAAACAGTAACCGAACCAGCGGTTGCATTCAAAAAGCCGGTTTTAGGAGAAAATGAGTTGATGAAATTTGCATTCAGTAATACGCCGGAAACAAAAGTAACATTGCTTGTTGCACTAATGGTTAACGCTGCGTCGAAAGCAACATCTACTTCTGCATTATCATAGCCACGCCTCACTCTCATTACAGGGCCAATGTAATTACTAATTACCTTACGCACACTAAAAGCGGCTGAAGGAGCAAGAGCAGGCAATCCAATTAAATCAAGATTCTGTGCTGTACTCTTCTCAGGTATTAATAGGCACAATGTGATAAAAAGTATCAGGATCCCGTAACAGAAACTGTACCTGATTTTTTTGTCACCCTGATTTAAACTACGGTAAATTTTCTCCATTGTTAGCTTTTTTTTGTTAGAACTGTAGCGGTATTTCTTTTAAAAACGTCAGGCTCTATCTCATACAAAAAACTTGATCACCTGTGGCATACAGCCGGTATTATGCGACTAAATACTTTACGGATGATTCTTTGCAGAGATCATATGAATCGTTCTTAAGAATTGGAGTTTTTAGCAAGCCACGCTATTACAAACATAAATATAGTAGTAAAAACATTTTGCCTTTTTGGATTAAAAGAACATGACCAGTTATGAACATATTGTATTTGTCTACAAACATTCGGGTACCCGATTCAGAGGCGATTCAATGGGATAATGGAGTTTGGATTAGATAATTGAGTATAAAAACAACTAAATGATTTATAAAATAAATCTGAAACAAAAAAAATAAATCTGATTAGCCAAATATCATTATCGATTAACTACTGATAATTTCGGGTGCAGATATAGATTCTTAGCTTTGTAAAAAGGAACTGGAAGGGATTCAGGTAAATGTAAGGAATACAAATATATAAGAATTATTGTTTTTGCCAATTTTTTTTCTTGAAATATTTTCGGAAAGTATTTATTCTTTCATCTCGTTGTAATTTAAAGCCAGTTAATCCAACGGCTTTATCGCCCGAAATATTTAAGCGGGAAGTGCTTTGCAAATCTAAAAAACTGATGTACAAACTATTGTTATCAGCGTTTGGCACAGGTATTATAGTAAAGACTTTTTTATTTTCCATGCCGGAAAATAGTTTCTTATGATATCACTATGTTGACTGGTTATCTCACCATCAATTTAGCATGAAAGGAATTATTTTCCTGATCTTTCAATCTCAACTGATAGATTCCACTTACGAGGGCGTTCCTTATCACGATAATACTTGTAAAGAAATCTCCTCCCGGATTGGATAAAGATTGCTCATTCATCAGTTGGCCAAGTTGATTGATAAGACTAAATTGATAAACGCCGGCTTTCATCCGATTGAATTGAATACTGATTTTATCCCCTTCAAATGGATTGGGGGAAATACTGATCCCCGGTAATTTTTTATCAATAATTATTTTTACAATATTGCTGTAATGATGTTTTCCATTTAAATCAATACCCCTGATTCGATAAAAATTTCCGCCGCTTTGTATTAAAGCATCCTGCCATTTATAAATAACCGCAGTTTGGCTTACACCACTTGCCAGTCTTGTAAACTTTTTATTAAAGTTAATTCCATCGTCACTCTTCTCCACCTCGTATTTCACGATATCTTTTTCATTTTCTACCGTCCATTCCACTAGTATGCTACTCCCCTGCTGCCTGGCTTTTACATTAACAATTGCAGTCGCTAATGGTGTCGCCTGTTTGAATGTTATGCAGAACCTGTCAGGTGCTGCGCTTCCTGCTGCTGTAGTAATTGTAAAACTAAAAGAAGATGGTGATGCGACTAATAAAGCTGTTTTTAAACCCGTGTGTTTATCTTCTAAAAAAGCCATCAGCAAGGGATCCAGATTTTCGGGTTCAAACAAGAACTGGTAATTGCGGTTTGAAGTATGAGTAAGATTAAAAAACAACGTATCGCCTGAACCAATGGGCGGTCTTCTTTCCATCCCGATTAAAGTTCTATTCCTTAACAAAGAGAAATTTTCATGGATGTTTACAAATTTCAACGCATCCTGAAAATCGACTGCATCATTATAATGTTCGCTAAATTCTGCAATATTACCGTCCGCTAAATGTGTGCTCCCATCCGCATTTATCAAATTTAACGAAGACCGGAAAGCCATCTTTTTTGAAAAAGGCAGGACAGGCCTGAACATCCCCTGGTTATTGTTCGATGTCTTGTGAGCTTCCTCAAAATTGATACTGGAAGGTGCCACTGTTGCATCGGTTTCGATAAAAAAAGCTTGTCCTGATTGGATGTTTAAATCCTGACCACCCGGACTGGGTTTTGATTGCGTGTAAATACCATCATTGTCAAAATCATCAAACTCTATGAAAGCCCCCACCTGGTTTATTTTAGGATCCCATACCACAAAACGATTGAGTAAATTTACCCTCACCAGGTCTTTAAAATTAACCGGCGATGCATATGGATTTCCAACCAGGGCAAAAAAACGACCAGCACCTGTGCGGGTTGATCCGGGTAAAACCTGTTGACCTATTTGCAATTTCCCCCTGCTGGTTAAAGTGGTATTATTGGTATTTGGAAAGACTGTATTTGCAGGGTCACGATCGCCTCTTACAAACATGAAGTAACCAATATTATCTGCATTGAGCGATAGTCCTTTGGAAACAGGTACCAGCGTATTGTCAACGTTGATATAAGCATTGTTTTCAAATTTTTTCATGGAATAATTGTTAAAGAAACTAACATCCAACCCATTACCGGCACCAGGCAATTTACCAGTGATCAGTGTTCCAATACCTGCAATATAAATTCCATTGTTTTGCCAGTTGTTAAAAATTGTTCCGGTAGTTCCGAGCATGCTCAAAGGCGACGTAACCAGGCGCCACGACCTATCTCCCGGAAAAAACCGTTGCACATTGAACCGGCCAGTTGTGTAGGTAATATCGGCAGTTGCCGGAACCGTTGCAACCCTGGCAGTATTGGTGACCGTTGAGATTAAAGTGATATCACCTGTCGTAAGGTTTAATTTACTATTGGCGGATAAATTGAGCGAATTTACTATGCCTAAATTATTATTTATGGTTAGTCCTGTAGCGAAGTTATTATTGTTGGTAAGATTATAAAAATTGAAACCGGTTGAACCACTGTTGGTAAAACTTTGAATGGCCGTAGCATTACCAAAAAGTATATTGCCATTGTTATGTGCAAAACTACTGCCACCGAATTTTATCAAATCGCCGTTGATGATTATTGTTCCCGCTGGCGCTGTTTTTACACCGGTAGTTCCAGATATCAGCAGGTTTTGATAGGGATGGGTATTGGTAATATTTTGCACATCATTGCGTGAGTATTCAACAGTACTACCCGAAGCCAAAATAACATTATCGATGTCCTGATTTAGAGAAGTTGCCGTCCCCCCTGTGCCACCACTAAAACCATCTTTATCGCCGGTTTTAAATGTAGCCCCTGTTTCAACCGTTACGGTTTCTCCCGTTCCAAAAGGCCCGGTAATACCTTCATCATTTATTTCAAAAACACTTCCCGTTTTAATGATGAAGGATCCGTTATTATTTAAGGTAATATTTCCCACAGAATTACCAACATTTGTACCGGTTACTTCAATGTTTTGGTAGGTCCCCATTTTGATTGTTTGGCCACTAATACTATTGCATGCATACTCAATCACACCGCCTGTTAAACTATAAATTCCTCCCATATGTGGCTGCGGATTATTGGTTCCACTCAACCTTAGTCTGCCGCCATCCATGGTTAAATTGGTGCTGATATTTCCAAATGTATGGTTGGCTGCATCTACTATCGCCGCCCCGGTAATAAAAACAGTACCGGCTGGATTAAATGCGCTGGTGATTGTTTTGGTCCCATTGCCCGAAAATTTTATGTGCTGATAGTCCGATCTGGTTGAAACCGCCTGCGGACCACCGGTTGCCAATCCATATTCAATGATACATCCAGTTGCAAGTGACGGAGCAATTCCCGGAATGGCTGCATTGGTTCCTGTAAAGCCATCTTTATCCCTGGTAATAAAATTCCCGATGATATTGACAGAACTTCCTCCCCCGTTTATTAACTGGCTTTCTCCACCATTGTCAAATCCGGCAGTGGTACCGATCGTCAAGAGTCCATTTAAATTGAGATCGTTTATTCCATTCATTGCCAATGTTCTGTTGCCGGTAATGGTAACATTTCTTAAACTGATATTGACATTGGTTGGAATTGTAACTGCTCCACCAGTCGTTCCCTGCACTGTCAAATCGCTGGTAGCGGTAGCTCCAAGGAATCCGGCAACACTGTTTAAAGAAGCACCATCTAAGTCAATTAAAGCACCAGCACCGATTGCAAATATGCCACTGGTAAGCAACAGATTTCCTTTGATGGTACGGCTAAAAGGTAAAGTAACGATTGAAGCATTATTATTGATCAAATTAAGAGGTCCGCCAAGGTCAGGAAACTCGGACCCTGTAATGGTTTTAGCAACAGTGCCTGAATATTTAAGTGTACCAGCAGGGCCATAAATAATTTTGCCCGATCCGTTTAATGTGATGGTGGCAGACTGAAAATAATCAAAGGTACCATTGATGGTAAGTGTTGCTCCCGGCTCCACCGTTATATTGCCACCAATTAAACTAATATCATTCAACGTTTGATCGCTGCCAATGATGAGCGTTCCACCAGACTGGGCAATATTATTGGTGGCTGGTAAAGTACCGCCGCCAAGTCTGTTCAAATGAAGGGTTCCTCCTGCGGCAGCGATGTAGGTGACGCCGGTATAAGTATTGGCATTGGTAAGCATCAATGTGCCGGCTCCGTATTTTGTAAAACTGCCATTGGTGGTATTATCAGCTATCACCGCATCGATGGTAAGATTGCCAGGAGCTACATTCAATCCAGTAGAAAGGGAAGTGCCCAGCTTTATCAAATGAGTATTGGCAATATTAAATGAAGCACCATTTAACAACTGACCGCCATCAATCAATATTGTATTGCTTGCATTCCCAAGGCAGCCATCTGAAGCAACCCGTATTTTTCCTCCGATTATATTTAATGGTCCGGTAAAACTGTTGGATGAATTGATGATATTAAACATGCCGGAACCGTTTGAATTGGCTGCAAAACTTACTCCGCTTGTGCCACTAATAACGCCGCCAAAAGTAATCGTTCCTGCATTACCGAGTGTGAGTTGACGGTTGGTTGCAGCTAATGATATGTTATTGTCAAATGAAAGATTGGCGGTAGCACTTGCTAAACCAACAATGTCACCAAATTGAATATTACCGCCAATATTGACACCTCCGGGATACCTTCCATTCAGATTCGTATTATTGTCTGAAGCTACAATGCCACCGTTTAAACTAAGGGTATTGTTTCCCAACGCATTGACACCACTGATAATTATCGTGCCATTGTTCAAAGTAAAACCACCTGCATAGTTTGAACCAGTGCCCAATGCCAAAACACCCGGACCAGTTTTTATAAAACCAGTTCCTGCTGCGGTTGAAATTGCCTGTGAAATCATATTCAGCGTTACTCCACTTGCAACATTGATGTTAGCTACAGTGCCGCCAGTTCCTAGTGTACCACCATTGCTCCAGATAACATCTGCTGTAGCATTGATTCCGGCAATATCAATGGTAGCCCCTGTAATGATAGCTGGGTTATTGAAATGAATTATGGCACCTCCAGTTGTGATTAACGGCGAAGTATATGGCCCTGCCGGAATGGTACTCCAAAAACTTCCATTTAATGTGCCGGAACTTCCAAAATAGTTATTGGTTTGACCACATAGATCCATTGCAATTACAACAAGCGTAGTAGCTAGTAAACCGATTTTTTGGTAAAAAACATTTAGTGAATTTAAAAAATGCAGGATCGCATTGGCTCCCTGTTGATGTTTGATAATTTGATTCATAGAGAATAATTTTAAGCAACTATTAAAAAAATAGTGGTTACGAAAGGCAGCAGAAATCACATCTGTTTAAAACACCAGAAGTAGCTAAAGAGGAAAGGAATCAGAAAGTGAGCAGAGCAGCAATCATTGGAGGGAGGATTTTATATAACAGTTTAAACTTATACAATAAGAATTGCAATTCAAAGCTTTTCAAAATAAAATTTAAAAAATTTTTAGTCCATAGACTTTGATCTTAATTAAAACCTTAATATTTTGTTTGAAAAAATATGACAAAGAAATACCTGAACGAGTTAACCTACGAAATATTAGGAGCCGCAATTGAGGTGCATAAAATATTAGGTCCGGGCCTACTCGAAAGCGTTTATCACCAATGCCTTGCCTACGAATTTGACTTGAGAGGCATTACATACAAATCCGAGATGTATGTACCGGTAAAATACAAGGATGCAGTAATCGATACTACCTTCCGTTGTGATTTTTTAGTTGAAGATGCAATTGTTGTAGAATTAAAAGCGGTAGATGCTGTGTTGCCGATTCATGAAGCCTTCCTGATCAACTATATTAATCTGCTTGAAAAACCAAAAGGTATCATGATTAATTTTCATTGCCTCAACATTTTCAAGGATGGCCAGAAAACGTATGTAAATAAATTTTTCAGAGACTTGCCTGAATTTTGATTGAACCACATAGATACATAGAAAACATAGTTTTAAGTAATTAGATTCAAGGGAACAGTTTTAATTATTTTTTTCTGGAATCAATTTTTATTTTTTTATTGAACCACATAGATAGATAGGAAACATAGTTTTAAGTAATGCGATTTAAGGGAACAGTATGAACCTATTCGGGATATTCTTTCGATTATTTAAATGAATTTTGCATGAACCACATAGGTACATAGGAAACATAGTTTTAATAAAAAACTTTCAAGCGATATTTTATTTGATCTCTTTTCGATGTTTTCTATGTATCTATGTGGTTTAAAGAAACAGTTTTAATTATTTTGTCCTGGAATCAATTATGTTCTTTTCATAAACCTTTTCAGGTTATTCTTGCGCTATACCCATGAACTTTGATTGAACCTCTTAGGTACAAAGGAAACATAGTTTTAATAAAAAACTTTCAAGGGATATTTTATTTGATCACTTTTCTATGTTTTCTATGTACCTATGTGGTTTAAATTAATAAGCAGCAACCAAAATGGATTCACTCACACATATTGCCCTTGGAGCCTGCATGGGAGAAGCATTTGCAGGCAAAACAGTTGGCAGAAAAGCAATGCTTTGGGGCGTTCTGGCGCAAAGTATTCCCGATATTGATTTTTTATCGGCACTCTGGATGAATACCTCCGAAGGGTTATTAGGTCACCGGGGTTTTACCCATTCCCTTTTATTTGGTGCCATTGTCTCGCCGCTATTTGCTTTTTTTGCAGAGCGCTGGCACCGCCCACACAATATCTCTTTTAAAAAATGGCTGGCGTTTTTTGCTGCGGTAATTTTTGGTCATCTGTTTGTTGATGCCTTTAATAATTATGGGGTAGGATGGTTTGAACCTTTCAGTCATTATCGCATCTCGTTCAATGCTATTTATGTGGCAGACCCTTTCTTTTCGGTGTGGCCGGGAATTGCGCTGGTTGCATTATTGGTGATCCGAAGAAAAGATCCGAAGCGGAAATTCTGGTGGAAGTTTGGTCTGGGCATGAGCTTTCTATACCTCTCCTATTGTGTGGTCAACAAATTAAAAATTAATGCGGAGGTACAAAAGGCTTTTGCAACACAACAAATTGATCATACCCGTTATTTTACCACACCTGCACCGCTTCAAAACTGGCTGTGGTTTGTAGTGGCAGGCAATGACAAAGGATACCATGTAGGATTTCGCTCAGTGTTCGATTCAAAAGATAGTATAGCATTTGAATACTTTCTGCGAAATGATTCATTGCTTGCGCCGGTGTTGAAAGATGAAGACATGCATCGACTGATTCGTTTCTCCCAACAATTTTATACGGTTGAAAAATATAGTGATACGCTTGTTTTTAACGACCTCCGTTTTGGCCAGGTAATTGGCTGGCACAACCCAAAAGAGAAATTTGCTTTTCACTATTTTCTTCAATATCCAGCCGACAATGCATTGGTGGTGCAACGTGGACGATTTGCCCAATGGAACCAAGAGGTGATCCGGTCTTTGGTAAACCGAATCAGGGGAAATTAACTGCGTTGTTTAAAGTAAAACGTAAATACATTGAAAGTGAGCCGGAATATTTCATACGATACCCACCTGAAAAATTGCCTTAAAATATTTTTTGAATGACTATGAATTTCACGGGTGATGTACAAACAATCGTTTGCAATAATTTCATCGATCGTTTGTTCAACATGCTTTGCAAAAGTTGCATTGTTCACATCCAGGTTTAATTCAATGCTGGCGTAAGCGCTGATATCATTCACATTATACGAACCAATGGTCATCCATTTACTATCACATACTGCAATCTTTCCATGTAAGATATTATCCTGGTATTCGTAGATCTCCACCTTGTTTCGCAACAGCCAGTCATACATAAACCGTTCGGCATTTTTAGCAACCACCAGGTCTGATTTTCCGGCCATAACCACTTTGATTTTTACGCCTCTTTTTACCGCACGCTTCATAGTTTTCCGCATAATGCTGCCGGGTAGAAAGTAACTGCATAAAATGGTTATTTGCGATTTAGCACCCAGCATCATTTCGATATATGTTTTTGAGATTTGATTTTTTTGTCTCACCCAATCATTGCGCCGCATTCTTACATCCAACAACTCAAATGAGTCTGATGTTGGCTTTGATCCGGATTGTGTACAAGGCTCCAAAATGGTTGTCTTAGTGTACCCCTTCCAGGTTTTCCAGCACAACGCACACAACTCTTTTACTATGGCGCCTTCTGTAAGCAATGCAAAATCAAGCCACGCTGGTTTGCCCGGCAAGTCGTTGTAATGATTGCTAATATTGATGCCGCCCACCATGGCAATTTCATTATCCACCACAATCACCTTATGGTGCATCCGCCTTCCAAAATAAAAATTATTGTTTTTAAAAACGGGTTCAAAAAAACGAAAGTTGATACCACTATCCGACATTTGCCGGATAAAGGAAGTTGACATAGATTGTGAAGCATATCCATCTGCCATTAAATAAACCCTCACCTTTCGCTGCACCGCAGCTACCAATGCATCAGCTATTTTACGGCCGGTATCATCCTCATCAAATATGTACACCTGCAGGTGAATGATTTCTTTTGCCTCCCGGATGATCTTTTCCAATAAATTAAAATATTCAGTACCACCCCGGATGAGTTTAACCCGATTGTTGGGGATATAGACAGATGCTGATTTACTCTTTTTAAAGGCAGACATAAAAACAAGCTAATCAAAAAAAATAAGATAAAATATTTTTTACCAGTCTATTTAATTGTAAAACCAGCGGAGGTACATTGATTCTGTTTCGGAACATCCAGCTTTTTATTACTTTCGCATATGAATTCGAGGAACCGCAGAATTGAGAAGAAGACAAATACCAATCCCAGGCTAAAAACCCTCACGTTTAAGGACCGTTTATCCGCACTTCAAAATGTCCCAAGATTTTTTAAACTGGTTTGGCAAACCAGCCCCGGCATGACGCTGGTCAGCGCTGCATTGAGACTCATACGGTCGGCAATTCCGTTGGCTGTCTTATATGTAGGAAAACTCATCATCGATGAAGTCGTTTTATTAAATTCCGGCAAAGGCAGTCTTTCAAATGATGCATTGTGGAAATGGGTGGCCATCGAATTTGGATTGGTGATATTATCGGATATCCTTAGTCGTGGCATCAGCCTGATGGATGGCTTATTGGGTGACCTTTTTTCCAATCACAGTTCTGTAAGGATCATGGCACATGCTGCTACGCTTGACCTTGACCAGTTTGAAGATTCTGTATTTTATGATAAACTCGAAAGAGCCAGACAACAAACGGCCGGCCGAACGGTATTGCTTTCACAGGTAATGAGCCAGGTGCAGGATACCATTTCGATGATCTTTTTAGCAGCCGGATTAATCGCATTCAATCCATGGCTGATATTGCTATTGTTTATTGCAGTAGTACCTGCGTTTTTGGGCGAATCGCATTTCAATGACCGAAGTTATGCGCTTACCCGTGGACAAACCCCGGAACGGAGAGAGCTGGATTACCTGCGCTACATTGGTGCAAGTGATGAAACGGCCAAAGAGGTAAAAATCTTTAACCTGTCCGGTTTTATAATCGATCGCTTTAAAAAATTATCAGGCAAGTTTTACATCGACAATAAAAAACTGGCGTTCAGGCGTTCAGGTTGGGGAACCGTTTTTGCAATGGTGGGCAGCGCAGGTTATTATGGCGCCTATGTTTTTATTTTGATAAAAGCAATCAATGGGAGTCTTTCAATAGGCGATCTTACTTTTCTGGCGGGTTCATTCAGGCAAATGCGTAGTTTATTGGAAGGCATCCTCAACCGCTTTATCAGTATTTCTCAAAGTGCAGTTTACCTGGCAGACTTTTTTGATTTCTTCGATATCAAACCAAAAATAACCGAGGCAAAAAATGCGAGGCCATTTCCAAAACCAGTCCTGCAGGGCTTCACTTTTGAAAACGTTGGCTTCCGGTATATCAACTCCGAAAACTGGGCCAACCGGCATTTGAACTTCACACTTCATCCGTCTGAGAAACTTGCATTGGTGGGTGAAAATGGTGCAGGCAAAACAACGCTTGTAAAATTACTGGCCCGATTGTATGACCCCAGCGAAGGAAGAATTTTACTGGATGGATACGATCTGAAAGAATACAACCTTGAGGAATTAAGAATGCAGATCGGTATTATTTTTCAGGATTATATCCGCTACCAGATGTCGTTTGCACAAAATATTGCCATCGGTAATATCAATGAAAAAGATAACCGTGACCTGATAAAATTGGCGGCACATAAAAGTCTGGCGGATGTATTGGCAGAAAAATTGCCCAATCAATACGATCAGCCGCTTGGTCGCCGGTTTAATGAAGGCACCGAATTATCCGGAGGCGAATGGCAAAAAATTGCGTTGGCAAGAGCCTACATGAAGGAAGCTCAATTATTGATTCTGGATGAACCAACTGCGGCGTTGGATGCAAGGGCGGAATACACCGTATTTCAACGTTTTGCTGATCTCACTAAAGACAAATGTGCGGTACTCATCTCCCATCGCTTTTCAACGGTACGAATGGCCGATCGCATTTTGGTTTTGGAAAAAGGAGAGCTGATTGAAATTGGAAGTCACGAAGCCTTATTGGAAAAGAATGGCCGCTATGCTGAATTATTTCAACTGCAGGCTATGGGGTACCGGTAGTGATGAATGATGACCCGATAGCTATCGGGTGGTGAATGATGAATTGTGAATGGTGAATGATGAGTAGTGAATGATGTATGGTGAATGGTGAATGATTGATGATTGATGAATGTTTAGTCAATGTTGTTTACTTAACAAATTTATCATCCTTATTAATTAAAATTCTATTAACAATTATGTGGCATTACCGGTGTTTTACGGACTCGTATAAAACGTGCCGGAAATTTTCAACAAAAGCAGTTTACTGTGAATTCTAAAAATATATAATAAAAAAATAAAAATGGATCTATCAACCATAAAATTTGTAGCAGCAGATATGGATGGCACACTGTTAAATGCCAACCACGAATTGAGCCTGAATTTTTTTCCTGTTTTTGAACAAATGAAATCAAAGGGTTTATTGTTTGCCGCAGCAAGTGGACGGCAATTCTTTAACATTGAAAATAAGTTTGAACCCATAAAAAACGACATCCTGTTCATTGCTGAAAACGGCAGCTACGTGGTGTATAAAGGGGAAGAATTGTTGGTTCAGGCAATGGAACCAGCCGTTGTTCACCAGCAGTTATTAACCGCAAGAACTTTACCGGATGTGTACACCATTCTTTGTGGAAAGAAGTGTGCCTATGTAGAAAGTAATGCGCCGGAGTTTGTGAAAAATCTGGTAATGTATTACGATAAATATCAACTGGTGGATGATCTAATGCAGGTGGAGGATGACCAGTTTTTAAAGATCGCTCTCTGCGATCTGGCTGGTTCAGAAAAAAATAGCTACCCGGTCTTTAAAAATATGGAGGACCAGTTGCAGGTGAAAGTATCCGGTTTTATCTGGCTCGATTTATCGCACAAACTCGCCAATAAAGGAAGAGCAATTGAAGTGGTACAACAAAAATTTGGCATCAGCAGGGAGGAGACGATGGTGTTTGGAGATTACCTGAACGACGTTGAAATGATGCAGCAGGCCTACTTTAGTTTCGCAATGGAAAACGCCCATCCGGAGGTAAAAGAAGTTTCAAGGTTTCGGGCAAAAAGCAATGAAGAAAATGGAGTAACCGAAGTACTGCAGCAAATGCTAAACAAGATGAAATAGAAAATATTGGCTCTGGCAAAAGCAACTAATTATAGATGGAACCATTTTATTTTTTGTTTACAAGCTTTTGCTAAAAAATAAGCAGTCATTGCAAATCGCAGTTGGATATTTATGATGCTACTTCTAATTTAAGAGCGTTGTAGGTTGTCTCTACAGGCGAAGCTATCACTATTTTTTTTAATGTAAAATAAAAAGTGCTTCCAATACCTGGTGTCGATTCTACCCAAATTTTGCCACCTTGTTTCTCTACAATTTTTTTGCAGATGGCCAGCCCAATACCTGTGCCAGCGTAATCCTTACCATGGTTCAGTCGTTTGAAAGCGGTA
>Ga0105044_10004634_pt1 | contig 18876 bp, 10 predicted proteins | sample MAT01_FD_78092 | JGI IMG/M metagenome (GOLD analysis project Ga0105044, IMG submission 78092) | Freshwater microbial communities from Lake Fryxell liftoff mats and glacier meltwater in Antarctica - MAT-01 | ecosystem: Environmental > Aquatic > Freshwater > Ice > Liftoff microbial mat | place...
GTACACTTTTTTATTTTGAAAATTTGCGCGTTCAAATTGCTTGTCATTCTGAACGTAGTGAAGAATCTGAGGCCGAAGGCCGAAGCTTTTTCTTCTAAATTTTAGGCCTTCGGCCTCAGATTCCTCACTACGTTCAGAATGACAAGCCGCAAAAAAGAAGTGTACGGCTGGAAAATCTTAATTTAGCTAAAAGACAAATCCGCCATTTGTTCTGACTAATTTTGTCTTAAAGTGTTGGTTTTCAGATTGTTTTGATGTGCTTTGCTTTGGTCAGTGCGAAACAAAATTTCCTCGTATCCCGACCATCTGGTAAGCCTGCAGGACTACAAACAGGGGCGCGATCCTTTTCCCTTTCCTTTGTAGCTAACACTTCAAATACCAATAACAGAAGATCACCTAAATTCAAATTTTTCCCTTAACCGTCCGTTGCGGTAAAGTCCCCTATCCCTTCCCCTCCACCTCATCTAAAAACGCATCCAACAAAACATTAAACTCCGCCGGTTTTTCCATCATCGGTGCATGCCCACATTTATCCAGCATGTGTAGCTGTGAGTTTTCTATCAACTCATGAAATTTTTCTCCAACAAAAGAAGGGGTAACAATATCCTGTAATCCCCAGATGAGCAGGGTTGGCGCTTTGATCTTGTGGAGTTTATCGGCCAGATTGTGCCGTACTGCAGATTTGGCCGTGGCTACTACCCTGATGGCTTTGCCCCGGTCGTTGACAATGCCAAACACTTCGTCCACCAATTCTTTACTTGCCATGGCTGGGTCGTAGAAGGTTGCGGCGGTTTTAGTTTTGATGTATTCATAGTCACCACGCTTGGGGAAGGCGGTGCCGAATGCACTTTCGTACAAACCTGAGCTTCCGGTAAGCGTTACGGATGCAATCCGTTCTGGATGCGCAATGACATAGAGTAGTGCCACATGTCCACCTAGCGAATTACCCAGCACGTGTACTTTTTCATATCCCTTGTATTCTACAAACTTATCCACAAAATCCACCAATCCCGATACAGAAACCTGGAAAATAGGCAATTCATAAATGGGCAACAGCGGAATCACCACATTGTGTTTAGGAGAAAAATGATTGATGATGTCCTCAAAGTTGCTCAGTGCTCCAAACAAGCCATGAAGCAACATGAGTGGCGTACCATCGCCTCCGGTTTCGATGTATTTGAAACCTTCTTCTTCTTGTATCTGAAAATTCATGCGCGGGATATTTCTGATTGATTCTATGATATACGATTGGTCGTATGGGCAAAAGTAGAAAAAAGCGGCAAACAAAGACTGATTCCAGACCAAGCTTCCCGGATTCTACTTTTTACGCAGTTGAAAACATATCCACAAGATACTACTCAACACGATCACTGCACAAGCCTGGTGCGCCACGCCTAGATCAACCGGAACTTTTGCCTTGCAATTGATTACCGTGAATATGCCCAGTAAAACCTGAACACTCACCGCTCCAATAAGTGCCAATCCACTGCGCCGCAGTACCGAAGAAATGTTTTCCTGAAAAATTTTCCACACAAAGTACAACACCATTCCCGTTAGTAGGTAAGCTGTATTTCGGTGCAAAAGGTGAATCAGTGCTGGCATGAACGGGTTGGTATCGTAATGTATAAAACTATCCAAAGTCCAGTGGCTGCCATCGAGCAAAACCGTTGGAAAATACTCTCCGTTCATGTCTGGCCAAGTTGGAAAAAACAATCCAGCTTTCGAGCCCGACATAATGGCCCCCAAAGCAATTTGGAAAAAAGTGACCCCAAATAGCGTCCATGCCAACCGCCGAAATCGGGGACTAGTAAAATCAGGCAACTTGGGCGAAGCCGCCAAAAACCAGGTCCAAAGCAAGTATGCAAAAATCACTAAAGCCATGCAGAGGTGCAGAGTCAGGTTGTAAGCGTTCACCCAGGGTCTTTTGATCAAACCACTTGCAACCATCGCCCAACCAAAAAAACCTTCCAGACCTGCCAGCGCTACCACGGTCAACATCCGGGGAAGTAACTTTCTAGACAGCATGCCCCGCCACAAAAACCACACGAACGGGATGACAAAAACAAAGAACATTAGCCGTGCCCAAAGCCTATGGAAATACTCCCAGAAGTAGATGAATTTAAATTCGTCCACCGACATCCCTTGGTTAATCTTTTGATATTGAGGTGTTTGCTTGTACAATTCAAATTCCGACAACCAATCGGTTTCATTAAGTGGCGGAAGACTCCCGGTTACAATTTCCCATCGTGTGATGCTTAGTCCACTCCCGGTTAATCGCGTTACGCCCCCAATTACAATTTGAAAAAATATCATCACCAAACCGGTAATGAGCCAGATTTTGACTGCTCGCGAAATCTGAAAATCATCCGCAAAGCGGAATTTGAAAAAAGAGTTTGCCATGTATAGGTTGCGCTAAGTGCTTATTAGAGAACTTTAAAACTTCAAACAAAAGTAGAGCCGTTTCGACTTTGAGTTTTCCATACTTGACTCCTTTCTATGAAATTTAGATGGTTTAAAAAATAACCCCTACGGGCATCATAAGGGCTGTTAGTTTGTGGAAAACGTTATAACTATTGCATGTAAAGTCCAGGTTAAGTTAAGTTACCAACCTTGCCAACAGCTTACCCACAAGATTAGCTTTTTATAATCAAGCACTTGCCTATTTCTCCACAGAAAAATATAAAAAAGTGGAAAAACATAGTGTTAGACGTTTAGATCTTCGGGCTGTTGTTAACGAACGTTTACGAGCGAGCGCTTATACACAGTGCTTCCTGCTGATCCCCACTTTTCAGGGTTGTATGGGTGTACTGGTGTGAAAACTTGTGCATGAATGGAGTGGTTATCCACACCTGATTCTAAGTTTAGCCCTTTTCTAATACCCCTGATATTGAACGAATTAGGTAGATTTAAAAAGGCGGTGTTGGTAAGTATTTAAAACAAAATATTTACAGGGTAAAATACTTGATAATGAAGGTTTTATGTTTTATATACCACTTTATATTTGGCGTAAATGCCTTAAAATATAGAAATATAGGGAAATTTATAAAACAAAATGACTTCAAAAATACAAAGCCCCATTATTAATCCCATCAAAATTCATCCCCAAACGCAAAGCTCGGTTTCCGTTCCGTCCAGCGTCCGCGCGTAAAATCCGGGAATGCCTGAGGGCTACTACCCGTGGCAATGCTGGCTTCAGAAAGTGGCGTGATGGCGAGCCAGGTGGCTGCATCATACACATCTATTTGTGGGGACTGGTTAAGTTTGGCCGATTCTACAAAGTGATGGAACACAAAAAAATCCATGCCGCCATGTCCAGCCGCCGTGGCATCTGAGCCGTATTTTTTCCAAAGTGGGTGGTCATGTTTTTCAAGCCACGTTTTTGCTTCAGCCCAACGGTGTGCTTCCGTCACGCCTTCGAGCAAAAGGCTTTTGTTCAAGTCCATCCAGATCCCGCGTGTGCCTTGCACCCGGAAGGCAAGTGAATATGGACGAGCCAAACTGGTATCATGAGAGAGCATGACCGTTTCTCCATTCGAGGTTTTTAGGATGGTGGTCACCTTATCACCAAGGTTAAAAAGCACTTTGGCGTTGGGGTGATTAGGGCCGCCTTGTGGATGATTCACCACGTAATCATGTAGGCCACGAGATTTGCTTGCAGTAGCGGTAAGGTGCAAGAATCTGTTTCCGCGATTGATATTGGTCATCATGGCGATGGGCCCAACCCCATGGGTAGGGTAAAGGTCGCCATTGCGATGCACCGAATGTTTAGTGCGCCACTTGGCTTCAGAGTAACCTTTTTCGCCAAACTCCGCGCCAGAATCGTAGGGTGTTTTTCCGTCATTAAATTTCACCCCGCGCAGGTCGTGTTCATATCCACCTTCAAGGTGAATAAGTTCGCCAAATAATCCTTCCCGAACCATTTGCATCACAGCCATTATATCACGCCGGTAACACACATTTTCCATGAACATCAAGTGGGCACCGGTTGCTTCATGAGTGTTTACCAACTGCCAGCACTCATCGAGCGAGAACCCTCCGCAGACTTCTGTGCCAACATATTTCCCAGCCTGCATCGCAGCAACGCATTGTTGAGTATGCCATTCCCAAGGTGTTGCAATGACTACGGCATCAATGTTTTTATCTTTTAAAAGTCGGAGGTAATCATGATCTCCCTTGTCATAGACGTCTGGTTTTTTACGGCCTTTTTCGCTGATCATTTTTAGACAATCTGCCAACATGCCAGCATCCGGATCAGCGATGGCAGCTACTTCACAATCATCGCGCAGGAGGGCAGCTTCTACGTGGTTTTGGCCACGCAAACCGACACCGATAAATCCAATTCGGAGTTTACTTCGGAAAGGCGATTTACTCGTTTGTATATGGGTAGCGGCAGAATTTTCAGCGTTGCTTAAATTAGGCAGCATCATGGCTGCGCTGGCCAGAGCAGTATTTTGGAGAAAGGAGCGACGGTCAAGTTTTATAGGCATTCTCAAAAAATTATTGTGTTTGAAATTGCCTCAAATATATTCAATTAGGAACGGGTAAATAACAAGTTATTATTTACCCGTTTCAAAGTACACACCAGGAAAAGAGGTGAAAATTTATTAGCGCATCTCGGCGGGTACAGCCGAGAGACTTTTTAGATTTCCATCGCGCAATACCCAAAGACTTATGCTCCTACCTATGGAAGCTTCATCTAGTACTTTATGAAGCGTGTCAATAGAATCAACGGGTTTGCCTTCAAACTGAACAATGATGTCGCCTGCTCGTATGCCAGCTTTATCAGCAGGACCTGAAGACTCGACGCTTTGAACTTGAATGCCCCCTTTGGTATTGATCTCTAAAGCGTTAAGCCATTTTGCGGGTAAAGGAACCGCTTGGGCTCCTATGCCCAACATCCCTCTTCGCACACGTCCTTCCAGAATCAATTTACCTACTATAAACTTTGCCAGATTGGATGCCACAGCAAAACACAAACCTTGTCCGGGTAATATGACTGCGGTGTTCACACCAATAACTTGACCAAACGAATCGACCAACGGACCGCCTGAATTGCCTGGATTAAGTGCTGCGTCTGTTTGAATAACATCGTCAATTAATCGTCCTGTTTGGGTACGCAGGGTTCGACCTAGTGCGCTTACCACACCGGCAGTTACCGAGTATTGAAAACCAAAAGGGTTACCAATGGCAATGGCAATCTGCCCGACTTGTAGGGTATTGCTGTCGCCAAAATAAGTCGGGATCAAATTATCCGCATCTATTTTTACGACAGCAATATCTGTGGCTGGGTCATCCCCAACGGTTCGGGCCTGAAAACTACGGCCATCGGGAAGGCTGGCTTCAATATGCGTTGCGCCATTTACCACATGACTATTGGTTACGACAAAGCCATCTGTACTAATGATAAAACCACTACCGGATCCAGTGTTTTGACCAGTTCCGTTTTGAGGGCTTCTTTGTCTATTTTGTGGGTATTCAGGTTTTTGAACTTTCAAATGAACCACGGCACCACTCACTTGCCGTGCTACACCGGCCACGGTTTTGGAATAAGTATCCAGCAAAGCACTGTCCAAATCGGCAGCCGTTCTAATGGCAGAAGAAGGTGTTGAAGAGACCTCTTCCGAAGCAAGGAAATCTAACATGATAACTGAGTTTGGGTAAAAACGTCGGGCATCGGTGACATTCAAAGTACCTGAGCGATAATTGTGCCATAGACATTTTGGCAGTTATCCAAAAGTTACATTCTTGGCCTCCGTGAAAAATCGTAAAGCCTCCCAGCCTCCTTCCCTACCAACCCCTGAGTTTTTCACTCCACCAAAAGGAGTACGCAAATCACGCAGCATCCAGGTATTTACCCACACAATACCCACTTGCAAATTGGCTGCGAAATAGTGAGCTCGCTGTAAGTTATTCGTCCAGACCGTTGCGCTCAGACCATAAAGTGAGGAGTTTGCCATTTCAAGTGCATCGGAATCCTGATCAAAGGGTTGGAGCGTAACCACTGGGCCAAAAATTTCTTCCTGGTTGGTGCGACATTCGGAGGACAAACCTTCGATTATTGTTGGAGCAATGTACCAACCTTTATCAAAGGGAGGGGCTATTTCTAGTGCGGTTCCACCGGCAAGAATTTGCCCTCCTTCCGACTTAGCTAACTCGATACAACTCAGTACTTTTTCGAAATGTATTTTTGACACGACTGCGCCTAAATTATTAGCTGGGTCGCTTGGGTTTCCAACGCTTAAGTTTTTCACTCGTTCGACGAAGTCCTTTTTGAACCTAGGGTAAATGCTTTTTTCTACATAAATCCTAGATCCGCAAAGACATATCTGACCTTGATTGTTGAATGAAGATCGAACGGTGGTGTCCAACATTTTTTCATAATCACAGTCAGCGAAAATTAGATTTGGGTTTTTGCCCCCTAGTTCAAGGCTTAGTTTTTTGAACATGGGTGCTGCTATGCGCGCAATTTCTGCTCCAGCCCTTGTGCTGCCCGTAAAAGATATGGCCTTGATTTTAGGGTGTTGGACAATAGCTTCGCCCACGCTTGGTCCTAAGCCGTGCACAATATTTAGAACTCCGGGAGGAAGTCCGGCGGCATTACAGATATTGCCCAATAATGAAGCAGTAAGCGGGGTAACCTCAGAAGGCTTTCCGATCACACAATTTCCCGCTGCCAAAGCTGGCGCAATTTTCCAGGTAAAGAGATAGAGTGGTAAATTCCAGGGAGAAATACAACCCACTACCCCAATAGGTTGGCGCAGGGTATAACTCAAAGAGCCTGGTGCATGATGGCTTTCGGAAGCAAAGTGCAATAAGGCTGTAGCGAAGAATTTAAAATTAAGTGCTGCTCTTGGGATATCTACCGTACGAGCTGTTGTAATGGTCTTGCCAGAATCAGCACTTTCTGCTTCAGCCAGGGCATCCAAGTTTTGCAGGATCCCCTGTGCAATAGCAAGAAGCACTTCTTGTTTGTGTTCAAGTGGAGTATTCGCCCAAGCAGGAAAAGCCGCAGTCGCCGCGGCTAATGCTGTTTCTATATCTTCAGAAGTTGAGTTAGGAAGTTTGCCGGATATTAAACCGGTGGCAGGATTGAAGTTATCGAGGTATAATCCGGCCTTGGGAGGAACGTATTCCCCGTTGATAAAATTATTAATGGTATGCATTGCTTGTTTTTATCTAAAGCAAAGATATGTAAACGGAATGCTTTGGTAGAGCTAAACCAGATGAGGTTGGGGTGTTTTGGATACTCCATGTGTACGCAGAAAACCTTTAGTGTTCCACGTGGAACACTAAAGGTTTTCTGCGTACACCAACTTGTTCCACGTGGAACAAATTAAATCTTGGTAACAATGATTTCAACTCGACGATTCTTTGAGCGGAGTTCTTCGGAGTTGTTGTCGTTGATTGGGAATTTTGGCCCTTGCCCCAGGGTTTCAATCCTGAAAGACGCGCAACCTTTTTGGATCAAAAAAGTTCTTAGTGCTTCGGCTCGTTCTTCCGAAAGTTTGTACAGGTCTTCAGCTTTGCCAATATTATCGGTGTGCCCTTCTATACGAATATGAATAGAAGGGGATTCTTGAAGCAGAGTTGCCAGGCGTTCTAACTCCCCATAAGACTCCTCCAAAATAACAGCCTTAGATTGTTGAAAGAATATAGGGCGAAGTTCAATTTTGGAATTCACCTCCAAAGGGTCGAGGAACAACTCGACATACTGTTCTCTAAAAAAGATATAGTCCCGGCGATATAGAAATTCTTCTGTTTGCCCTGAAAAACCACCCTTCTCTGGAATGAGATCAAACTTCACCCCTCTAGGGATTTTTAAACGGAATGTACCATCGAGCGCCTGCAATACATTGTGCGGATCTCCAGATGCACCATAGTACACCCGGGTGTTTTTTATTAATTCTCGGGTTTTACTATTCAACACTCTTCCAATAACCTCAAGTTCTGTCTCCTGTGGTGGCGCTATCCGAACGCGATAGATATCGCTATTCCCTTCACGCTTGGATATGAAATAAAGGAATCCTGAGGTCATGTTGAAATAGGGCTGGCTTTCATCGTACTTTGAATTCATGGGCTCAAATAAGAGCGCGGGTGAAGACCAGTTTTTCCAGGTTTCATCCAAACGGCGTGAAGTGTACAGATCATTTCCTCCGGCACCACCGCTTCGGGCAGAAGAGAAAAACAAGGTCTCATTATCCTCAGAAAGAAATGGGGTGGTCTCTCTACGATCAGAGTTTATGACATTGCCAAGATGCTGTGGAGCACCCCATTTGTTTTCTCCCTGGCGGAAGCACACATACAAATCCATGTCTCGTGAATCAGAACGAATGGCCGAAAGGATCAGAATTTTTCCATCAAAACTCATCGTCAAACTTACGTCTGAGGTGATGGTATAATAATCTGTAATCTCCACGGGCTTTGGAAAACTCCAACCAATACTATCATCAGTACGGCGTACCAGCGAAAAACCTCGATCCATATTTCCGTTTCGCTCAAACTGGTTAATGACATAAAATGCGTTGGGGTCTGGTGTGATAGTCACCATGCTATTGGGCAAGGCATTGTTTAAAGGGTAGCCAGGGTGATACGTCCTTGAAAGATCAAACGAGTCTCCTTTTGCAATCCAAATGTCCTGGTTAAAAGCGGAGCGCTCAGGAATGTAAATGGGTTTGCCAGCAATTTGTGAATACACCTCACCCAGCGAAGTCGGGTATTTCTCTGGAGAAAGCTTAATAGCCATATCCACACTATCTATTAAGAGCGTACGGTTGTAATCAGGAAATCCTACGCGGGTAAAATATAGAGTACGCCCATCTCTACTTGGGACGGGTGTTATTTCATCATAAGTCGAGTTGATTGAAGGTGGGAGTTTTTCCAAAACGAAATAATTATACGTTTGAGAAAAGCATAAATTGGAAAGCAAAAAAAAGAAAATTGGGAGTGTTGGTTTCATTTACAAAGGAAGGAAAGTTTGATAAAAAAAGGCGAGCCGCTCATGGAGTGGCTCGCCTTTTAAACGAATCGTATTCTGCCCTATTATTCGTCGTCGCCTTCGAATGCCGAAAAGTCAAACACCAAAGAGAAGCGAAGGGTATTGTCTAATGGATTGCGTTGGTTGCTGGTTGGAACCAAATAACTAAAGTTGAGTCCAAAGATGTTATACTTCACGCCAAGACCGACGCTAAAATATTTACGATTGCCCTTTGAATAGTGTTCACGAAAATGACCAATACGAACAGCAAATTGATCATCGTACCAATATTCTGCACCTATTCCAAGCGTAATTTCTTTAATTTCCTCGGCAAAGCCACCAGGAGCATCACCAAAGGATTTAAAAATGCCACGAACTGGAGAATAGTCTTTGTAATCAACTACGCCATTGCCATTGGCATCGCCGAGATCAGGACGTGGGGTTGGTACAAGCAGTTTATTAAAATCAGTGGTAAAAGTGATGGAGTTAAATTCATCTAGTTGAATTTTCAATCCTGCACCAATGCCTAAATTGGTTGGAATAAAGTCGCGATTAACCGAGTTCGTATAAGTGATTTTTGAACCAATATTGCTGATCGCAGTACCTAAAGTAAATTCACCCTTGTTACCGCCCATTTTGACGGGTGTTTTATAGGTGAAGGAGATGTCAGCTGCTCCAGAAACGCCAGGTTTGATTTCGTTTCCCTCGACAATGCGACCTGTTGCCAAATTGGAGTAAATAAATTTTGCACCTACTGCTGCTGATAATTTATCAGACAACTTACGGGCATAGGCGCCAGCGAATTCAAATTCATTAGGACGGCCCTGACCTAAGGATTGGCCAGTTTCATCAGTAAATTCAATATCACCCAGTGAGAAATAGCGAAGACTTCCGCCGATAGCCTGAAATTTATCCAAACGATAATAGCCAGAAAGATAAGCCAGATAGACATCGTTGAGGCCCAGGTTGCGCATCCAAGGCGTATAGGTAGCTGAAATAGAAACATTTTTGTCTGCAAAGGCTAGCTTCGAAGGATTATAGTGCATTCCATTTGGATCAACAGAGGTAGCAATTCCTACATCACCCATAGCGCCGCCGCGTGCATCTGGTACGATTCGGAGAAATGGAACGGCAGAAGTGACTGCGTTAGCGCATCTCTCTCCAGTAATTGGGTTATTTCCATTGACACATTTGGGTTCGATTTGCCCGTACAAGGCTGTTCCCGTCAGGGTCAATGCCGCCGCGAACAGCGACTGTGCGAGTAATTTATTCATGATAAAGCAAGTGAATTTTAGTTGTAATGTTTTGGTGCTAAATCCTACAATCTATTTTGCATTTAATGACGTGCAGAATAATTCTTCAGACTATTTTAAAATGACTAGTTTTTCAAAATCGCTTTGGGCTGTACTATTTGCTCCGGAAACATCCGTACCGCGTACTTTCACCCGATAAAGGTACACACCTCTAGCGAGCGGGTCGCCATATTCATCATTCCCATCCCACGAAATATCAGATGACACGCGAAAACCATCATTATTTGTGACGGTTTGTTGAATTGTTTTTACCAATCGGCCTGATACGCTAAATATGCTAACCTGAACATCAAGAATTTGCCCAGCTAGATTGTGTTCAAATTGAAAATAAGTGTTGGTCGTAAAGGGGTTAGGGTAGTTTAAAACGTGTGCAAGTGCTGCTTGTCCATCTTCTGCTACAACAAACTCGGTATAACCTTCTCCGGGGTTGTTGGCTACATCCCAACCTTTAACCTGAAGCGTATGCCGACCTACGGATAGATTACGCAACGGATAGATCGCTTGTCCTTTGCGTGCATCTCCTTGGGCACTTTCGTAAAACTCGTTGAGTACCAAAGTCTCCAACACATTACCATCCAATATTGCCGTTAAATCGTGCCCGATACTGGTTCCTGTTACATTCATACCATAGTCATCCGCACATTTTACCATAACTTTTGGATTATTATCCGTTATTCCACCAAAGGCAAAAGCATCTGTATTGATAAAGGCCTGGACGATCGGCGGGGTATTGTCTTTTACCAAGCCTGAATTGCCACCAATGACAATGTTTCTATCCCCTCCAGCGGCATCAAGTGGTGTTCCATTTTCTGCATAGTAACTAATTTTTCCATTTCCGTAAGCATAGTTAATATCCTTTGGCACGACAAAATTGACTTTAAACGCGCCATTACTTACCTGGGCACTGCCTTTAAACAAGATATTCCGCTGTATTTTGAAGGACCTCACATTGCTACCAGGATCTTGTCCCAGGGTTTGAAGGGTTTGTTCTTTATCAAATACTGTCACAAAAACCCGGCCATTAAAATTATTTAGGGTGTTTCCCAAGGTATCTGTTACGACGCCTTCCAACGCTACAGGCATGAGTGCGCGGAGGGTGTCGGGCTGACCAGCTACAACCGCGTTGCCGTTTACTTTGGTTGTAGCTACCCGGTACTCAGGGAAAGCAAGTTGCAAGGTTGGATCACCTAGTAAAGTGAATCGGCGGGCGTTTCTGTCGTTGGTAGAAAGAATATTTTTTCCATCTTTCAAAACATCTCCAATACTGCGATAAACACCATTTTTTCGCTGAAACAATAAGGTCTGTACCGCATCTGTTAAATCTTCATTACCAGCAATATAGACCGATCGGACGGTGGTAAATAGAGCGATTGCGCCAGCATTTATTCTTAAAAAGGCTTGCTCTCCGCCCGTCAAAGTAGTGTAATCATCATACCCTCCAAAAGTACAAGTAGCAGTGATTAGCAGTGGATAACGGTTAGGATTGTCCCAGCCAGCGATATCATTATTGTCAACCACTCGCTCCTGAGACAAGCCGCGCGGCCCGCCATGGCCTATATAATTGGCTATAAGCATGCCTTTGAACATTTCGGAGTTGATGGCCGCTTTTGCATCAGGAAATCTTTGTCCCGCAGAGGTAGCAATCTGCTGATATGCATCAAAATAGATCTTCCCAATATTGAACCAGGAATCTGCGGCAGCGTTTTCTGCGGCAAGTTTGTCCGCTTGATTAACGTGTACATTCCCATCCTCGTCGTCGGCAATATAGGTAGCGCGTAAATGCCAGTCACCAAGGGTGATAGGATCCTTATCATAAGCAACTATCTTGTCTACAATATTTCGAGCCTCTTCAGGGGTTTTGCAGACAAACCGACCGACAGCCAAATCTAGCGCGCCTATAAGCGAACCACTTTCTTCAGGGCTAAGTAAGCCATAGAAATCATCAGAAGGGAAGGCGTCAATAGGGCTAAACGATTCTGCCGTCTCAAAAGCAGGGATAAAGTCCTTATTGTCTTCGCTGTTTGTATTGTTTTTTGGATCGAAAGAAGCATCCCCGAATAGAAGCAAAAAGTCGAATTTTTGAGGATTCCGCTCCAATAGCATCCGAGAAAAATCACGAATAGCGCTAGGATCTTTCGCTCCGGAAGAGAACTCGTTATAGAGTTGATTGACGTTTACCGTGGCTACATCTAAATTAGAAAATGAGCGACGGTGTTCGGCAAAACGCTCCGCTTCTGCTTGAAAATCAGGGTGATAAATGATTGCAAAGTCTACATTTTCGAGACTATGCAAATTCTGGTTACTAATTTTTCCTGTTACCTTTTCCGGTTTTGGAAAAGAAGCAGCGTCGGTAAATGCAACAAAATTGCTGAGTTTATCCTGTGTGTTTGCACCAAATTCCACAACGCCACCATTTTGGCTTTTTTGCTGAAGAAAAGGTGTTTGTGGGTTGGTTACATCCCATATCGTTGTGTTGCCGCTTGCACCAGTAAGCCGGAACGTGGAAGATACTTGGGTGAGGGTTTTCAAGTCACGGAATTCCAGAATTGGCCCGGACATAGCTAAGCGACGGCGAGCATTTATTTCAATATAATCGAGCCAGCCCTCGCTTTGTGCCCCAACCTCTGGGTAAATAATCTTCGCTTTAAGGGCATCTGATGTAGGTTGAATATTGCCACCTAAAATTGCATTGGATGCAAAACTTGCGTCATTATTCGAAACAGAAACCCCGGAAATGGTTTTTGCAAAAGTACTACCAGCAATTTCCATGCGAACAGATTGACTTACGCTGCTACGGCCAGCAAATTCACTGCGTACTCGAGCGGTACTACCTGGTACGAGGTTTGGAAAGTTGAAATTATATTCCTGCTGTCGTGCCTGGTAAAAATAATCACCAAACCAGCGCTTACCCGAACCTTGAGAAGAAGAATTAAAGTTCAAAAGATTGTTTTTTTCTTCTTCAAGCCGTTGATAATCATCGAATTCTTCAGTAATATAAGAAGCACCAACGCTTGCTTTTTCGGATATTCGAAGGCCATTACCATCACCAGTTTTGATGAAATACCAAGCTTGGAGGTCGTACAAATTAAGGCGAACGGTAAGTTGAGGGTCAGTAGCATGTGGGCGGTGAACCCAAGGACGCGGGCCTACAGCATAAAAAAGAATATAGTCTCCTGCATCAAATTTTCCATCTTGCTCACCCACGACTTGAATTGAATTTTCAAGCAGATCATCAGGACGAGTATCACTATTTTTTTCTGGAAGCATGGCTCCACCATTCCCATAAAGCCGGATACTTCGAGGATCAATATTATCGAGATTACTGATGCCCAATTCGTTTTTTAAGAAGGCATAATCAAGTTTATAAATGCTGTTTTGACTGACTCCAAATTTGTAAATATCTCCAGAATTGAGCACTGAAGTATAGGTAAAGCCATCTCTATCTGAAGCCGAAATTGGCGGAACAGGTAACAGCCTGGTACGTATATTTAGGGTAAAACTTGTTGCTCGCTCAAATCCGGAACCAATTTTTCGAACAGGCACCATCTTGATACGCCCAAAGTATTGACTACGCTCATGTTCGACTAAAGTATTGATTATTAAATCATTAGTAAGAAAAGTGTCATCGCTAGAAGGCTTTTTAGGGAAGGATTCCCATTGTATGGATACTATTTCCACCTCAATTTCAGAATTTCCAACAAGCGAAAATCGCTCGGAAAAAATAGGAAGTGAGCGTGCGTCATCGCCAAACGAACAACCCTTAAACTTCCATACTTCGAAGGGCGAGCCGTCTGCGAGAATGTATTCTGTGGCAGAGTTTGCCCAGAGCAAAGAGCGCTCGACAGTGAACGAATTTTGGGCATACAGTCCGAAGGAACCGAGCAATAATAATAGCGTTAGGTGTTGATTTTTCATATCCAAAATTCAAAAATTACAAGTGCGGTGAAATGGCGCAAAGCTGGGCAAGCGGGTTGCCTATGCAAATTCGCTTTCTTTGTGCTAAAATTTCTGCCGTGCGAGCTTTACTTTTTCTATCCCTTCCGTTCTTGTCTTTTTTCCTTTTTGCCTGTGGCAGTGGGGGCAAGCGCGACATTAGCGAATACTACTTCCCTGTAAAAGATCTACGGGGCGGAAAAGTTTACGAATATGTAGTGTCGCAAAACGACTCAGTAATGCCTGAATACTGGTATTATCGCACTTTTGTGCGCGATAGTGGACTTTTTTTAGTCGGAACATACTACGATCACCGTTTTCAGATTGGGCAAATTGTTCGAGAAAAAATTACAAAAAGTGGTGCTTTGGCCAAAGAATGTCATTTGTATGAGGCTGATCCCAACCCAGAAACAGAAGGAGGACAAATTCACACTACGACTATCATCGATGCGCCAAATAAATTTCCGTTTGGGGTTAAGGACTCATCGGGTGTGTTTTTATTTAAACTTCAATTTCATCCGCCTGATGATCCTAAAGCAACTATTTATGTGGTTAGAAACCGGCGGTTTCTAGGCAACGCCCCTGATTTTGAATTTGATGGAAAAAAATATCCATGCATTAAATTTTCGCTTCGGGAGACCATTGGAAATGAAAAAGAAGGTGCTGCGGAGGTGGAGGGGCTTGGGGAGGAATGGTACGCGAAGGGGCTCGGGCTCGTTTATTATAAAAAGACTTACGGAAGCGGATCATTCAAAACGGAAGCTCGGTTAACGGATATTTTCCCCATGTCAACGTTGGAACAGAAAGCGACGACCGTTTATGGAGAGTAGGCTAGTCCCAAAAAGGAAAACTTTTGCAAAATTTGTGCGCATATAGGCAACCAGATTACCTTAATTCGCGCCTTTTCCCATCCTGAATTTTCAGGGTGCGAGGTAAGACCTTGCATTTTTGAATCCAACCTGCTTTTCAGGAACGGTAAATAAAAAGTTATTATTTACCCGTTCCTAAAGATTATTGACATGAAAAATATTTGGAAAATAGCCCTTATGGGTGTGGTGTTGCTATGCGTAGTAGCTTCTTCTGCCTGTGTAACGACTAAAAAGAAAGGGCAAGAGACCAGCAAAAGCAAAAAGGCTTACCACTCTTTCACCAATAAGTTCAATTATTGGTTCAATGCGGATGAGCTCTTCCGGCTCACCACAATTAAGCTTGAAGAGCAACATAAGGATAATTACAACCAAATTCTTGAGATCTACCCTTATGCCGCTACTGATCCAAGTGGTGTGCGCGCAGATCTGGATAATGTTATCCTGAAATCCGCAAAAGGAATATCCCTTCACCGCCCAGGTACCTGGACAGATGATAATTATGGCCTAATGGGAAAAGCGCAATTTCTTAAGCGCGACTATGAAACCGCAGAGGCTACCTATAAATTTATTCGAGAGGAACAAGACCCGCGTAGGGTTTCCAAAATAAAGGGACGGAAATCGTCGAAGCAAAAAGTGGCAGAAAAGAAGAAAAAAGCTTCGAAAAGGAAAAAAGAAGCTGCTGCCAAAAAGAAAAAGGCGGCTGCCGAAAAGAAGAAAAAGGCCAAAGCGAAGAAAAAGGCGCGTTCCAAAAAGAAGGGCGATAAAGGTAAAATAACCACGAAATCCAGCCCAAACCCCAGCAAGACTACCCCACCTAAAGGCAGTGAAGAAGTCAAAGTAAAGGGCCCAAACCCATATAGCCAGCCATGGGGCCATACCCACGATTTTCCATCTTCCATGGTTTGGTATGGGCGGACACTCACGGAGCGGGATAAATACGATGAGGCCGAATTCCTTTTTCGCGAACTTTGGGAAGACCCCAACTTTCCTATCGCAAAGCAAGACGAACTCGCAACAGCAGAAGCCTACCTCTTTATCAAACAGAAAAAGTATAATAAAGCCATTGGCCCGCTTGAAAAGGCTGTAGAACTGACCGAAAGCAAAAAACTACGCGCCCGGCTTTCCTTCATCCTTGCTCAACTGTACGAACGGGCGGAGCAGCCCGAAGCAGCCTACGACGCTTATGACAAAGTACTGAACAACAATCCGAAGTATGAGATGGAATTTAACGCCCGTCTTCAACAAACTTCAGCGGGTTGGGCAAATGGTAAAATTAATAGCGAGACAGCGCTGAAAGCCAATGAGCGAATGCTTAATGACGATAAAAATCTGGAATATCGCGACCAGATTTATTTTGCAATGGCTGATATCGCTTTACACGACGGTAAAAAGAAAGAAGGGATTGAGTATTTGCGGAAATCCTTGGCTTTCAACAAAAACAACACGGTACAGCGCGCTGAAGCCTATATCAAACTCGCAGACCTATATTTTGAAGCAGAGCAGTTTGTACAAGCAAAGGCTTACTACGACAGTACACTCACCGTTTTGCCAGCAGAAGATGTACGTTTCAAAAGAGCAACAGATTATGCCAATAATCTAAAAGATATTGCCCGCCTAATACAGACTATTGAAGCGAACGATAGCATCGTACGTGTTTTCAGAATGTCGGACGCTGAGCGCAAAGAATTAGCCAAAACGATCAAGAAACAGCGTGAAGCAGAACAAGCCGCCGCAATTCAAGCTGGTGCAGGGAGCCAACCAGCAGCTACAGGCCCAGCTAAAGCGCCCACCCCTATTGCTGGAAGTAAGCCCTCGTCTTTCTATTTCTACAATGAAACTTTCCTGAAAAAAGGGCGGAAAGATTTTGCTCGGAACTGGGGCGAACGAAAACTCGATGATAACTGGCGGCGAAGTAATAGGATTGCTCCTGGGAGCGCCGACGAGGCAACCGGAAGTGATAGCAGCCGTACAAATGCAGCAGCAGATGCTGAATTCAAGGATATATTCGCCAATATTCCAAAATCAGAGGCCGAACTGGCTGTGATTCACGTGGCCACTTATGAAGCTATGTACCAGCTTGGTACGCTCTTCAGAGACCGTCTGCAAAATAATAGACGGTGCACGGGTACGCTTGAGGAGATGCAAACCCGTTATCCTGACACGGCCCGCTATGAAAAAGAAACCTGGTATTATTGCTACTTGGCGTTTAAGGATCTAACCAACCTTGAGCGCGCACAATTTTACTATGATAAACTGGTGGAAAAGTATCCTAAAAGCGCTTACGCACGCACACTCACGGATCCTAATTTCCTTAACTCCACCAAAGAGCGGGAGCGGGAACTCAATAAATATTACGAAGCGACCTATTCTCTTTTCCAAAAAAGAGCCTATAAGGAAGCCTTTGATCGATGTGAGGATGCCCCCAAAAAGTTTGGCTCGCAAAATCAGCTTGCTGCAAAATTCGCCTTGCTTAGCGCACTTTGTACAGGAAACCTTAGTGGGAATGAAGCTTATTGCGCGGCATTAGGCGAACTAATCAAACGATACCCGGATAGTCCGGAAGCTACACGTGCCAAGGAGATAGCTCGCTTGCTGGCTTGCAAAGGCTTTGAAGTGGATGAAAAGAAAAAGAATGAAACTCCAATTGACGATGGGTTCACGCGCGAGGATGATAAACTGCACTATTTCATAGTGGCACTTACCGGAGAAGATGTGCGCCTTGATGATGTAAAGGCAGCTGTTTCCGATTATAACAGCGAAAACCATAAGTCAGAACAGCTCCGAATTTCTAATATTTTCCTCGGTACAGATACGAATACCCCAATCATAGTCATTCGAAAGTTCGATACCAAAGAACAAGTAATGCGTTATTACAAAGAGGTAAAAACCCAAAAAGAATTCCTGGGTGAAACGGGCAAGAAAACTTACACCAAAGAGATGTTTGCTGTGACGCAGGAAAACTACCGTCGGATATTAAAGAACAAGACCCTAGACCGTTATCGAGAGTTTTTTGAAGAAAACTACTTAAAAAAGTAAAAACAATAGGAATAGATGCACATCGAGGCACAAGGGTTTTGAACCTTGTGCCTCGATTTTTTATATAAGTTATCCCATTCCATACACAAAATGGCAAAATACAAACTCACCCTCGAATACGACGGATCTCGCTACTCTGGTTGGCAACTCCAAAAAAATGAGCGCTCCATTCAAGGAGAACTCATACAAGCAGCAGCTAAAATATTTGAAGATCAACCAGTAGAAGTTTATGGCGCAGGCCGGACGGATGCTGGGGTGCACGCACGAGGGCAAGTAGCCCATTTGGAGGTCGCGGATACACGCTTATCTCCAGAACAGATTAAAATAAGCCTGAACGATGAACTTGGGCACGCGATTAACATTCTGCATGTAGAGAAGGCCCATCCAAAATTTCACGCCAGGCACGATGCCCGTAGTCGCAGCTACACCTACCAGATCTCTAAAAGGCGCGATGCGTTTGGCAAAAAATATGTGTGGTGGGTGAGAGACCCGCTCAATCTTAGTGCAATGCGGGATGCAGCTGCCCGTTTTGAAGGGTTTCACGACTTTCGTTCCTTTGGAGCGATAGAAAAAGAGGGTACCAGCACATTAGTTGATCTCGACAGGGTAGAAATCCGGGAAGAAGGAGACAGAATTATCTTTCACATTACCGGCTCGCATTTTCTTTGGAAAATGGTGCGCCGAATGGTGGGCGTGCTGGTAGAAGTGGGCCGAGGTAATTTGACCGGACTGGATGTTGAGACTTTTTTAA
>Ga0105044_10004639_pt1 | contig 18867 bp, 17 predicted proteins | sample MAT01_FD_78092 | JGI IMG/M metagenome (GOLD analysis project Ga0105044, IMG submission 78092) | Freshwater microbial communities from Lake Fryxell liftoff mats and glacier meltwater in Antarctica - MAT-01 | ecosystem: Environmental > Aquatic > Freshwater > Ice > Liftoff microbial mat | place...
ACACCCTGGTCCCCCACGAACTGAGTTCGTCCAGAACCCCCACCGCCCCCGACGAACTCAGTTCGTGGGTGGCTGCCGCCGTTCGCCGGCGTCCCGGGAGCCCGCTACTGGTAGAAGCCCGGGCTCATCGTGCCCTTGGGGATCCGATCGAGCGGGACCGCCAGCTCGGCGACCGTGGGGCCGACCTCGCTGGCACGGGCGGTCAACTTCGAGACATCGAAGTCGTACACCTGGGCTGCGGTCTGGGTGAACACCACGTCGAGATCGTCGGCGGACCAGTCGCTGAACGCCCGACGAAGCTGCTCGCGGGAGTACGGGGTCGATCCCTCGGCGTGCGGGTAGTCGCTCCCCCACATGACCTTGTGCAGGCCCAACTTCTTCATGGCCGCAGCATCGGCCACCCCGGGGAAGCTGGCGCCGATCCACACATTGCTCTCGAAGAACTCGCTCGGGGCGCGGTCGAGCGCTGCGTCGGCGTTCAACTTCAGCTCCCCGGTGCGACCCATGCTGGCCGCCATGTGCATGCCGTCCAGCCGTTTGAGCATGGTCGGCACCCACGAGCACCCCTGCTCGCTCATCACGAACCGCAGGCTCGGGAACCGCTGGAAGACCCCGGACATGATCATCTGCCAGAGGGGCCGGTGCGCGAACCAGTCGGTCTCGATCGCCCACATCAGCGTGGCGGTCGGGTAGTCCCCGTAGCTCGGCTGCCCGGAGCCGGAGTGGCTGTTCACCACCAGGCCCAGCTCCTCGCACACCGTCCAGAGGGGGTCATAGACCTGCGAATACAGAGGTTCGATGTCGCAGTCGTCGGGAATCGACGGCACGAGGATCCCGCCGCGAAGGCCGTGCTCGTGGGCCCAACGCGCCTCGGCCACGGCCAGGTCGACGTCGTTCAGGAAGACCTGGGCAATGCCTCGGCGAGTGTCGTGGTAGTCGGCCACCCAGTCCGCCAGCCACCGGTTGTGAGCGCACAGGCCAGACAACCGCTGGTCCAGCTCCGCCGGGGTCGGCGGTCTGGCGACCAGGGCACCCGTGGGAAAGAATGGCGGGACCGTGTTGGGAAAGATCACCTCGGCCACCTGACCATCGGCCTCGAGGTCCGCGGTGCGGCGGTCGTTGTCCCAGTTCCTGGTGCGCCCGTCGCCCTGGAGGTCGCGGAACGGGTTCGAGTACGCCCCGCGCCACGCCTGATAGTCGTCGTGGAACTGCGATTCGAGGTAGCCGAAATAGGTGTCCATGGACCCCCCGGCGTGGCAGTCAGCCGAGATCAGGACGTATCGATCGTTGACGGTCATGATTGCCCCCTCGAGCCGTGCGGATTGTCCCTTGAGAAACCTGACGTTAGCGTCAGTTTGGCGCACGCCGCCCAGGCGGCACATCCGGGGGGACTCATGAACGACAGCAACAGCGACCCGCTGGACATCGTGGACATCTGGGTGAACCTGATCGATCAGCGGGCCGTTTCGGCCTTCCTGGGAGTCGAGGCCAACGCCGACATCCCGAACTACCTCGGCGGGGACACCTCAGGGGTCGGCGAGGATGAGTTGATCGAGCGAATGGACCGGCTCGGGGTGGCCACCGGCGTCCTGACTCCCGGCATGACCAAGGGCGGTGGGGTCGATGAGGCACTGGCCGCGGCGGATCGTCACCCCGGTCGATTCCTGGTGGCCGGGACCGTGGTCGACACCCATCGCCCCACCCGCAACGTCCGTACCATCCACCGCCTGTTCGAACACGTTCGGTTCTCCATGGTCCGGATCTGCCCGCTCTTCACCCAGGTGCCGATCAACGACGCCAAGCACTATCCGATCTACGCCGCGTGTGAGGAGCTGGGAATCCCCGTCGGCATCAACGTCGGGGTGCCCGGACCGAAGGTCCGCAGTCGCGTCCAGCATCCGGAACTGCTGGAGGACGTCCTCATCGACTTCCCCGCACTGACCATCATCGGCGCGCACATGGGTCATCCCTACGAGGAGTTCCTCATGAACCTGATGAGGAAGTGGGACACGCTGTATCTGTCCTGCTCGGCCTACGCACCGAAGTACCTGGATCCGGGACTGGTGCGCTTCATGAACACCTCGGCCCATCGAGGCCGGGTGCTGTGGGCCAGCGACGATCCGTGGTTCGCCATGGCCCGGTCGCTCGACGAGGCGCGGCAGGTACCGCTGGACCCCGACGCCATGGCACGATTCCTCGGCGGAACCGCGCGACGACTCCTGGATCGCACCATCCGCTGAAGGGGCACAGCACACATGACGACCGATCCGGTCCCGACCACCGGCCAGCCTCCCGAGGCACAGGCCATCACCCGCAGCGACCGGGATCCCGCCGAGACCCGGGCCGATTTCGCCGAGTGGTTGGCGGCCACGGTGGGCGCTCCGGTGGAGATCATCGAGTTCGTGACCCCGGAGAGCAACGGGATGTCGAGCGACACCGTGCTGGTCACTGCGGCGTGGGCCGGCACCGAACACCGCCTGGTCATCCGCATTGCGCCACCACCCACGGCCATGCCCGTGTTCGCCGACTACCGGCTGGACCATCAGTTCGAGACCATGCGGCTGGTCGGAGAACTGTCCGAGGTGCCGGTGCCCGGCCTCCGCTGGCTGGAGAACAGCCTCGACGCCCTCGGCGCACCGTTCTTCGTGATGGACCGGGTGGATGGACTGGTCCCGCCCGACAACCTGCCCTATCCCATGGGCGGCTGGGTGCTCGACGCGTCGCCCGAGGATCGGGTGCGGCTGGTGGAGCGGACGGTTCAGACCCTGGCCGCCATCCACGCCATTCCGAATGCGGCCTCGACCTTCGCCTTCCTTCCGGGCGGCGGCACCGAGTCGCCGCTGCGAGCCCACGTCGATGCCCTCGCCGAGTTCTACCGATGGATGCGCGGGGACCTGCGACTCCCCCTGGTCGAGGACGGCTTCGCCTGGCTGGAGGCCAACTGGCCGGCCGATGAGGGCCCAACCGTGCTGAGCTGGGGAGACAGTCGGATCGGCAACACGATGTACCGTGACTTCGATCCGGTCGCCGTGCTGGACTGGGAGATGGCGGCGCTGGCGCCGGCCGAGGTCGACCTGGCCTGGTGCATCTTCCTGCACCGGTTCTTCGAGGACATCTGCGCCGTCATGGAGATGCCCGGCCTTCCCGAGATGCTCCGCCGCGACGACGTGGTAGCGATCTACGAAGCGGCGTCGGGGCGCACCGTGGCCAACCTCGACTGGCACCTCGTCTACGCCGCGCTCCGCCATGCCGTGGTGATGGCCCGGGTGAAGATGCGGGCCATCCACTTCGGCGAGGACGTCATGCCGGAGGACCCGGACGACCTGGTGATGCACCGGGTCGCCCTGCGGCAACTGATCGAGGGCACCTACTGGTCACACGTTGGGTGATTCAGGGATGCACCACGGCGCGTCCGACGAGTGACCCCGACTCGAGCGCGGCATACGCATCGGCCACGTGATCGAGGGTGAACGAGCGGGTCTCGATGCGAACACGACCCTCGGCCGCCAGGGCCACGACCCGTTCGACGTGTCGCCGTGACGAGCCCTGGATCCGAGTGATCATGGCCTCACGGGGCAGCCGGTCCCACCATGCGCCGCGCAGGCCGCCCCGCTCGGCGCCGACCAGGACGTACGCCCCGCCCTCGGCCAGCCGCTTCATGGACGCCGAGATGGTGGCGTCGTCACCCACGATGTCGATGATGGCGTCGAACTTCGCATCCAACTGATCGACCGCTCGATGAGCACCGGCGGCCAGCGAGGCCTCACGACGAACGGGATCGAGGTCCACCGCGGTGATTCGTGCCGGCGTGAGCGCAGCCAGGATCTGTAGGGCCAGGGAACCGAGGCCGCCGACACCGATGACCGCCACGGAGGACCCGTCGGCCAGGGCGGGCAACACTCTTTCGACCGCGTGCATCGACGTGGCGCCGGCGTCGGTGAACGGACCGGACAGCGCCGGATCCAGCGCACCGCCGAGGACGACCAGGTCAGCGGCGGGGGCCACGACCCATCCGGCCAGCCCCCCATCGCGCCCGTAGCCCCGCCCCGTGATGCCCGACGGGCATCGGCTCTGATGACCCGCCACGCAGGCGGCGCAGGTGCCACACGAACCCGCCGCCACCACCGCGACCGGCGTGCCGTTGACCAGGTGTTCGAAGACGTCCGCCACGCCGGGACCCACCCCGTCGACCCAGCCCGCCACCTCGTGACCGAGTGTGAACGGAACCCGCCATCCGAGGGCCTGGCCGATCTCCCCGGTCATGGTGACCATGGTGAGATCGGAATGACACAGGCCACACCCGGCCACCCGCACCCGGACCTCGCCCGGGCCAGGCTCGGGAACTGATACCTCGACCAGGGCGGGCGCCTCACCCCAGTCAGTGATCCGGTAGGCCGGCATCATCTTCGGAGGGGGCATGGTCATGGGAGTGCTCAGGGCGCGACCGACCCGAAATCGGTGAAACCGGTCGGCGCGTGGGCGCCGATGATCTGGTGCTCGAACAGCCCGTAGCCGACCGCTCCGTCGAATTGGTCCCCGGCGCTGCTCCAGGTCACTCGCGATGCGTGATCCACCACCGAGAACGCCGTCGCGAACTCGGCCTCCGGGCTGTTGACGTCCATGTCGATGGCGTCGGACCACTCGCGGCCCTTCCACGAACCGTGTGTCCAGGTCGGATCCTGCCCGTACCCCGAACCCAGTCCCAGGATGATGGCCGTGAGCGGCTCGACCTCGAGGGTGACCGGCGTGCCGTCCCGCTTGGTCAGGTGAACAGATGCCCCCTCGGGAGACCGACTGCCGCTGCGGTAGCGGATGTCGATCCTCGGCCAGCCCAACTGCTCAACGGTTCCGTCGGTGTGCACTCGCACGGCGTTGTTCAGCGTGCGGTGACCCGTGGCGTCCTCCTGGGCGATGACCACGATGGCGAAGTCGTCGAACCGAAGTGGGAGGTAGGTCCAGTAGAACCCGAATCCATCACCCATCTCTGCCGCGGTCCGGCCCGGCGGTTCAGCTTCACCGACCGGCCGGATTCCCCAGCTCCGGTCACGGCTGCCCAACCACGTGTCGGGGGTGACCTCCCACGATCGACCGCCCGCCTCGAGGTGGCCCTCCCACGTCCCGACCTGGGCGAACCGACACGCCTCGAGGATTGTCTTGGGACCCTGTCGCATGGTGTGGTGCTCCTCTTCGACCACATCGAACGAGCCGTCCCAGGTCAGATCGAACTTCGGCGCGCTCGATCCGGAAGGTGGTTCGCAGATCAGCCGGATTCTCTTCAGCGGCTCGATGACCTCGATCCGGTACCCGCCGACCTGCTGGCTCATCCGATCGTCGGTCGAGGCGTCGCTGAAACGGACCGAGTGCTGACGATCGCCCATCCGGATGGATGCGTAGGCGTCGATGACACCCAGGTTCGGGTAGATGCCGAGTCCGGTGGCCATGAACATCTCGTCGGTCCGGTTGGTCACGTTGAAGTAGCACCGGTCGTAGGCGTTGCGATCGCTGGTGGCCATGTGTCGCACCGACACGGGCGATTGATGGATCGGGTACTCATCGAGTGGCACCGGCATGCTCGTCCCCCTTGGTTTCTGACGCGGCGTCAGCTCACTCAGCTTGTCACGCGCCGGCTCAATGCCGGCACGGGTCACCCTCCGGTGAGGCCGTCCATGAGCCGTTCGGTGAACCTGGCCCGTCGCCCGGTCCGTACTTCGGAGCGATCGGCGCCGGCCGCCATCGCCCGCCCCACGTTGACGCCGACCCAACGGAACGGCTCGGGCTCCCAGTCGCGTGACCGGTGGTCCACCCACGCCAGTCGTGTCCGGTGGGTGTCCAGCCCGAGGACCAGATCGGCCAGGGTCAGCCCGGCCAGATGCGCGGTGGTGACTCCGTCGCCCACGTAGCCACCAGCCCAGCCCAGGCCCGTGCCGCGGTCCAAGCCCACCGAGGCGTTCCAGTCCCGAGCAATGCCCAGTGGCCCACCCCAACGGTGGGTGATCCGAGCGCGACCGATCTGAGGAAACAGCGACCGCAACGTCCGCTCCAGATCGCGGAAGACCCCGTCGTCGCGATCGAATCCGGGACGGACGCGGGACCCGAAGTGATACGGGGCCCCCCGCCCACCGAAGGCGATGCGACCGTCAGCCGTTCGTTGTCCGTAGATGATCAGGTGCCGGCCGTCGGTGAAGGTGGCACGGGAGGACAGCCCGATCTCGTCCCACACGTCAGCGGACAGCGGCTCGGTGGCGATCATGAGCGAGTAGATCGGAAGGACCGCCCGTCGCAGATCCGGTAGCTCCGCGGTGAACCCTTCGGTACAACGCAGGACGTGATCAGCGCGGATCAGGCCGTGATCGGTGGTCACTGAGCGAGGGCCGAAGGATTCGACGCGGGTTCCCTCGACGATCCGCACGCCACGAGCCTCCACCGATCGAGCCAGCCCTCGGACCAGTCGTGCCGGGTGCAACGCGGCGCAGTGGGGGGTGAAGGCAGCACCGAAGACCGGCTCGGGCCGGACGTGCTCACGGACCTCTGACCGGTCCATCCATCGGTAGCCCGGTTCGGTCGCGACCGCACGAACCCGCTCCTCCTGAGCGGGGCTGGTCACGAAGGTGAAGGTGCCGCCGTGGGCCAACTGCGCGTCGATGTCGTCCTCCGCCAACGCCGCCTCGAGCGACGCCAGCGCTTCCACCATGGGTTCGTGCGCCCACGCCGGCTCTGACGGGAACAGCACGGACGCCCAACCGCCGTTGCGGCCCGACGCGCCGAATCCACACGTCTGGGATTCCACCACGATGACCCGCAGGTCAGGAGCGCCCATGGCCAGGGCTCGGGCCGCCCACAGCCCGGTCAGTCCACCCCCGATGATGGCCACATCGACACCAGCATCACCGGCGAGCGCTGGGCGCTGGCTCCAGTCCTCGTCGGCGGTGGCAGCCCACAGCCCGGGAGGTGGTGATCCGGTCATGGGACATGTTCGCACGCGACCCGATGCCACCGGTGGCGTCGGGGACCAGGCAGCGACGAGTCGACCCCGCAGCCCCGGTTTTGGGAGAGGCGTCCCGTGGACCACGGTCTCCCGGACTGCGCGGCGGACACGGCACGGCCGTTCATCCGCCCGCTCATGGCGTTGCTGGCCGCCCTCATGCTGGTGAGCACGGGGTGCTCGAACGATCGGACGGACGGGCGACGGGTCGAACAGCCCGAGGTCACCGAATCCCGATTCCTGCACGTCTCACCCACCGGACGAGCCGGGGCGACCGGCACGCAGGAGAATCCCTTCCCGACCATCGGCGCTGCGGCCGCGGTGACCCGACCCGGGGACGAGGTGCTGATCCACGACGGCGTGTACCGCGAGACCATCCGGCCTCCCCGCTCCGGGACCAAGGAGTTGCCGATCACCTACCGGGCCGACGACGGCGAGCGGCCGGTGGTCAGCGCCAACGAGGTGGTGACCGACTGGAGCGACCTGGGCAACGGCGTGTTCGAGGCGCAGCTCCCGGTGGCGACGATGGCCGATGGCAACCCGTTCACCGCTTCGCTGCCCGGCGCGGGTGGCGCTCATGTCGGTCGGGTGTTCGTCGACCGAACCGCCCTCGTCGAGCGCGTCGGGCCCGATGCCTCGGCACTCGCCCCAGGGTCGTTCAACGTCCTGGACGAGGGCCGCCGGGTGCAGGTGGCGCTCGCCTCCGGTTCCCCGTCGGACGTCACGATCGAGGTCTCGGCCCGAGGCCAACTCCTTGCTCCGAGCGTTGACGGTCTGGGGTGGATTCAGGTCCGGGGACTGACCTTCGAGGGGGGATCGGACCGGATTCCCGGCGCGGAGCAAGCGGGCGCGTCCCCCAGACAGGGAGTGATCACCACCTCGAACGGTCATGACTGGGTGATCGAGGGCACGACCATCCGCTCGGCACGGGCCGTGGCCATCGAGATCGGATCGGAACCAGACGTTGGAGCGGACCCATCGTCCACAGCCACCGATCCCAGTCAGCCGGCCAATCATGTGATCCGTGGAAATCGGATCATCGACGCGGGCACGTCCGCCATCTCAGGGACCGACAGCGCCTTCACCCTGATCGAGGGCAACGTGATCCTGGGCGCCAACCGGACGGGGGCCGGCCAGGACCGACCCGGCGCCATCGCCGTTCGGTCGTTCACCCGCGGGGTCATCCGCCGGAACCTGATCGCCGACACCCAGGGTGCTCCGGCGATCCGCTCGGAGCTGGGTTGGCAGGGAGCCCAGGTATCCGGGAACGTGATCACCGGCAACGGCACGGCGGGTCCGGTGGCCGGCATCCTCGTCGAGGCCGGACACGGACCGCTGACCGTGGACCACAACGTGTTCGTCGATGCTGGCGTCCGGGTCGTCGATGGCGCCGGCGTGCTGTCGCTCAACAACCTGTACGTCCGCTCGAGCGTCCGCTGGTCGTCCGCCGCCGAGCGACAGGTCCCGCTGGTCGACGACCGAACCGGGCGACCCACCGGCCAGGCCCCGCCCACCCAGGTCGAGCGGAACCGCTCGCGGGGTGACGTGTTCGTCGACAGCCCGGTCGAGCAACCCCTGGCCGGCCCCGAGATCGGGGACGACAACACGGTGTCGGACGCGTTGACGATCGGAACAGGCGGACCGGTCGGTGCCACGCCGAGCACAGCTGTGGTGTCGATCCTGGTGGACACCGCACCACCCGGGGCCTCGGTCCGCATGCGGATCGACCTCGACGAGGCCTGGGCGGCAACGTCGGTTCCGCCTCAGTTGGACGGGGAACGACAGCCCGACCCGGTGAGCCAGTCCTTGCCCGCCGTGCCCGGACGGGACCTGCTCGGTCGGGTCGTCACCCAGCCGGCGCCAGTTGGACCGTTGTCGGCGCTCCGGGGTGGGTCGTCGGAGACCCTGGTTCGCTTCCCGGGCTGAGGCGGCGGGCCCGGCAGGCCCAGACCGCCCAGCCAGCCGTCAGGATGGTCGGGATCGCCCCGGCCAGGACGCCGGCCCTCGGTCCCCACCACTCGGTGACCGCTCCGGCGATCGGGCCACCGATGGGGACGGAGCCAAGGAAGACCACGGCGTGTAGGGCGATGACTCGTCCCCGCATCTCGGGAACGGCCCGGGTCTGCAACAACGAGGCGGTGGACGACAGGTACGAGATGCTGAACCCGCCCAGCACCACGCCCACGGTCACTGCCGCCCAGGTCGACGGCACGAGGGCGAAGGCCAGCATGGCGACCCCGTAGGCCAAACCGAGACGCATGACAGTTTGCAGGTGGATGGTGCGGAGACGGGCGACGGCCAGTGCCCCGACCAACGATCCAGCAGCGATGACCAGCGTCAGCATGAGGTAGGTCCGCTCGTTTCCGCTCAGCACGTCCGCCGAGAACAGCGGCAGGACGATCGGCCAGTTGAACGCCAAGGTCGAGACCACCGCCAGGACGATCATGGCCCGCCGGAGGTCGGGCTCGGCCCACAGGTAGGCCAGGCCGGCGCGGACCTGACCGCTCTGGCGGGGAACCCTCATTGCCGGCGACATGGCGGCCCGGTCCAGCCGCGCGATCGCCACGATCCCGGCGACGAAGGACAGCGCGTTGACGACGAAGCACCACCCGATGCCCACCGTGGTGATCATCAGGGCGGCCAGGGCCGGACCGACCACCCGAGCCAGGGTCATCATGGTCGAGTTCAGACTGACGGCGTTGGCGATGTCCTCGGGCGGGACCAGCTCGCTCAGGATGACCCGACGTGGCGGGTTGTCGAAGGCGTTCCCCGTGCCGGTGACCGCGGCCAGGACGAACACCCAGAGGGTCGTGACCTGGCCGGAGATGGTCAGCACGCCCAACAACAGCGCGGGCACCATCATCAGGCTCTGGGTCACGAACATGATCCGTCGCTTGTCCAGGCGGTCGGCCAGGAGGCCGGCGAACGGGCCGAGGAGCAGCATCGGGGTGAACTGCACCGCCGCCAGGAACCCCAGGCTCGTGGCGGAGCCCGACAGGCGGAGCATGAGCAGCGTCTGCGCTATGAGCTGCAGCCAGGTCCCGGCCTGACTGATGACCTGGCCCAGGAAGTAGATCCGGAAGTTGCGCGTTCGGAACGATCTCAGCGTGTCGCTGCCGATGAGGCGGAGGCGGGTCATGCCCTCTGCCTGGTGGTCGAGTGCGGTGCGCCGACGAACCGGTCGGCGTCCGGCAGGGCGATGAGCCGTTCGAGCACATCGGCGATGCCCCCGAGTCGAACCTGATCCGCCGGGTCGAGTCGCTCGATCCGCTCGGACAGCCAGACGGATGCCGCGGCCCGACGTTGTTCCATCAGACGAGCGCCTGCGGGCTGAACGACCAATCGGGTCACGCGAGCGTCGCTCGGGTCGGCGAAACGCTCGACCAGCCCGGCGTCGGACAAGGTGGCGGTGATCCGGGTGATCAACGGTTGGGTCACCTGTTCGTGACGAGCCAGCTCCCCGACGGTCATGGAGCCGTGGCGAACCAGAGCCGACAGCGCAGAGAGGGCGCCGGCGGGCAACTCGTGGTTGTCCCCCCGTCGCCGCATCTGACGGGCCAGCCGCACGATGACCTCTCTCAGCTCGTTCACGTCGAGGTCTGGACCCGCACTGGAACGAGGTGAGGTGGTCCGGGAGTTGTTCACGGACTTATATAACCAGGTAATGGATCGACTCCATGCCCGATGTGACCGGATTCACGCTGCGGGTGGCGCGTCCCGTCGACGCTTGGCCCACTGGCGCCGCAGGAACGGAATGCCCTGCACCAGCAGGAGCACCCCGAACCAGAACCGCCAGTCGGTGGCGTACTGGACGAACAGCTCGGCCTCGCGGCCCAAGCCGACGGCGTCGGCGTGTTCGATGCCTCCTGCCGCCAGGAGCCCGATGAGCCCGGAGACGACCGCAACCACGACCGAGGCCTTGATGGCGACCAGCAGATCGTTGCGTAGCCCGGGCTCCCGGGTACGAAGGTGATGCCGCACGACAACGAGACCGGCGCCCAATCCGAGAGCGATTCCCACATCGGTGAGGACCGAGCCGAGACGTGAACTCGGGTTCGCGGTGCCGTCGGTCGCCTTGGTCCGTGCCCGGTCGACGAGCCGGCTGAACGAGCCGAACTCGCCCCGCAAGCCGGCCACGATGAGCACGCTCGACACCAGTTCGATGACGAAGGTGATGGCCAGCACCACGAGTCCGACGGCCAAGGCGCTCGACGTCCAGTCCAGGACGCTCAAGCCGAGAGCAGTGCGGAGGGCCTCGTTCGCCGGGCTCTGCTCGAAGGCGAGCGCCAGCAACGCGGACCCGCCGAGCAGACCCATGGCCCAACGGTTCCGGGGAGCGCCCGCCTCACCGGCGGCGATCTCCGGGGGGTCCATCACGTCGGCGGTGGGGGCCTGTTCCACCGGGACAACGCTAACGGCGCGATCTGAAGATCGCTCAGAATCGTGCCGGCCAACCTGGCAGCCGTATCAGGCGGGCTGCCCGCCGGCGGGCTCGTCAGCGGGCAGCGGCGGGTCGGTGGGATTCGATGGCCGCGGCGACCTCGCCGGGAGCCTCGAGCGGTGGCCAGTGGCCGACGTCGGCCAGGGCGACCAGGGTGGCGTCGGGCAGTCGTTCGATCAGTCGCTCCATCACGTGCGCGCCGGACACCGGATCGAGGTCCCCCCAGACGAAGGTCTGCGGTAGGCCGTTGTCCTCCAGTGCAGCCCGCCAGCGGTCGGCGTGCTCACGCCGGTCGTCGATGTAGTGGAGCAGTTCGTGAGCCATGGAGACACCGTCCTGGCGGCACATCCCGATCCACATCTGGTGGATCAGCTCGTCGGTCATCGGGACGCGGGTCCCCCACGTGACCCCGACGCCCCCGGAGAAGAGCTCCTCGGTCATACCAGCGGCCACCTCGGCCCCGTGTTCCGGGTCCCGCAGCAACTGCTGACCGAGGGTCTGGCGATGCAGGTCCGGGTACAGGCCGCCGTTGTGCCAGATCACGCCGGTGATCTCCACTCCGAGCGATCCGTCGGCCCGGCGGGCCAGGAGTTCCTGGCCGACCGACACTCCGTAATCATGACACTGCAGCACGGTGGTGGTCACCCCGGTCTGCGCCCACGCTGCTTCGACTGCGTCGGCCTGTCGATGGATCGTCAAGGTCGTGCCACGCGGCTTGTCCGACGCACCGAAACCGATGAAGTCGATGGCCACCAGCCGCCAGTCGAGGAGCCGATCGAACACCTCGGCCAGATCGTGAGTCGACGACGGGTACCCGTGGCAGTACGTCAGGACCGGAGCATCCCGGGGACCGCGGTCCTGCGCGGCCACCGACACATCGCCCACCCGGAGTTCAACGGAATCGGCCGCCCAGTCATCGAAGCTCATCATGGGCCCAGTGTCCCAGATCCACCCTCGGCCGCGGCACGCAACCACGGGAGCAGGTTGTCGTCCAGATCCGCGGCCCCGACCTTGTAGGCCCGCATGGCATCGTCCCAACTGTCCGCCATATCGTGCAGCGCCCGGGCAATGTCGGGACGCCGGAGCAACACGCCCAGCGGCGCGTGTTGGACCCGGATGGCGAAGAGCACCGCACCGCTGCGAGGCAGGCGGCGCAGCGTCTGACGTTCGGACCGCAGCCACCACGGCGAACCATCGGCAGCGATCGGTCGGTCGGGGGCAAGTCCCGTGACCGGCGGGAACCAGAGGTACGGACCAGGACAGAACGAGACGTTCCGACGTCGAACGACCCGGTCCACCGGCAGGCGATCGAAGAAGCGATCGAGACGGCCCGTCAGTTCGGGGTCGTAGTGCGCCACCGGCGCATGGACCAGATCCATGGGCGCGCCGAGCTTGTCGCTCAAGGACCAGAAGGTCGCGAAGCACAGGACCGCGCCATCGAGGTGCCAGGCGTCGTCGTGACGGATCAGCAGACATAGATCGTCGACCACCATCCGGCCCGCGGCGTCGAGCGCGCCGGCTCCGCCCGGCTTCTGGGGCGCGTTCGTCGCGTCAGACGCGACAGAAGCGCCCCGGAACGGCGACGCGTCGGGTCGCGACTCCACTGCGGCGCGGACCAGTTCCAGGACCTCGAATGCCGCCTCGTCGGCCGACGACAACACCGCCAACACGTCGTCTGGGCGGTCGTCCAGCAGGCGGGCGCGGATGGTCAGCTCGGCCGGCATGGCCCCATCGACCACGAGCCAGTCCTCCATCGGGATCGCCTTGGTCCCCATGTGGAGGTGCGGCGGGGAGGGCGAGAGGTCCAACTCGTCGAGCCAGAGCGGCGGCTCAAGTGGATACAGCGAGGCATCCGGAGCGTACGAATGGACCGTCTCGGGACTCGGCCCGTGCTCGGTGGCGGCCCAACTGGCACCCATGAGGTCCTCCCGGCTGATCGCTCGACCCTGTTGCCCTACGATGGCACGGCTCGATCAGTACCGGGGGAACACATGCGTCCACACGTGGAGATCATCGACGAGGTCGACTACATCTGGCACCGCGACGAGTTCGTCGGCGCGGAAGGTACGGCCCGCCAACGTCACCTGGCCTACGACGAGGAGGACGGTTCGGTCTCGGCCAAGATCGTCTTCGACACGGCCTGGTCCCGCCCCGGTGGCGTGCATCACGCCGAGACCGAGTGGTTCGTGCTGTCCGGCGAGGTCCAGATCGGCGAGGTCCTGCTGACTGACGGCGGCTACTTCCAGACTCCCAAGGGCGTCTGGTGTCCCCCGATCCAGGTGAAACCAGGTACCGAGATCCTGTTCTTCCGCGAGTACGGCGACTGGGGCTTCGACATCACCGACACCAACGGTGACCACGTGCGGCCCGACCAGCAACTCACCATCCACCACAGCGCCCAGGAAGAGTGGGTGACGGTCGAGCTGGGCTCCCCCATGCGCTTCGACCTGGGCGGCACACCGGTGCCGGGCCTCTACATCAAGATGCTCCACCGGGACGAGGCCACCGGCTTCTATACCCGCCTCATCAAGGCCAAGGGCGGCTGGAAGGAACACCCGCTGGCCCACCATCCCGTGTACGAGGAGGCCTACTGCCTCGAGGGCGGCTTCGAGTACAACTTCGGCACCATGTGGCCCGGGACCTACTTCTTCCGGCCCCCGCTCATCCGCCATGGCGACTTCACCGCAGCCGAGGGCGTGGGGTGCACCTGGATCGTCCGCTGCGACGGCGATCTGGTCGACTGGTACACCGACGACGCTTCGATCGAGATGCACGGCAACGGCACCAACTGGGGCCCGGACCTGCCGCAGACCTTGGCGCCCGTCCTCCCGTCGCCCGTGCGCTCCCGCTCGGTGGGCGAGATGGCCGACCGCAGCTACCAGTAGGGCTGCGGCTCATGGGTCGCTACGAGTCCTACGTGCTTCCCCGGTGCATCAACCTGATGTGCGGGGCCAAGGCCATGCGCCCGGTCCGGTCGCGATCCATGGAGGGCCTCTCCGGCGTCGTTCTCGAGTTGGGCTTCGGTTCGGGGACGAACGTCGGGCTGTATCCAGCCGAGGTGACCAGGATCGTGGCGGTCGAACCCTCGGCCGACGCCCGGAAGCTGGCCGCCAAACGAATCGCCCGATCGGCGATCCCCATCGAGTTCGTCGGGCTGGACGGCCAGTCGATCCCCCTGGCCGACGACAGCGTCGACCATGCGCTGAGCACCTGGACGCTGTGCACCATTCCGGATCTTTCCGCGGCGCTGTCCGAAGTCAAACGGGTCCTGCGTCCCGGCGGGCGGCTCTTCTTCCTGGAACACGGACTGTCGCCCGTCCCGGCGGTCGCTCGACGCCAGGCCCGGTTCGAGCCGTGGCAGAAGCGCTTCGCCGGGGGGTGTCACCTGACCCGGGACATGGCGTCGCTGCTGGCCGACGCGGGGTTCGTGGTCGACGATCTCGCCGAGTTCGATCTGGCCGGCCCCAAGATCATGGGCCACATGTACTCGGGCCAGGCGGTACCGGTCTGAGTCACCAGTCGGTCGGGACGTAGTCCTTCAGGAACTGACCCCAGACGTGGTGACCTGTGTTGATCCCCGAGATGATCGGGTCGACGATCCGTGCCGCCCCGTCGATGATGTCCAACGGCGGATGGAACCGGTGCTCGGCAGTCTTGGCCTCGGCGATCTGGACCGGGTCCTCGTCGGTCACCCAGCCCGTGTCCACGCTGTTCATGTGGATCCCCGAGGCGTGGTACTCCGCCGCAGAGGTCCTGGTCATCATGTTCAGCGCGGCCTTCGCCATGTTCGTGTGGGGGTGCTTCGTGGTCTTGAACCTCCGGTAGAACTGGCCCTCGACCGCCGAGACGTTGACGATGTGCTTCTCGTGGCCGGGGGTGGCCATCATCAACGGCTTCAGCCGGGCGTTCAGCACGAACGGGGCGATGGCGTTCACCAGTTGTGTCTCCAACAGCTCGACCGTGGACACCTCGCTCAGCATCAGCCGCCACGAGTTGTCGGCCCGCAGGTCCACCTGCTGACGATCGGCGTCCAACTGCCCGAGTGGGAACAACGCGGGGTCGAACACCTCCTCCCCGGCAAGCAGCGGGACCTGCGACAGCTCCGCCGATCCGACCAGTTCCGCTGATCCGACCAGTTCCGCTGATCCGACCAGTTCTGCTGATCCGACCAGCTCGGCTGCCCGAACGCCGGCGAACGATCCGAGCAGGAGGCGGACCTGCGGCTCCAGCACCTCCAGCGACGACGTCTCCTGTTCCATCATGTGCCGATAGAAACCGGGCGGGCGCCGCACGGTCTGACACGCGTTGCTGATGATGAAGTCGAGCCGGTCGTACGTGGCCAGAACGTGCGAGCAGAACTGCTCGACGCTGGGTGTGTGCCGGAGATCGAGGCCGTAGATCTCGAGACGATCGGACCACATCTCGAAGTCCGCCTCTTGGGCGTACCGGGACGCCGAATCGCGGGGGAAACGGGAGGTCACGATCAAATGAGCCCCGGCCCGCAGCAGCTTCAGACCGGCCTCGTAGCCGATCTTCACCCGCCCGCCGGTCAGCAGGGCAACTCGTCCCGAGAGATCCGCTGTCTCGGTCCGCTTGGAGAAGTTGAAGGCCGCGCAGGCCGGGCAGAGCTGGTCGTAGAACTCATGGATCTGGCGGAACTTCTCCTTGCACACGTAGCAGTGCTGCTCCTCGTCGACCAGGCGTCGCAGGGGCTCGTCTGGTCCGGGCTCCTCCCGGGCGACTTCGTCCGGGCCAACCTCATCTGGCAGCACGTCCACCGGGGCAAAGACGTTCGGCGACGTGAGGACCGGCCTGGTCCGAAGCCGGCGAATCCCGGTCGAGGCCAGCACCTCCTCGGTCGCCGCCAGCTTCTCGGCCCGACGCTGTCGGCTCTTGACCTTGGTCCGAAGACGACGTTCGGTCACGTCCGGGCAGTAGGCGTCGGCCGCGGCTGTCAGGAATCGGGTGCGCTCCTCGACCGTGAGGTGATCGAGGAGCGAGCGGTCAGCCACGATGGCCTCCAGGAGCTCCGTGACCGCCGCGAAACGGGCGGTGAGGTCGCTGTCGGAGGAGCGCGGCATGGCGGAAATCGTAGGCCGATCGCCTGGGATCGCGTTCATTGGACCTCCGTGCCGCTCTGGGCGGCATGGAGGTCCAATGAACAAGCGGTCAGCCCTGGTGACCGGGCGGGAGGCGAAGTGAGTAACCGACGCCGCGCACGGTGTGGATGAGCGGGGGCTCGACGTGGTCGATCTTGTGCCGCAGAGAGGAGATGTAGGTCTCGAGCACGCTGGCGTTGCCCTCGAACGTGTACCCCCAGACGTGGGCCAGGATCGGGTCCAGCTGGAGACCATCCTGCGACGGATCGAGGAGGGGTCGACTCGGATGGCCCACCTCATCGAGGACCTGCTGTTGCTGGCTCGACCCGTCACCCTGGACGCTCCCACCCCGGTAGTGGTGTCCGGCGACGAGGACCATCTCCGCCAGGCGCTGTCCAACCTGATCACCAACGCGTCGCGACACCCCGTCAGGGACGCCCATCGAGGTCAGCGCGTTGGTGGACGGGACGTGGGGCGTGGTCAGCGTCAGGGATCACGGGGCCGGAGTGGACCCCGACGCGCTCGACCACGTGTTCGACCGCTTCTGGCAGGCCGACGACGCCCGGGTGGGAACCGGCGTGGGGTTGAGGCTGGCCATCGTTGCGGGGATCGCCCTCGAACACGGGGGAACCGCGGAGGTCCGCAACGAGCCCGACGGCGGCGCCCGATTCACCCTGCGGTTGCCGATCACCGAGTGACGACCCGGCCAGGTCGAACTGCACCTCAGCATCGAACTCCACCTCATCACCGAACACGGCCTGAGCATCGAAGGCGGCGCGGCGAGCTGCTCGGCGCAGAGCGGACAGCACGGGCCGACCCGCCACCGCGCACATGACGACCAGCGAGATGGCGCGCCCGGTGTCCCAGCCCATGGACGTCACCAGGTGGAAGGCCCAGAACCGACGAAGGTTCTCGCCCACCGGATCGCCGGCCACGAACGACAACCCCGAGCCGTACGCGCTGCCGAACGGCCAGAACCACAGGTCCATGACCAGGCCATAGGTGTACGCGGCCACTACGGCGTAGGCCCCCAGCAGGACGATCTCGGCTCGTCCCTTGGCCGCGGGCAGACACGCCGCGCCCAGACCCACCCACCCTGCGGCCAGCATCTGAAAGGGCAGCCACGGACCGACTCCCCCGGTCATCAGTGCCGAGGTGAACAGGGTCGTGGCGCCCAGCACGAATCCGAACCCCCGTCCGAACACCCGGCCCGCTGGGATGAACAGGAAGAAGACCAGCTCCAGACCGGCGATCCCGCCGGTGGGCATCCTCAAGGCGGTTCCCGCAGCGGTCAGGACCCCGAGCATGGCCACCGCTTTGGCGTCGAGTCGCCCGGCCGTGAGCTCGGCCACCAGCACGGCCACCAGGACGGGCATCACGGCGAGCAGGACCCAGGGGGCGTCGGCCGCATGCGCCAGCTCAGCCGATCCGCCGGCCCGACCGAGGAACGGCCAGAGGAACGCGGCCACGCCCAGTGCCGAGGCGACCGCCAGGATGATTCCGCCCCAGGCGCCCACGGGAACCACCGACCGTCGGCGGATCACTGCGGCCGGCAGCGCCGCTGTCACGTCCGGGCTCCAACTGCTTCGATGACCTCGGCCACGGTGAGCCATGCGGCCGGGGCCATGATGCGGGCCACCTGTGGGGCGAACACAGTCGAATGACAGGCGACGTCGCGCGCCGAACCATCGGCGATGACCTCGCCGTCGGCCAGCACCACGATCCGATGGGCCGATCGCGACGCCAGCTCGGTGTCGTGCGTGGCGAAGATCACACAGGTCCCGGCCCGGGACAGTTCGCCCATGAGCTCGGCCAGACGGTCCTTGGCCAGGTCGTCCAGGCCGCGGGTGGGCTCGTCGAGCAACAACACGCCCGGATGGTGGGCCGTCACCACCGCCAGGGCCAGACCCAGACGCTGGCCCTCGGACAGATCACGAGGGTGGACATCGGGGTCGATGTCCGGGACCAACAGGTCGAGCACCGCGCGGGTGGCTCCGGGTTCCAGGTGACCTTCACGATCAGCGGTCCGACACTCCTGATCGACCGTCGAGCTGTAGAGCAGCGCTCCTGGGTCCTGCGGGACCAGGCCGACGCGTTGGATCCGCTCGCCACCGGTCAGCCGCGCTGGGTCCTCCCCGTCGATGCGGACCCGTCCGTGCTGCGGCGCCAACAAACCGGCCAACGCGGCCAGCAGGGTCGATTTGCCGGAGCCGTTGCGGCCCATGATCGCCACGATCTCGCCGGCACCGGCCGCCAGGTCCAGCCCGGACACCGCAGCGCGTGAGCCGTAGCGCACAACCAGTCCGGTGGCCTCGACGACAGGTTCGGCACGAGCCGACGACGAG
>Ga0105044_10004640_pt1 | contig 18866 bp, 17 predicted proteins | sample MAT01_FD_78092 | JGI IMG/M metagenome (GOLD analysis project Ga0105044, IMG submission 78092) | Freshwater microbial communities from Lake Fryxell liftoff mats and glacier meltwater in Antarctica - MAT-01 | ecosystem: Environmental > Aquatic > Freshwater > Ice > Liftoff microbial mat | place...
ACCTAAATCCTGCAATCGGCATATAAGTTATTGCTAATTAATAGCAAAAAAGGTAATATTCCCCAGAAGTTAGACGCCAATCAAACCAACGGGGAGTATCACCTTTTTCATGCAAACAATATCACAAAAAGCATCAGTAAAGAAACCAGAAATCAAGGTTGAGGCCACAGCTAAAGGAATGACAGTCAACGCGGGCCTGATTCCTGTCCTGAGATTTATGAACGCGCTCCAAGCTTGATGAAATGATTTCCGACATGGTATCAACTCCTGAACGTGCAGCCAATGCAGAGTACAGTTTTTCAGATGTAGTACAGATGACTGTTTGTGCTCAAATAGCCGGAGCAACAGCTATGGAGCATGTTTCCAAAATATGTGGCGACGAAATAATCTCCCGCTGTGCCGGATGGGAGAAGGTCCCGCATGCAACTAATATTGGTCGTATCATCAAGTCGGTGCGGGAACGTAACATCTCCGAACTGGAGGCATTGGTTCCAAAGCTGCGCGACAAAGTTTGGAAACGGATGTTGCGTAGCGGTCGTAAGCTTGCCTGTGCCATGACCGACATGATTATCGACATGGATTCAACCGTACAGGGTGTATGTGGCCACCAGAAAGGAGCTCCGCCTCTGGCTGATACGACTGGCCGGCAAGCTGGTATCATCAGGCCGGCAGCTTACCCTCAAGGTGCCCGGCAAGTTCTTGTATCGGGAACAGTGGCTACCCAGACATCAGTACAAACGAGGTAAAAATGAGCCTATAGCTGGCGATGCGTAAAAAGCTGCCAGAGAAGAAGCCGATATCCATCCAATTATCGGCTTACTATAGCTGTATTTCGTTTCTTAAATTAAGATTGCAGGATTTAGGTGCTAATAAAAAACCGAGAAACAATAACAGGAACCTGTTTTTTATGTTTCACTTTCACATGTTGCCATGTGCGCTGTACGTGCGCTGTAAAATAACGAAAAGGTTTAGCAATCAAGCTAAACCTTTGTTTTTATTGGAGCGGGAAACGAGATTCGAACTCGCGACCTCAACCTTGGGAAGGTTGCACTCTACCACTGAGTTATTCCCGCGATGGACAGTATAAATGACAAGAGATGGACGTTTTGTCAACCGTAAATTGCAACTTTAATTTATCAGTCATCCACCTGAATTAATTTAGCTACAAAAAAGGCCCTGACCTGCTCAATATCTGCATCCATAAGTTCACAGCGTGTGGGTAGTCCCTCAAGATCTGCGATTATTTTTGGAACCGGTGCAGATTTACCAATTGCCTTTTCAACAGCCTCACCAAACTTGGCCGGATGGGCTGTTGACAGACAAATTCTGATTGCATCTGCTGGCAATATCTGCCGTGCTGCACTTACGCCAACTGCTGTATGCGGGTCAAGCAGGTAACCTGTTTCAGTATAAAACTCTGATATTTCCTTCAAAGTTTCCAGCTGGTTTACAGAGGCAGAACAGAATTCACTTTGTACACGAGCCATCTCTTCAGCAGTAAAGCTAATACGTCCTTGCTCTTTCAGTTCAGAAAAAGCGGCTTTGACTTTGGCTGGGTTTTCGTTGAACAGAAGATACAGGTAACGTTCAAAGTTAGAGGCGACCTGAATATCCATTGATGGTGAAGCGGTTGACACAACATCGGTTAATGAATAGTCCCCACTGTTGACAAATCTAGTCAGGATATTGTTTTCGTTGGTAGCTAACAGAAGTTTCTCAATCGGAAGGCCCATGCGTTTAGCAACATATCCGGCAAAAATGTCTCCGAAATTGCCGGTCGGTACAGCAAAGGAGACTTTTTGATCAGTGTTCTCCGAAACTTTCATCCAGGCATAGAAATAGTAAACCACCTGAGCCAGAACGCGGGCCCAGTTAATGGAGTTGACCGCACCAAGAGAGTATTTCTCTTTAAATTCCAGATCGTTAAAAAAGGCCTTGACCATGTTCTGACAGTCATCAAAAGTGCCACGGATAGCAATATTATGGACGTTAGAGTCAGTAACGGATGTCATCTGCAAAGCCTGAACAGGTGACGTTTTACCATGAGGATGCAGGATGAAGATGTTAATTCCCTGTTTGCCTCGCACGCCTTGGATTGCTGCACTGCCAGTGTCGCCAGATGTTGCACCGATAATATTGAGCTTTTGACTACGCTCCGTAAGAATATATTCGAAAACATTTCCAAGAAATTGAAGAGCCACATCTTTGAAAGCCATTGTGACACCGTGGAACAGTTCCAGTATGTAGACTCCGTCTTTCCGGACTACTGGAGTGACTTCCGGATGAGTGAATGTTGCGTAAGAATTGTTTATTAAAACCCGTAATGAGTCTGCTGGTATGTCGTCCACATATCTGGAAATTATCTCAAATGCCAGCTCTGGATAGTTCAGCTGGCGCCATTCATTTAATTGTTTGCTCGAAATCAGTGGATAGGATTGAGGAAGGAGTAATCCTCCATCAGTTGCCAGTCCCATCATCACTGCATCTTTAAATTGAAGAGGCTGAATTCCGCCCCTGGTACTTATATAACGCATCAGAAATTCCTTTCAGAATAATATCAAAGCGAATGTAGCAGAATTATCGCTGTTTTGGAAGCTCTCACCGGCCGGAATTTGTCGAAAGAACGCTTTCTCTTAATTCACCTGGAACAAGGGTGAAAAAAGCCCGAAACATGCAGTATTTATAAAATTCTCTGAACAGCAACTGAAAACTGCCACTGTGGCTCCACCACGTTTCCTTAAGATTGTTTGTGTCAACCGGATACGGGTAAATGGCCACATCCTTTGGCAGGGCATTTCTGAGCAGAATGGAGGCTCTTTTCATGTGATACCTTGACGTTATCAAAACTATTGAACGCACTTCCTTGCCCATGATGATATCGCGACCGTATATGGCATTTTCCAGGGTATTTCTTGAAGCCTTTTCTATAATAACACCATCCGGAGAAGGATCACCTTTTTTAGGTTGATACAGATCAGAAACCCTTACCGTAGGGCCGACACCGATAAAAAACAACCATTTACCCTTCTTTTCTTTGTATAAACGCACTCCTTCATCCACCCTCCCCTTGCCTCCAGCCAGTACAACAATGGCGTCTGCACTGATATCACGTGTACTATAGGAGAATGTTTTATAGGTGAAGTCTATGAATAAAATTGTTATGGCAACTGTTAAAATCACTACCAATGTAATCAACGCTTTAATGATATTCATGACATCTCCGAAAGTTTTTCTTGCAACCATTTGTTTGATCTGGTATAAATTTTTTTTACAGAAATTCATGGAGGAATAATTATATGTCAAGAATATGTGTAATCTGCGGCAAAGGTCCAAGCTTTGGAAATAATGTAAGTCATGCAAACAACAAAACCCGTACCGTCTGGTATCCAAATCTTCAGAAGGTTAAAGCGATCAGAAACGGTGCTGTAAGGACTATCAAGGTCTGTACCCGTTGCATCCGTTCAGGTTTCGTAACTAAAGCGCTCTAAAAAGCGGTTCGCAGTTTAAAAAATGATTTATAAGCCGTAGCGTAAATACGTTACGGCTTATTTGTGTTTTACTGAAAATGATCAACAGTCACCGGCCCCTGGCTTGTGAACGATGTTACAGCACCGCCGTAACTTCTATTTCGAGCAGAGCTCCCCTTGGTAAGCCCTTTACGGCAACGGTTGAGCGAGCAGGTTTGTGCTGACTGAAATATCTGCCGTAAACTTCATTCACAGCGACGAAATCACCCATGTCAGACAAATAGATAGTTGTTTTGGCAACATTGGTCAGCTCAGCCCCTGCAGCTGCCAGCATGGCTATAATATTTTCCATCACACGTTCTGCCTGTGCAACAATATCACCCTGGACAATTTCGCCACTAGTTGGATCCAGTGGATTTTGACCGGAACAGAACAAAATGTTTCCGGCTTTAACGGCCTGAGAATACGGCCCAATGGCTGCTGGAGTATTATTTGTTGAAATAATTTCTAGTTTCATTGCTTCATCCTTTCTACCTTGATCACACCTTTAACCTTCATAAGGGCATTTATTACCTTTTGCAGGTGTGCAAGGTCAACAACATTGACTTCAAATATATTTTCTCCACGCTTATCAACAGTCGTCTGGATCAAGGCACTGGATATATTGGCTTCACAGTTAGTTATGGCCAGCGTAGTATTAGCGAGAATACCCGGAATATCATGGCAAAGCACACGAATTCTAACCGGTAGAGCTGCTGATTTGGACTTGTTCCATGCAACATCAATCCTGCGTTCTGGATCACTGTCCAGCGCCAGCTGACAATCAGACGTATGAATAGTTACCCCTTTGCCCCTGGTTATAAATCCGATAATTTCATCACCTTGAACAGGGTTGCAACATTTGCCAAAACGGACCAGAACATTGTCCACACCGCTGATTTCAACTGCACTGGAGGATTTACCTTTGATTTTGTCCAGTATGGTTGTAAGTCGGGACTCCTTACGTTCTGACCTGTCCTGAATTTTTTCATTGGGCAGTAACTTACCGATAATCTGACCGGCTGATATTCTGCCATACCCTACCGCTGCAATCAGGTCATCATCTCCGGCAAAGCCAAATTCTCCTGCAATTCTCTTGAAATCGCCATTTTTTTGTATTTTCTGTAAGTTTACAGAGTACTTGCGGAATTCCTTCTCACATATATCACGCCCGAGCACAAGACTGCGTTTACGTTCTTCGGTTTTGATCCAAGCACGAATCCTATTACGAGCACGGGAGCTTTTTACTATCTTGAGCCAGTCTTTGCTTGGAGTATGGTGAGGCGATGTTATAACTTCAACAATGTCACCGTTTTTAAGTTCGTGCTTCAACGGCACCAGCTTGCCATTGACTTTGGCCCCGACACATCGATGACCAACGTCGGAGTGAACAGAATATGCAAAGTCGATTGGCGTGGAGTGCTTGGGGAATGATTTTACATCGCCTTTAGGCGTAAATACATAAACTTCTTCCGGGAACAATTCTACTTTGACAGAATCCATGAACTCCTTGGAGTCCTGAAGTTCCTGCTGCCATTCCAGCAGTTGTCGCAGCCAGGCAAAACGCTTCACATCTTTTTCGTCGTATCCCTTGCCTTCCTTATATTTCCAGTGAGCAGCAATACCAGCGTCTGCAACACTGTGCATATCATGGGTACGGATCTGCACTTCCATACGGTCACCGTTAGGGCCAATAACAGTAGTATGGAGCGACTGGTACATATTACCCTTGGGCATGGCAATATAGTCTTTGAAGCGACCGGGAATCGGCTTCCAGGCAGAATGAATCACCCCGAGAACAGCATAACATTCACGCACAGAATCAACAAGAATCCTAAATGCGATCAGGTCATAAATCTCGTCAAACTCAACATTCCTTTTTTCCATTTTACGGTATATGGAATATAGATGTTTACTTCGCCCCGAAACCTCACCTTTTATGCCATGTTCAGCCAGGTTATTTAAAATAACCGCTTTGGCTTCCAGGACAAAGGCTTCGCGTTCTTGTTTTTTCTGGGAAATGTTGCGTGAAAGTTCAAAATAGACATCAGGATCCAGATAGCGGAAGGACAGATCTTCCAGTTCCACTTTAACCCAGGAAATACCAAGTCTGTTGGCGATTGGTGCATAGATGTCCATTGTTTCACGGGCAATGGCACGCTGCTTGAGTTCCGGTTGAAATTCTAGAGTGCGCATATTGTGAAGCCGGTCTGCAAGCTTGACCAGAATTACACGGATATCAATCGCCATGGCCAGAAGCATCTTACGAAAGTTTTCGGCCTGACTTTCCTCTTTTGTCTTGAAGTGAATCTTACTGATTTTAGTTACACCATCAACCAGATTGGCAACCTCTTCACCAAACATTGCTGTCAGTTCTTCAGTGGTTGTCAGTGTATCTTCGATAGTGTCGTGTAAAAATCCGGTAATAATACTCGGGACGTCAATACGGAGATCAGCCAGTAAACCAGCTACTTCCATAGGGTGAATGATGTATGGTTCACCAGAGAGACGAGTCTGTCCCTGATGGACTTTGGCACAATAAACATATGCCTTGCGGATAAGGTTCAAATCAGCCGTAGGGTTGTACGCTGTCACCTTATCGAGGATGTCATTGAGCCTTATCATTGGTCTTTACGCCTGATTAGATGTGATGTGATGCAATAAGGAAGGACAAAAGAAAGGTGAAACAGCATTTACTGTTTCACCTGATTGAAAAACTATTTATCACGCTGTTTTTTGCTCAATTCATATGTAACCTTGCCAGCGGCAATTTCGCGCAGCGCACATACTACCTGTCTGTTATTCCTGGTATCGATGAGCGGTTTAGCACCTTTAAAAAGCTGCTTAACGCGTTTCGATGCTAGCATGACCAGAAGGAAACGATTCTCAACTTTTTCAAGGCAATCTTCTACTGTTACCCTTGCCATACGATTACTCCTTCTTGCTTTTTGCTATTCGATAAATGGAACCGTATTTTTAACCTATTTCTGTTCAAATATCAAACAATTTCGAGATATGGGCCATCATCCTAAAGGTTTTGCGACTATTTGAAACCACAATTGAAGCCAGTTCCTGCAAAGCTTTTTCAAGTGAATCATTAATTATGATGTAGTCATACCAGCGGGCTTCCTTGATTTCCTCGGCAGCTCTGAAAATTCTTCTATCAATAACTTCCTGTGAATCTGAAGAACGACCTTCCAGTCGACGACGTAATTCTACCATACTTGGAGGCATGATAAAAATATAGCAACCGCCTTCAAACTGTTCTTTCAGCTTCATGGCGCCTTGGCAGTCTATATCAAGAAGCATGTCAATTCCGTTTTTACGAGCATCCTGTAGAGTTTTTAAGGCAGTGCCATACAGGTTGCCATGGACTTCTGCCCATTCGGCAAAAGCATCATCTTCGACCATCTGTTGAAATTGATCTCGGGATACAAAGAAATAATCTTCACCATCAACTTCACCCTGACGTGGTGTACGAGTTGTATAACTGATTGACTCACGCATATCTGGAAATTGTTTTAAAAGATGGTGGCAAAGTGTAGTTTTGCCAGCTCCTGAAGGAGCTGAGATGATCAGGACCATTCCTTCACGCTTCATAGGTCAGCCTCTTGAATTATTTTTAAGTACGTTAGCATAAAATATAGTCAAATAAAAGCATTCCGCCAGAATCAAATCCAAACTTTTTTGTCAATTTTCGTCACACAATGAACGTAATTCGTCACTTTTACCCTGAATTTCATTGTCTATAAATACAGGAAACAAGGTGAACCTGCATGGATTGGGCGGTCGAAAAAAACATTAAGGATAGGCATAGTTCGTGCTTCGTATTCTCATTAAAACTAGGGAAACACGAAAATACTAAACCATCCGCGAGGATGGGACGGAAAGCCTATAGGGTCTCACTGAGACAGCCGGGTCGCCGAAGATCTCAACGATAATTGGTGACCCGGTTTTTCTTTACCGGAAAACGGTATCGAGCAGTAAATTGCTCGATCAAGGAGACAACATGTCAGGCTCTCGTATTAAATTTGTTGGACTATTAAAGTTTTCACTTCTCTTTCTCACCATTTTCGTCTGTTTGTCATCTCGTTCTGCTAACGCAGTATCATTATTACTTTTAAAATCCGAGAAAATCCATAAAAGTAGTGATGATTCATATAAACTGTCAACTCTAGGATTTGACGACAAAGGAAATCTGACTATCCGTAAAGGGAATCTTACAGTTGTTTTGATTTATAACCCGCCAAGCAGTGAAAATGAAAATCTGATCAATAAAAATACTGTACAAATGGTAATGAATCACGAAAATCCGGAAATAACCGGATTTGGAGTCAAACTAAGTTATGCATTTTAATTTATGATTTAATGTTTGAATTGTGTCTCAAAGAATCAAAAAAAGGCGCCTGTAAAAAACAGGTGCCTTTTTTGGGTCTCAATTATTCGATGTTCTGAACCTGTTCACGCATTTTTTCCATTTCTGCCTTGATACGGATAACCAAAGATGTTACCTCGGCATCGTTAGATTTGGAACCGATTGTGTTTACCTCGCGATTCATCTCCTGCATTAAAAAATCAAGTTTCCGTCCAACCGGTTCTAAAATAACGAGTGTTTCATCAAACTGCTTGAAATGACTATTAAGCCTTACAATCTCTTCTGTTACATCACAACGATCTGCCATCAAAGCCAGTTCTTGTGCCAAGCGCACAGCATCAATTTCGGCACCATCAAGCAACTGTTCCAGGCGTATCTTTAGCTTGCTGTGATATTCAGACACTACCAGCGGAGATCGGGCAGAAACCAGATCTACCCATTCAGCAACCTGTTTTCGACGGACGATAAGATCAGTAGACAATGCCTCACCTTCTCTAGTTCGCATTGCATCAATCGCTTCAACGGCCACCTGAACAGTCTCTATAAGTTGCAGTAAACATTCCGTTTCGTCGATTGATTTGCTTGATTCCTTCAAAACACCTTTTTGGGAAATAACCAAAGAAAGCGGTAACTGTTCAGAGAGCCCTAACTCGGAAGAAATGGACTGGAACAGGTTTGCATAGCCTCTTGCCAATTCCATGTCAGCCTGCGGAACGGAACTGCTCCCAGTTGCTTCTTCCCATTGTACATAGGCATCAATTTTTCCGCGTTTCAACGTAGAGCTGATCATACGCTTGATTTCGTTTTCCAGCGCCAGGAAACCACGTGGCATTCTAAGGGATACTTCTCCATAGCGGTGATTAACAGAACGAACTTCAACTGTAAATTTTCCGAGTGCCGATTCAGTCTCGCTCTTGCCATATCCTGTCATGCTTTTAATCATCGAAACTTTCTCCCTAAATAAATTTATCAGACTCAAGTAGATACGAATCTGAATCCAACATTAGACTTATCGTACTTCTTTCTTGTTTGTCCAGTCAAATCAGGTATATTTTATGCCATGAATAATCTTTATACATTTACCAGCAATTCACTCAAAACCCTTGTCCGGCATCTGGCCACAAATATAAAACTGAGCTCGGCAGATCCCCTGTCTCCGGAAACAATTGTAGTACAAAGCAGCGGAATGTCACGCTGGATTAATATTGAAATTGCTCGTTCAAATGGAGTTTGTGCAGGTATTAATTATAAATTCCCCAATACATTGATTGACGATATTTTTGATAAAATTGTCCCTGAAGCTGCAGGTACATCACCATTTGAACCAGATATTTTAAGTTGGCGGATTATGGCTGCGCTGCCAAAACTTCTAGATTATCCGGAGTTTGAACCTGTCAAAAATTACTGTAACGGATCTATTGATGATCGTGGACTGTTGCAGTTTTCCACTAAAGTGGCTGATTGTTTTGATCAGTATACTATTTATAGATCTGAAATGATTCTTGAGTGGGATCGTGGAGGCGGAAACGGTTGGCAGCCATTGCTCTGGAGGGCAGTATCTGAAAGATGTTATTCCAAGCACAGGGCGGCGCATTTAAATATTTTCCGCGAACGAATCTCTAAAGGATTACTTTCAGAAAATGACTTGCCTAAAAAAATTCGTTTGTTTGGTGTGTCATATCTTCCGCTCTACCATTTGGAAATTCTTTCATTATTATCAAGTCGCACTGAAGTTGTTATTTACCTTCTGAATCCCTGTGGTGAGTACTGGGGGGATCTGGTTTCTCGTAAAAAATTAGCTTCAATTGCACTGCATGGAAAACAGAACTTAGAGGCCGAGGAATACTACGAAACCGGAAACCCTCTCCTCTCCTCTCTCGGAACCATGGGGCAGGAATTTTTCAATCTTCTTCTTGATTGTGGTGCTACATGTGAGCTGCTTGATGACTCCTCTACAAAGTTGGAACCTGCACAGACACATTTAAACAATGTCCAATCAGATATCCTGCATATGCGTGACAGAAGTGCAGTTAACGCATCCAATTTTGAAATTGATATGGATGATAGCTCAATACAAATCCATTCTTGTCATGGACCGTTACGTGAGATGCAGGTTCTATATGACAATCTGCTGCAGATGTTTAAAGATCTTCCTAATCTCGAGCCACGTCATATTTTAGTCATGACTCCCGATATTGAGTCTTATGCTCCTTATATTTCGGCAGTGTTTGGAACCCGAGCCTACGACAGGCCGGAAATACCATTTACTATAGCTGATCGTAGCCAACAACTTGAAAATTCGGAAATTATTACATTTTTCAGAGTGCTGAAACTTTCCGGTAGTCGTTTTGGTATTAATCAAATACTGGAATTACTTGAATCTGGTGCAATTATGTCACGATTCAATTTTTCAATTGATGAAGTTGAATCTGTCAGAGAATGGTTGTCAGCAACTCGTGTTCGTTGGGGGGGAGATTCGGCCCATCGAGAGGTCCTTGGATTTACGGCGTATGAGGAGAATAGCTGGCAGGTTGCTATTAACAGACTTCTACTTGGATATGCCATGCCCCCAGATAATAACAGGCTTTTTCACGATATTCTGCCATTTGGGGAAATTGAAGGACGCAAAACTTTAATCATCGGTAAACTGGTTAATTTTTTTGAACAGGTCAAACAGAGCACTTATCTACTTGAAAAAAACAGAACATTGTCTGATTGGGCCGATACTCTGACAGTCATAGTTAAGAATATGATTGGTATTTCTGACCATGACTCCAATAACCTTAAACCAGTTTATGAAGCTTTACAAAAACTGCGTGAAAATCAGGATCAGTCAGGATTTGCAGCAGAAATAAGCCTTGATGCCCTGCAAATAACTCTGACTTCCTACCTGGACAAACCAAGTGCTTCCTTCGGATTTATGGGGGGAAAGGTAACCTTTTGCGCAATGCTTCCCATGCGTAGTATACCCTTCCGTATAATTTGCATGGTAGGCATGAACGACTCGATTTTCCCACGTACCTCCAGTCAGCCTGGCTTCTGCCTAATGAAGGGAAAACGTCTTTGTGGAGACAGATCATTAAGAGAAGAAGATCGCTATCTGTTTCTTGAGGCCCTGATGTCGGCAGAGGAACGAATTTATATAAGCTATACCGGTCAAAGTAGCCGAGATAACAGTGAAATACCTCCTTCTGTTGTTGTCAGTGAGCTGCTTGACTATATAAAATCCTGTTTTTCTTCCGTCAGTAGAAATGATGCCATTGATAAAATATTAATCAAGCACCATCTGCAGTCCTTTAGTCCTGATTATTTTAAAATTGATGGCCCCAGTTCATTATTCAGTTATTCTCGTTCAGACTGTCAGGCTTTGGAAGCCAGACGTACTTCAGGTTATATTGAGATACCGTTTTGCAGCCATCCTCTCCCAGTCCCGGACAGTGATATTTATAAAGTGGATATTCGAAGTCTGATTCGCTTTTTTATCAATCCGGCCGCTCAATTTTTGGCATTTCGTTTAGGTGTAAAGCTTGGTAGGCTTGAATCTATGGTTGAAGAAAGGGAGAGTTTCAATTTTAATTCGTTAGATAATTATCTTTTAAAGCAGGATGCGGTTAGTTTTATAATTGAAGGTGGTGAGGGCAAAGAACTTTATCCACCCACAAAAGCTGCATCCAAACTGCCGCCTCTTTCTTCCGGTTTTTTTGCATTTCAGGCTGCCATAACTGAGGCAGAAATATTTACAAATAGGGTACGTCCTCATCTTTCAGAGATAATGGATCCAATCTCAGTGTCAATTCAGCTGGGAAAGTATCACATTTCCGGGCAACTTGCTGAAATCAGGAGTGAACATCTGCTCCGCTTTCGTTCCGCCAATCTTAAAGCCAAAGATCGTCTGTCTATCTGGATTGAACATCTTATACTCAATATAATTTCACCACCCCAATATCCTCACACAAGCCTGTTAATCTGCAATGATGCCACACTAAGATTGCCACTATTGAATAATGCCGCTGATATATTAAGTGATTTACTTAATATATATGTCAAAGGTCTATGCAGTCCTTTGCTGTTTTTTCCGGAAAGCTCATTTAAAATGATGTCAAAAGGATTATCAGAAGCGGAAAAGTGTTGGAACGGTGATGGATATGGAGGCTTAATTGCAGAAAATAAGGATCCTGCCTACCAACTCTGTTTTGGGCGGCAAAACCCATTAAATGAGAAGTTTAGTTCGCTGGCAATGCAAATTTATGGGCCGCTAATTAATGTTGCAAATGAGGAGTCTATTTAATTGGTATATACTTATCTAAGCCTTAATAGACTAAGAAAATAACCTATAGTTTTATTAGCAATATTATCACGTTTAAGCCCACTAAATACTGCCGGTTTTCTAGTACCAAGCTCATCCAGCAATTTTTTTATTACAGGCAGATCTCCATTAGCCAGACCTTTTCTGAGTGTTTTTATAGCCTCTTGTTTACTTTTGGCAACAAGATGAATTCTTCCCAGAAAATAATAGTGATACGGGTTATCCGGTTCATGCTGAATTGACATCTGACAAAGCTCGTACCCCTTGGTGAGGTGGCCACGTTCTTTAGCAATGCAAAAACCCAAGAATGAATACCATGACCTGTTATCCGACTGTTTAAGAGCCTTCTCCAGACATGCAAGAGCTTTCAGAACATTTCCTTCAGACAATTCTTTATGTGCCTGTTCAAAATTCTTCAATGCATTTATCGCTGATTGATCTTCCATTATATCTCCAACTCAACTAATAAGCATAATTTCAGGAAACACATGATGTCATAAAACGTCAGTAAATCAACTGATCAATGATTCATCATATATGAAACTGATAGAGTTGTTTATCTATTTTTTGGAATCCTGTTCAGCCTCTTTAATTGAAAGTGAAATTCTCTTGCGTTGTACATCTGCTGTGAGTACCTTTACTTTTACAATTTGACCGGTTTTAACTGCATCGTTTGGGTCTTTAACGAATTTTCTGGCTAGATGACTAATATGAACCAAACCATCCTGATGCACTCCTATATCTACAAAAGCTCCGAATGCGGTAACATTGGTAACAATACCCTGCAATACCATCCCTTCTTTCAGGTCGTTCAATTCACGTATATCTTCCCGAAAAACGGCCGCCTGAAACTGATTACGCGGGTCTCTGCCAGGTTTTTTCAACTCTTCAATTATATCGTTCAAAGTTGGTAGCCCAACATCAGTAGAAACATATTTCTTTAGATTAATGCTATTTGTCAGGGTTATATCAGAGATTAACTGTTCAAGAGATACGGACAGATCCGCGCACATTGAGGATACTAAAGCATATCGTTCCGGGTGAACTGCAGTATTATCAAGAACATTCACACCATTTCGGATTCGCAGAAAACCGGCAGCCTGTTCATAAGCCTTGGCACCGAAACGAGGTACTTTAAGCAGTTCTTTTCTGGAGTTGAATCTGCCGTTTTCGTCTCTAAACTTGACAATAGATTTGGCCAAAGAGGAACCAACTCCGGAAACATAGGACAAAAGTGCCCATGAAGCTGTGTTTAGATCAACTCCAACATAGTTAACACAAGACTCTACCACCGCATCAAGAGACTTTTTTAACATAGACTGATTTACATCGTGCTGGTACTGTCCTACACCGATACTCTTTGGGTCAACCTTAACCAGTTCTCCTAAAGGATCTTGCAGACGTCTGGCAATGGATATGGCGCCACGTATTGTCAGATCAAGCTCCGGAAATTCCTCGCGAGCTATTTCAGAGGCTGAATAGACACTGGCACCTGCCTCACTGACAGAAACAATGGTTAAGTGGATACCAACACTAGACAGTGTTTCTTTGACAAATAACTCCATTTCACGCCCGGCTGTTCCATTTCCTATTGCAATCATTTCAACAGTATATTTTTTCACCAGCCGGAGAAGTTCTTTCCTTGCATGCGGAAGTTGTGCTTCAGAGACATGTGGATAAACTGTTATATGCTCGTGATATTTGCCAGTTGTATCTACTACAGCCAATTTGGAGCCAGTACGAAAACCAGGGTCAACCCCAAGAACTATTTTTCCGCCAACAGGGGGTGACAAAAGCAGATTACGCAAATTTTGATTAAAGATATTTATGGCGGCATCATCAGCCCGTTCTTTGGCCTCCAGGCGTAATTCCACTTCAATGGAAGGGGCAATAAGACGTTTGTAGGCGTCAAGGGCCACCTGTTCCAGGATAGTCATAAAAATACTATCTTTAATTATCAATCGGGATTTTAATCCAGCATGAATCTGATCCACTGGGGCAAGAATTGAAAGATAAAGCACTTCTTCCTTTTCACCGCGTCGCATGGCCAGCATTCGATGGGAAGGAATTGCTTTGAGCGGTTCCTGAAAATCATAATACATCTCAAACTTGGTAACTTGATCCTTTTTGTCGGCTGCTACTCTGGAATTGAATATTCCTTGATCGGAAGTCAGTCGTCTGACCATCGCCCGCATTTCCGCATCATCAGCAAGCCTTTCAGCCAAAATATGCCCTGCCCCCTCAATGGCTGCCAAGGTATCGGGTACTTCTTTTTCTGCATCAACAAATGGTAATGCCACATCTTCCGGAGTACCAGTTGTCAATTCCTGGGCAGAAATTATATCAGCCAGAGGTTCAAGTCCTCTCTCTCTAGCTATGGTCGCCTTAGTCCTTCTCTTGGGTTTGTAAGGCAAATACAGGTCTTCAAGCTCTGTTTTTTTACGACTTTTCTCAATAGAGTCTTGTAATTCAGGAGTTAGCTTCCCCTGCTCTTCTATTGATTTTAAAATAGAGTGCCGGCGTTCTTCAAGTTCACAAAAATAGCCAAGTTGTTCCTCTACCGCACGAATTTGAACTTCGTCCAGTTCACCGGTACGTTCTTTTCGGTAACGAGCGATAAATGGTACTGTAGCCCCTTCCTGAAGGAGTTCTACACAGTTTTCCACTTGAAAACGCTTTAAAGAGGTTGATTCAATAATCCAGGATAGAATTTTGTTTTGTTGATCGCCACTTAACTTCATTGCATCTCCATAAATTTAAAATCTTTTAAAAAACAAAGAGGCGGGATCGCTCCCGCCTCTTTGTTTTCTGATCTGCATCTTAAAAAACTAGATATCGTAGTAAAGAGCAAATTCAAGGGGAACTGGACGCATACGCACCGGATTCACCTCAGATTCCATCTTGTATTCAATCCATTTTTCAATAACATCTTGAGTAAATACATCACCTTTGAGCAGGAATTCATGATCTTCTCTGAGATACTTAAGGGCATCTTCCAGACTGCCTGGTGCGGAAGGAATGTCCCTCAGTTCTTCAGGGGAGAGTCCGTAGATATCCTTATCCAAGGGCTGACCAGGATCTATCTTGTTTTCAATACCGTCCAGTCCAGCCATCAGCATAGCAGCAAAAGCAAGATAGCCGTTACAGGATGGGTCTGGTGTACGGTATTCGATACGTTTGGTCTTTGGATTAGTAGAGAGCATCGGAATTCGAATGGCCGCAGAACGATTTCGGCTGGAATAGGCCATATTTACGGGTGCTTCAAAACCTGGAACCAAACGTTTATAAGAGTTGGTAGTCGGGTTTGTAATGGCGCAAAGTGCCTTGGAATGCTTGATAATGCCGCCAATATACCAGAGTGCGGTCTGCGAGAGTCCGCCATATTTGTCCCCGGCAAAAAGGTTGACGCCGTCTTTCCAGATAGACTGGTGGCAGTGCATACCTGAACCGTTATCTCCATAAAGAGGCTTAGGCATGAAGGTTACAGTTTTGCCGTTACGATATGCCACATTCTTGATGATATATTTGAACCATTGCAACTGGTCAGCCATATCAACAAGCGATGAAAAACGCATGTCTATTTCGGCCTGTCCACCAGTAGCAACTTCGTGATGTTGGCACTCTACACGGATTCCAATTTTCTGTAGCTCAATAACCATTTCATTACGCAGATCATTCTGGGAATCGGTTGGTGAGCAAGGAAAATAACCTTCTTTGTGACGCGGTTTGTAACCCAGGTTTGGAAATTCTTCACGGCCGGTATTCCAGGTGCCTTCTGAGGAATCGATGGAGTAGAAAGCCTGGTTGCAGCTTGAATCATAGCGAACATCATCAAAAATGAAAAACTCAGCTTCCGGGCCAAAAAAGGCAGTATCGCCAATGCCGGTTGACTTAAGGTACATTTCAGCCTTTTTCGCAATATTACGCGGATCACGGCTGTAAGTTTCTTTTGTAATGGGATCAAAAATATCACAAATCAGAGAAAGTGTCGGGATAGCAACAAATGGATCCATTTTAGCGGTGGTTGCATCTGGAAGGATAATCATGTCTGAAGCATGAATAGGCTGCCACCCGCGAATAGAAGAACCATCAAAACCTTTTCCCTCGTCAAATGTATCTTCGCTGAATTCGGAGATCGGGGTGGATATATGCTGCCAAGTACCGATAAAATCCATGAACTTGAAATCAACCATCAGTGCGCCATTCTCTTTTGCAAAATCAACAACTTTTTTCGGGGTCATTAAGCTTCTCCTTTCCAGATTGTTTGAGTGATTACTAAAGTGCGTCTTCACCAGTCTCGCCGGTCCTGATCCTTATGACAGCCTCAACCGGAGTAACAAATATTTTACCATCACCAATACGGCCGGTTTTTGCTGTTTTTTCAATAGCTTCAACAACTTTTTGAACTAGATCATCAGCTACAATTATTTCAAGTTTAATTTTTGGAATAAAATCTACAACATACTCAGCTCCACGATACAGTTCTGTATGACCTTTCTGACGACCGAAACCTTTAACTTCACTGACAGTAATACCCTGAATACCGATCTCGTTTAGTGCTTCTTTAACCTCGTCCAGCTTGAATGGCTTAATTATGGCATCTATTTTCTTCAAACTATGTACCTCCTGACAGTAGGATTTATAAATTATATGTCATGGTGTGTAAAAATCAACAGCAGAAGAAGGTTTAAAAAACAATTTTAAATATTAACTTAAACTATCAGATCCTTCAGTTCCTTAATTATTTCAACCTGTCTCTGGTTTATGAAATATGCTATCTGTTGCTGCGACACTTTCTCCGGCTGGAACTCAATAATACAATTATAGGTCGTGGTATTTCCTGTCACACTTATAATTACTGCAGATAAACTAACTTCAGTAATAACCTGATTCATTGGATTGGGGAGCTTGAGAAACAGATTAAACTCCATGCCTACAAGCAGATTGGTGGAAGTCCGGATACTCAGAGCTGCTCCACCAAGTGAAATATCCTTGATAACTCCGCCACCGATTATATTTCCATCAACCATCAAAACAGCATCTGCTTTAATGTCACCTAGCTCAACTCTTACAAAACGTCTCATGTTTGAAAGGATCTTTGCGTAGGAAAACTTGCAGAGAATAACCCTCTTTTTGGCTATATTAACATAAAATGCTTCTGCTAAAACATCCTCGCGAAATGGACTTTTGGGATTAGCATAGATCAGAGCCTTTCGCTGCATACTGATAACTTTAGCCTGGTAATCATGCACCTCAAATTCGGCCATTTCATTTTCTACACTTAAAAGCTTGGCATCATACGAAACCGGTATTTCTTTATAATAACTAAGGATTGAGAATTTTTGACCAATCATCCCTTTAAAAGCCTGGACAATAACCAGTGAATCCTCAACTTCGGTTCCCTTAATGATTTTATCAAAATATTTATCAAGCATACAGCGGCCTCAAGCTGATCGGAATTGCACTAATACTACATTTGCTGTATATTCGAGACATCTGGAATATTTACCAGAAATACCACCTAACAACAAGTAATATATGGATATCAAAATAGACTTTAAAAACAGCATCACCAATACAGTTGATTTTGCGATCTTATCACTGTTGACGGTTCTTTTTTTATTCACGCAGCCTGAGATAGCTAGAAGCGATATCTATAGCTTTGTGACGGTCGATGGTGTTGAAACCTTTACTGATGCCCCGTTAAACAAGCAGGCCCGTGTTGTTATTAAGGATATATCAAAAAAACATTCCAAAAACAGTGGCAAGAAACCAAAAGCTGAAAAAGAGCATACGATTTCTCTAGATGAAATTGTTGAAAAAACTGTTCGATCTGCCAATAACACTGATAACACTTCAATTGAACCTCAACTGCCTGCAGTAGGAGGTTACATCACCTCTGGAGTTGGTATGAGAGTGGACCCAATTGATGGTAAAATGCGCCATCATAATGGTATTGACATTGCCATCCGCGAGGGAACTCCTGTCATGCCGGCCGCTGATGGAGTTGTCGTTTATAGCGGCTTACGATCAGGGTATGGCTATACACTATTGATTGAGCATAACAATGGTATGGTAACACTTTACGGTCACAACAGCCGCCTGCTGGTTAGCGCTGGTCAGCATGTGGCTAAAGATACAACCATTGCTTTATCTGGCAATACCGGCAGATCAACCGGACCACATCTGCATTTTGAAGCATGGCAAGCAGGAGTGAATGTTACACCGGCATTTATGCCAGGCAGTATAATGCAAATATCCAAAACCCAAGTCGCCTCATACAAAACCAAATCTATTTTTCGTAAGGAAATTTTGGCTGATGGATCGATCCTCTTTACAAACACCCCATCGACAATTCGCTAATGCTTGACCAGATCAATAAATATTCAAATAAGCTGCTTATTGATCGATCTGTAAAACGATCGGAGATTGCTTTTGCAGCTCTCGATGACACAGTAATTTCATCTGGTGAAACATTCAGGGCAAATCTTGCATCGGATATCATCAAAAGACTGGGGTGCCTTTCTCTTCTGGTTGCATCTCCTTCTCTACCGTTTGCTGAATTCCTGCTTCGTAGAACAAAACCTGGCGAAAATCGAATTATTCCAAGAGATACTGAAACCAGAACATTTCTACATAATATACCAATTCTGAGAAAATCTGATTTTGGAAAAGATCT
>Ga0105044_10004642_pt1 | contig 18856 bp, 10 predicted proteins | sample MAT01_FD_78092 | JGI IMG/M metagenome (GOLD analysis project Ga0105044, IMG submission 78092) | Freshwater microbial communities from Lake Fryxell liftoff mats and glacier meltwater in Antarctica - MAT-01 | ecosystem: Environmental > Aquatic > Freshwater > Ice > Liftoff microbial mat | place...
ACTGTTTCGCCAGCAGTCGGATTTTCCGGAAGGATACTTACAGAATCAATATATGGACAGCACTGCGCCAGAACCGGCAGGGTGGGGAGGAGGAGGCCACCCAAAACAATCAGAAAAGTCCGGAGGTATATTTTTTTCATGGGTTGTTGAATTGAAACAGTTAAAGGTACTGATCAATTGGCGTGCCGATAAATATATCCGAAGATTATGTATCAGGCATTTCGATGAATGGAAAAACAATCAAAATCGATGCTTTAAGGAAAATTTTCAAGGCCTGGAAAAAATTCATTTTTGCTTTGGTAGAAATGAGAATAGCAAATAAAAAACCCCGCATACTTCTTTGAAAGTATGCAGGGTCATCAACTGAGTAAAACAGACGTTTATTTCGCGATGATCAATTTTTGAAAATAATGGGTTTCTCCCTGCTGGATGCGCAGCACGTAGGTGCCGGAGCGTAGACCAGAAGTGCTCAACTGTGTAAATTGATTTTGAATTTGTTCCTGTTTCACCAATTTTCCGGAGATATCATATACCATCAGAAAAGTGGCGCTGTTCAGGTCTTCGCCAAACGCAATGTTCACAAAGTCTGTCGCGGGATTGGGCCCTACCTGAATGTTATAGTCAGCCGCCTGCAGATATTCCAAGCCCACTGTGGTAGGAATGAGTACGGCATCAATGACATGTACCACACCATTGTTGGCTTGTAAATCTGCCGTTGTTATCATGGCATTGTTGATCATTACCTCTCCACCACTGATCGTGACAACAACGTTTTCACCCAGAAATGTTGAAAGCAATTGGCCATCAGATAAGTCTCCTGACATCAACGCATTGGGAGCCATATGGTAGAGGAGCACCTGTGTCAATTGACCGGAAGGATCGGCGGTAAGCGCTGCGACCAGATCGGGCGAAAGCAAGGCGAAAGCCGCATCGGTAGGAGCGAAGACTGTAAATAAAACTGGGGCGGTCAACAAGAGATTCAAACCTGCGAGTATGATCAGGTCTTCCAGTATCGTATGCTGTGGACTGTTGGCAATAATTTCGAATATGGATGTAGTGACTACCGATCCGTTTCCAAAGTCTACATCATCCCAGTAATAGGTTTGCTCACCCGAAGATGCACCAGTGGTGCCAAAGTTGAAGAAAATGGACACTTTGGTGTACACACTCTCAAAGTTGATTGCAGCTGTTCCGCTGGCTTGATTGGCAAAATCGAAGGTGAGGGTTTGCCACACTCCTGCCTCGGTTACCGTGGCTTCCGTTTCTACTGAAACAGTCGGGTCGGTAAGGTTTTCGGCCTTGAGGCGCACCGGAATACCTGCCAGTGGCGACCAAACGCGCACGTTCATAGTGGTGGCACCAGGCTCAAAAGGAAAAGCTTCCGCAAAACCGATCACTTCACCTACAGTGGTACCGGCCCACAACTCCGCGGTTCCGGTTTTCACTGATTGCATCACCATGTTGCCCGCATCTGTGGGGTCTACCACGATCTCAGAGGCGTTTCCGCCAAAATCAGCGATGCCGTAGTCGATGTCTTCCTCAAAGGTTACGGGGAGTTCAAGCGGCTCGGCCGGAGGATTTACGGTGCCACCGCCAAAGTCTACATCATCCCAATAGTAGGTTTGCTCACCCGACGCTGCACCAGTGGTACCAAAGTTGAAGAAAATGGACACCTTGGTATATTCGCTTGCAAAGTTGATTGCTGCAGTCCCGTTGGCTTCATTGGCAAAATCGAACGTGAGGATTTGCCAAATACCTGCCTCGGTTACCGTGGCTTCCGTTTCTACTGAAACAGTCGGGTCGGTAAGGTTTTCAGCTTTGAGGAGCACCGGAATACCTGCCAGTGGCGACCAAACGCGCACGCTCATAGTGGTGGCTCCGGGCTCGAATGGAAAAGCTTCCGTAAAACCGATCACTTCACCTATAGTGGTACCAGCCCACAACTCTGCGGTTCCGGTTTTCACTGATTGCATCACCATGTTGCCCGCATCGGTGGGGTCTACCACGATTTCAGAGGCGTTTCCGCCAAAATCAGCGATGCCGTAGTCGATGTCTTCTTCAAAGGTTACGGGAAATTCAAGTATCTCAGCCGGTGGATTTATTGTGCCATCGCCAAAGTCTACATCATCCCAGTAGTAAGTCAGTCCTTCACCGTTGCTGCCGAAATTGAAGAATATCGAAGCCTTTTGATAATTGGCGCCCAGGTTGAGTGCAGCAGTTCCAAAGGCCTCATTGTCAAAATCGAAAACGAGGGTTTGCCATACGCCGGCTTGGGTGACCGTTGCTTCAGTTTCTACAGAAATGCCGGGATTCGTCAAGTCTTCTACCTTCAAACGAACGGGAATTCCTGCGGTTGGTGACCAAACGCTTACACTCATTGTGGTAGCATCGGTTGTAAATGGAAGGGGTTCAGTAAAACCAATTTCCGAACCTACAGTTGTTCCCGCAAAGAATGGAGATCCATTGGTTTTGAGCGTTTGTACTACCGTGTTTTGAGGGTCTGTGGGATCATTAACCAGCGTGGACTGCGCACCTTCAAAATCATCCAGACCGTAATCGAGATCAGGGTCTTCGAAGGTAATGGGCAAATCCAATTCTCCGACAGGGTCTACGCTGCCGCAACCTTCGTCAATCGTGTAGATGATGGGTGTGCTTGTGGCGAGTCCGCCAGCAAATGCAAATTTAATGGCAACAGTAAAGATTTCTCCAGCAGTTTGACCTGCAAAAGATTTACTAAAGGATTGACCGCCGGTGTTGTCCATTTGTACTTCAGCAAAGTTTGGGTTGTAAGTTTGGGCATATGCGATAAGGCCGACCTTCGGGTCGAGTAACTCTGCTGTGACAGTCACAGTGTTGTTGCTGAAGGAGATATCATAGGTGAAACCATCTGTGAAAGTGCCTTCTGCGGCCTCCGTTGAGGTGCCGCTGCAATTATTTTGGGCGAAAGCCCAGGAACCTCCTAAGCCAAACAGCATAAGGAGGAGGAGTTGAATTGATTTCATAGATTGTGTTTTAAATGGTGAATTAATTTGCTAAAATTGGGTAGTTGCATACTTCAAGCTTTGTCTTTTTTTAGAAAGACGAATTTTTCTTTCATTCTTCATCGGTTAATCTTCGCCCTTGTTATGGTTTACTTGCCATGCCGGGGATGTCTTTTTCTAAAATTGATTAAGAGTTTGGATTAAAATGTCACCTCTTGTGTTTGAAAGTTTAAAAACTGCCGCGCCTAAGCACGGCAGCTGTTTTAAATGAAAAACTATTTAAAGGATTATTTGGCAATCATGAATTTTTCGATCACCACCTCACTGTCAGTGGTCAATCGGTACATGTACACACCATTTGGCAAATGCTGACCATTGAATTCCAATCGGTATTCAGCACCACCTTGAGCGTTTTGATTGAAAAGATCGGCGACTTTTCGGCCGGCCATATCATACACTTCCAGGGTTGCAAAAGTTGAATTTACCGCACTGAACTCCACAAAAGAAATACCTGTACTTGGATTGGGCGAGGCATTGAGTGCAATGCTCGCACAGTCCTGAATGGTTACTGAGATCAAGTTTGAGAGGTCAAAGCAGCCTTGCAACTGATTGGCGGACGTCACTGAAGCCACGTTAACACCTTGTTGGTAACTTATGTATCCCACTCTGTAGGCTCCGGGAGCAAAACCATTGAGGTTGAAGCTACCAGAATTGTTGGATGCAAGAATCTGCTGTCCCAAGGCCACCGAGGTGATACCAAATCTACCGAATTGACCTGTGTTTCCGGAAACGGCAACTTGAATACCTGTAGAACCGCCAGCATTGGCGCATACAGTGGTGGGCGTAAGCGCAGTAATTGTGCCGGCTGATGGCTCATTGCGTAAAAACAGGTTGATGGCATTCGAAGATGTTCCGTAGCAACCTACCAAAGTGTTTACTTGTGAAATATTCGTGATGCTACCCAGGTTGGTCACGTCATCCTCAAAGCGAATGTAGCGAATGCTGTAGTCGCCGGCTGGTTTGGTGTCAAGGTTGAAGAGGGAGTTGTTACCACGTGTTTCGACAATGATTCCAGCATTGTTAATCAAGGCCCAGCGTTGGTTGGTGCCTGAAGCTCCTACCGCTGTGACATTGATAGATGCCGGTGATCCTGTGCCTACGCAAAAACTCCTGTTGGCAGCAGCTTGAAGGGTACCACCGTTGGCGGTGCAGACCGCATTGGGAAACTGCACGTCGTCCCAATAAAATGTCTGCTCACCAGCAATACCACCGTCAACTCCGAAGTTGAAGAAAATTACCAATTTGCGGTAGATGCTTGCAAAATTGATCGCAGCTGTACCCGCAGATTCATTTGCAAAGTCGAAACTCAAAGTTTGCCAGCCCATGGCTACAGTTGTAGTTGCTTCCGTTTCTACTGATATAGTTGGATTGGCGAGGGCTTCGGCCTTGAGCCGCACTTGGATACCCGCTACAGGCGACCATACGCGTACGGTAAGCACAGTAGATTCAGAACTGAAAGCGATCGGATTTGCGAAACCGACTCCCTCCCCAACCAGCGTACCTGCAAAAGTGGCAGAACCAATGCCGCGTATAGTCTGAACCAAGGTGTTGCCCGCATCCGTAGGGTCTGTTACCCTTGACGAAGAAGTTCCGGCAAAGTCAACAATGCCGTAGATGATTTCATCATTTTCAAAGTTAACAGGCAAGTCGACGAGTTCAACTGGCACACCAGGCGAGAAGACTACATCATCCCAGTAATAAGTCTGCACACCAGCCACAGCACCCGTGGTGCCGAAGTTGAAGAAAATGCTGGCTTTATTGTATGTGGCACCAAGGCTGATGGCTGCCGTCCCGGTGGCTTGATTGGCAAAGTTGAAGGTCAGGGTTTCCCAAGCCATGGCAACTGTTGTCGTGGCTTCGGTTTCTACAGAAACGCTTGGCACACCTACTTGCTCCACTTTCAAACGCACTGGCGTTCCTGCGGTGGGCGACCACACGCGTACGGTCATGCTGGTAGATCCGGGAGCGAATGGAATAGGGTTGGTAAAACCCGATACATCTGCCACGGTTGTTCCTGCAAAAAACGCCGCTGTAGCGCCTTTAATGGTTCGAACTACGAGGTTGCTGGCATCAGTTGGATCTGTAATAATTTGTGAGGTAGTGCCTTCAAAATCCTGCAACTCATAATTGAGTCCAGTGTCTTCAAACGTGACGGGAAGACCAATATCGGAAGGTTCTGGACCAGCAGCACAGCCTTCGCTTACCACATAGTTTATGACGGCGGTGGTAGCCAAACCTCCTGCAAATGCAAACTTGCATCTCACATTGAAGGCGGCTCCGGCGGTTTGACCCGTATAGGTGATGCCAAAAGTTTGGGCCGCTGGATCGCCTATCGCGGCCAAGGGTGGTGACTCCGCAAAGTCAGGGTTAAAGGTCTGCGCAAATGCCACAAGACCTACTTTCGGGTCGAGCAGTTGAAATTGCACGACAACGTTCGTGCCTACGGTGGTGATCGTGTAGTTGTAGCCAAGGGTAAATGATCCCTCAGAAGCAGCTGTGGATAAGCCTGTGCAGGCATTACCTTGGGCAAAAGCCCCAATTCCGGTGAGCATAAGCATCACAAGGAACATTGATTTGATTGTTTTCATGGTTTGTTTTTTAGTAATTAAATGATTGGTATAGAGTTCAGGGATTGTTTTCATGGATTGTACTTCATGCGAACTCCTTTTTTTGTCATTGAGAAATTTCGGATTCCAAAACTCATGACAATTCTAATTTTGGGGTGTAAGTCATTCCGAAGCCATAGGGGAAAAGTGGATTGTAATTTTCATCTCCCCTATGGAAATTTTCATTTTCTGCCCTTTGCCAGGTAAATGAAAGTTTTCCTTGAAAGTCGTAATCGCCGAAAAGTAAATCGGCCACACCTTGGCCTTCACTGCCAGGAAGCCATGCAGCTACAAAAGCCGATGAGGCTTCAAGTTCTTTGTGGATGATCAATGGCCTGCCGCTCAGCAGCACGACCACAGCGGGAATACCTTGATCGGTCACGTTTTTGATGGCTTGCAAGTCTTCAGGGTGAAGGGTATTGAGCTCAAGTGAAGCGCCGTAGGGGTGCAGCACCTTCATCAGCCCTTTGATTTGCGAACCCATTTCTACAATGGTGTGGTCGCTATCTCGAATGTCGCCCATGCCTTCGGCGTAGGGAGTTTCACCGATCACAACGATGCCAACGTCGTGTTTGTCTTTATCAGTTTTGTTGCCTTTGGGGTTGAGTTGTGCATTGGGAGCCATGGCGCGGATGCCATCCCAAATGGTGGTACCACCTTCAATTTTTCCTTTTTGCACACCCGCATGAGAGCCATAGCCCGAAGTGATAGCGCTTTCAAGGCTCTCGCCTACAATGGTTTTGTTGTCGCTCACACCTTGCCAAGCCACTGTAAATCCACCACATTGATGGCCGCAGTCGTTTGCGTTTTTCCCGGCCACGATTATGCGGGCATCTTTCTTCAGTGGCAGGATGTCATTTTCGTTCTTGAGCATCACCAGTGATTTGCGCACAGCTTCCCTTGCTACCTCGCGGTGCTCTTTTGAGCCAAAGCTTTTGTGGTTTGACCAGTGTCTTTTGGCCGGACGGGGTTTTTCAAACAGGCCGTATTTGATTTTTACGTAAAGTATGCGAAAGGCTGCATCGTCAATCCGCTCCATGGAAACTGTGCCTTCTTGCACGTGCCGGTGCAGGTGCGTCTTAAATTCTCTCCACTTTTCCGAAACCATGAACATGTCGATGCCTGCATTAACACCGAGCGCCACCGTTTGCCCAAAATCGTGGACCAGGTAGTCGCAACCATCCCAGTCGGAAATGATAAAGCCATTGAAACCGAGCTCTTTTTTGAGCACATCTGTAAGCAGGTATTGGTGGCCGTGGAGTTTATCTCCGTTCCAGCTATTGAAGGAGGCCATCACAGTGAGCACACCAGCAGCAATTGCCGGAGGATATGGCGCCATGTGCAGGCGACGCAATTCATCTTCGCTCATGCGGGTGTCGCCCTGATCGATGCCGTAAGTGGTGCCGCCGTCGCCCACCCAGTGCTTCACACAGGCAATTATGGAGTTGGTGCCCATGTCTCCCTGCAGGCCTTCCACGAATCGTCCAGCATAACTTTTTACAATTTCAGGGTCTTCCGAATAACTCTCGTAGACTCGGCCCCACTGCATGTTGCGCGCCACGGCAAGGGTGGGGGCGAAGGTCCACTCTACGCCTGTAGCGAGTATCTCGCGGGCTGTAACCTGGGCAATGCGTTGCAGGAGGTCGGGATCGTTGGCACAACCCAACCCGATGTTGTGGGGAAAGATGGTGGCGCCAAGTACGTTGTTGTTACCATGGATGGCATCCACGCCATAGAGCGTAGGTATGCCTTGCCCGGTTTCTCTGGAGGCCGCCCAATAGGCATCGTTCATGGCCACCCAATCGGCAAGTTTATTCTCCCCGGGACAAGAGCCACCGCCGCTCAGAACGGAGCCGATGTGGTGTTGCTTCACTTCTTCCGGACTGATCGACATCCTTTCGGTTTGGATCATTTGGCCAATCTTTTGCTCCAGCGTCATTTTGCTGAGCAGTTCTTGTGCCCTTTTTCGTATGTTTTGGTCGCTATTCATTGCTTACGTAAGCGTATTCGTTTGTTTTTAGGTCATATGTTTCCTGCGCACTCATTTCCATACGGATTTCTTTGTCGGCGATAAATATATCCGGCGCGGAGTTCCCGGATTTGAATTTTGAAATCCACCGGCTCCTATGGTCATTTTTGGCCATAAGGACTTGTGCTTTTGATATAAAGCAGCGCCGTTTGCTGACTGTCCAGACACGGCATATGGCAGCATCCTGACCGAAAGGCCAAGAGGAGTAAGGTTCGCTATGGAGGTTAAAAAGTTCATTTTCGTTTTTCGTACACGCGCACGTAGTCGATGGTCATTTTTTGGCTGTTTACGCTTTCATCTATGCCGTCGTGCCCGCCCCAACCGCCGCCCATGGCGAGGTTGAGAATGATATTTTGCGGCTTGTCAAAGGGCCAGGACAGAGGAGTCGAAGTATCGCTGTACGTGAAATAGGGTTTCCCATCCACGGTGGCCGTCATACCATCTTTTGTCCAGTCGATGGTGTAGGTATGGAAGGCATTGTTCATATTTTCGACCGGGATGGTTCCCGTGTGTTGGTTGCCCCGCTTGAAGTAGTAGGCGCCGCAATGCACCGAGGCGTGGGCGGTGCCGTTTCCGGTTTCATTGTCCATTTGGTAGCCCACACTTTCCATGATGTCAATCTCGCCGCAATAGGGCCAGCTCAGCTCATCGATGTAGTTGTCGCCGAGGGTCCAGCCTGCCGCCCAATTGCCTTTTTCGGCGGGTACCATGGCGCGAAACTCGATGCGGCCGTAAGTGAAAGCCACTTTGCCGCGGGTGGTGAGCCGGGCCGAGGTCCAGACAGCGCCCATGTCGTCTTTGTGGGCTTCGATGATGAGGTGTCCATTTTCGAGGCGTGCGTTCTTGCTTCGCGCTTCGGTGTAGTGCTGTAGCTCGTTGTTGCCCCAACCCCAGTCGCCAACATCATAGGTCCACTTGCTGGTATCTGGGGCACCGTTCCCGTCAAATTCGTCGGCCCAGACGATGGCCCATTCTTCACCGTCTGTTTGCTGGGTGAGGATGTTGGGTGATGTCTGGTGTGATTTGAGCAGGGTAAATCCAATTTTTTCGATATCGACACTTCCATCGATATGGAGCTTCATGCGGTGCAGGCCGGCATTGAAGGGGCTGCCCACTTTCGTGAAAACAGACTGGGCGCTCGATTTTTCGCCGGGATGGTTCAAATCTATGCGGCCGGTGACATTGTAAGTGCGGCCGTCGGGATTGTCATAGTAGTCTTCTATCCACGCGCTGGCACTGTCTGATTTTGCGGAAGCATAGAGGTCGAGTTGATAACGGCCAGCTTCAGGAAATACCGCATTGAATGCGAGCCAATGCTCCCCTTCTCCGGTGCTGACCCGACTATCTGCAGCGCGCTGCACTGAGCCCTGATATGCTGTGAATTCACCAGCCATGACGCGCACGCCTGTTTTTGCCGCAAGGCTGGTAGCCGAATCACCGCTTTCATCGACGGTGACAGGCTGCTCACAAGCCCAAAAGACAGCCGCGGTGAGGAGAAAGACAAAGTATGTTATGGTGATTCTGAATGTCATTTTACGAGTAGTTTTTCGAGCTCTTCGAGAGAGCGTCCTTTGGTTTCGGGCAATTTGGCCACAATGAATACGAGCCCCAACACGGCAAAAACCCCGTAAATCATGAAAGTGTAAGTGCTTCCCAAGGTTTCCAGTTCCCAGGGAAATACGAGTTGGACACCGAAGCTCACCGCCGAATTGACCAAGCCGACAAATGAAATGGCGAGCCCGCGTATCCAGTTGGGAAACATTTCTGAAAAGAGCACCCACATCACCGGGCCTACCGACACGGCAAAGGAGGCCACAAAGCCGAGAATACCAATGAGGATGAGCATCGCGTTCATCGTGACCGCCGCCGTGATGAGTTCTGACTCGTAAGTTTTGGCTGTTTGTACCCCGAGGTTTTCGCGGAGGGCCGTTTTGAAATCCACATCGCTGTTGTATGTTATTCCCAGCATGGGCGCGATTTGCGCACGGTCTATTTCTGCGGGAAGGTTGACAAGCTTGTCAGCCTCGAGCGTATAACTCGCCGAGTGGAATCCATAAGACAGTATGAACATACAAATAGCGATGCCCGAAACGCCAAATATGAGCAGTGGTCTGCGCCCCAACTTGTCAATGAGTGCGATGGCAATGAGGGTAAATACCAGGTTGATAAGGCCCACGTAGATCGCCTGCGAAAAGGAGGCATCGGTGCCAATTCCCGATTGCTCAAAAATCATGGGAGCGTAAAAGAACACCGAGTTTATTCCGGTAATCTGTTGGAGAATTCCGACCACCAAGCCAATACCAATTACCAATCTCAGCGCGGGTTGGAAGAGGGCTTTGATCGGCAGCGTCTCTTGCGGTTCGTCGGTGCGCATGCTGTCCTTCACCGATTGTATGATTTGGGCAGCTTCTTCAGGTCCGCAGGCGCGGGTCATCACCTTGAGGGCTTCGTCGTAGCGGCCTTTCATAGCGAGCCATCTCGGACTGCTAGGCACCAGGAAGAGTCCAAAGAAATAGAGTATGGCCGGAATGGCTTCCACCCCGAGCATCCAGCGCCAGTTGTACTCGGCAAATTTGAGGCTTTTGGCCCATTCGGCTTCCGATTGTCCCCACTGCAGGATGAGGTAATTGCTGAAAAAGGCCACCGAAATACCCAATACAATATTGAGTTGGTTGAAAGATACCATGCGTCCACGCAAGTGTGGAGGCGAAATCTCCGCGATGTACATGGGTGCAATGATCAGCGAGGCACCCACACCGATGCCACCTACCATTCGGGCCACAATGAGCAAGGTAAATGTGGGTGCAAATGCCGAACCAATGGCTGATAGGGTATACAGAATCGCAGCCAGGGTGAGTACCCGCTTTCGGCCGATGTTATCGCTCAGCGGGCCGGAAACCATCATAGCCAAAGTGGCTGTAAGCGTGAGCGAGCCCACAGCCCAGCCCAATTGCAACTTGGTGAGCTCAAACTCGAGCTCGATGAACTTATTTACACCGGAAATCACAGATGCATCAAAACCCATGAGAAATCCTCCAAGGGCCACGATGAGCGCCGTGACCACTATAAACCTGTTGGTTTTCGAACCTTTGATGGGGGGGGCGTTTTTGTCGGCTACGGTTTTCATTGATTGATTTTAAAATGCGCGTGTTTAGATGCGTTGCTGTCACCACCTACCCAAAGGTCGAAGCCGCCGGGTTCGGTTACGAGATTCATTTGCCGATTGTAAAAGGCGAGGTCGTCGCTGTGCAATTGGAAGGTCAGCGTCCTCGTTTCTCCGGGATGAAGCCATACTTTTTGAAAACCTTTGAGCTCTCTTACAGGGCGCGTGATGCTGCCAAAACGGTCGCGGATATAGAGCTGCGCCACTTCAGCGCCATGTACTTCACCAATGTTGGTAAGGTCGATATACACTTCAATGCCCTCACCTACCCGAAATTCGTGGTCGGAAAGGCGCACCTCGCCGTAGTAAAAGCGCGTGTATGACAGGCCAAAACCGAAAGGGTAGAGGGGCTCGTAGCCTGCATCCATATGAAAGGAAGTGTTGCCCGTTGAGGTTTGGGGTGCCCTTTTGGGAATGTCGTCAATGTAGGTGAACGACTGCGCGGTGGCAGGTTTTCCCGACATTCTTTGATTGTAATATATGGGAATCTGACCCACATGTTTTGGAAAAGTCACCGGTAATTTTCCGGAAGGATTGCTCTTTCCAAACAGCACATCGGCAATGGCCGGCCCGCCCATGGTACCTGGATGCCAGGCATAAAGAATCGCATTGACATGTTGCCGGGTGAGGTCGAGGGTGAGCGGTCGGCCTGCCATCACTACCAGGATGGTGGTTTTACCGAGTTTGGCAATTTCGGCGAGCAGTTCATTCTGCACACCGGGCAGGTCGATGTCGGCGCGACAATGTGCCTCGCCGCTCAGGATGGCCTCTTCGCCCATAAACAGGATTACCGTTTCCGATTTTGCGGCAGCTTCGAGCGCTTCCGCAAAACCTTTTCGGTGCTTGCTGCGCGTGGTATCCAGACCGCGTGCCACGTGGATGTTGACGTGCCCGGGCAGCATGTCGCGGATTGCCTTCAAAGGCGTTTGGCACCAGGCTTCGACCCCGTCAAAGGTCCAGGTGCCCATTTGTTCGTGGCCGTCGTCGGCGAGCGGACCGATGATGGCTATGTTGTGCTGATGGTCTGCGTTGAGAGGCAAAACATTGTAATCGTTTTTGAGTAAGACGATGCTTTCGAGCGCTGCAAGACGCGCCACAGCGAGATGGTCGTCATTGCCCTTTTCGGGAAATTGGCTTTCGTCGGTGTAAGGCTGCTCAAATAAACCGAGGGCATATTTCACCCTGAGAATATTCCCCACGCATTCATCGATCAGACTTTCGTCAATGCGGCCTTCGCGCACGAGGGCTTCGATGTTGTAGAGATAAGTTTGGCTGGCCATTTCCATATCCACCCCGGCAGCCACCGCTTCAAAAGCAGCTTCTTTTTCGCTTTCGGCAAATCCGTGGGTAGTAAGTTGTATCACCGAATCCCAATCGCTGACCACAAATCCTTTGTATTTCCACTCTTCGCGCAGCACCTTTCGGGTCAAAAATTCATTGCCGGTAGCAGGGATGCCATTCACATCGCTGAAGGCTGTCATGAAGGTGGCCACGCCAGCATCGGCAGCAGCTTTGAAAGGGGGCAGCACCACATTGCGCAGCTCGTTTTCAGCAATATTGACGTAGGCATAATCTTTTCCGGCTTCTGAGTATCCATAACCTGCGAAGTGTTTTGCGCAAGCGGCGAGGCTATCGTGATTTGCGAGGTCTTCCCCCTGAAATCCTTTTACCATGGCAGCCCCAAGCACCGATGTGAGGTGCGGGTCTTCGCCCAATGACTCAGCGATGCGCCCCCAGCGCGGGTCGCGGGTGATGTCGATCATGGGCGCAAAGGTCCAGTGAATGCCAACGGACGCACCTTCGATGGCTGCCACACGGGCGCTTTTTTCAATGAGTCCGGGATTCCAGCTCGCTGCCTGTCCAAGCGGAATGGGCATCACGGTTTGGAAGCCGTGTATCACGTCCCGGCCAATGATGATGGGTATGCCGAGGCGGCTTTCCTCAATGGCTATGCGCTGCAGCTCATTGAGGGTATCAGTATCTATTTCATTCAGAATGGAGCCCACCTTGCCTTGCTGCACTGCTTTGCGCAAGCCGGCGGTAATGCCGCCCGTACCGGCAATCTGCGACATTTGTCCGATTTTCTCAGCAAGGGTCATTTTCGCAAGAAGCGCTTCGCTGCGTTGATCCAAAGATTCTGACTTGGACGCTGTGCGAGGATGGATCTCCTTTTTGTTCATGAATTCTTCTTGTAATGAGTTGGTTAAGCTGTTAATTCTTGCAAATATTTTGATAAGACTTCCCTTTGGCGCAGCCACACGGCTGCGCCCGGTTCCGGGTAAGGTCTTACTTAAATTGTAGGCTTATTTGTTCAGGAACAATTTTCCTGAAGAGGCTTTGCCACCTGCATTAAACGTGTAGAAATAGAGGCCGTCAGCCAGATCATGCGCATTCCAAACGAATTGGTTTGCCCCTGTAGCGCGCTGACCAAGATGAAGTTGATCAACTACTTTTCCAGTGACATCGGTTACCGTAAAGATGACAGCCACACTTTGGCGCAATTCAAACTCAAAGTTTGTCTGACCTTGCGAAGGATTGGGGAAAGCATTAAAAGATACCACGGCATCCAAATCTGCAACAGAAAAGCTCATGTCCAACCGGAGATTATCGAAAAAGTATTCATCAGAAGTGCCCGCGCCCGGATCAAACAGGATCACAAACTGGGAGATGTCTGTGGCTTCTGACCCAGCGCTTGGGTCGAAAGTCAAGGTTTGCCATCCACTGCTTTCAATTGTTTGTGCTGACATTTCCAGTATCACATCTCCCGCGTTGTTTTGCAGGGAAAACAGCACATTGGTCGGAGCGTTTGGATCCCAGACATCGAGATTGATCACATTGTTGCTGGCGATATCCAGGGTGCCATCAAAACGTCCGATAATGACATCGTTTTCTTCACCACCATTGCGCACGTATCGGGCTACATGGGTTGAAGAATTGCCCGTCATATCTGGATTGGGGATACGTCGGAAGTTAATTCCCGAATGTGAGAATGTGAAATTTACGTTTTGTTGACATTCGAAATCATTCAGGATGTTTTCGTTTGTGGTTACACCGGCGCATTGATCGAATGAGAATTCAGGAGCGCGGAGATTGTCCCAATAATAGGTATCTGAATTATTGGAGTTGGGATCAAACAAAATCACAAGTCGGTTTACATTGCCGTTTCCCACATTCGGGTCGGGTTGGTTGCTCATCACGAAGGTGAGGGTTTCCCATTGTCCGGCTACTGTGGTCGTGGCGAAATGCTCACTTCTGCGTCCGGTCGGATAGTTGGTAGGCTGGGCCTGTATGCTATTTTCCAGGGTTATCTGCACAGTTTTACCGGCAACAGGGCTCCACACATCCATTCGTATCACTTTGGCGCCTGAGATGTAATCTGAGATATCTGCCATGCCACGGTCCATAACGATTACATCAAAAAGCTCTGCACTATTTCGGGCATAACTGGCAGCTACAAGACTGGTATTTGCTCCGGATGGGTCCGGATTTTCATTGTAAGGAATGAAAACCCCGTTTTCAAAGAAATAATTCACGCGTCGCACATCTTCAAAATTTTCCCACATCTGTTGGGCATTGCTCAGCGTTGCGGTGAAGCAAGCTGCTGTGAGTATAAAGTAGATTTTTTTCATGGTTTTGGTGATCGGTTTTAATTGGTATTGCTTGCGCCTGGCTTTTATTTTTTACCAGCAACAGGCAACTAGTTTGGCTTTTAACTCCTTCATATTTAACGGTTAATTAGCGCCTTGTACGTAGTATTTAATTTTTCATACTTAATCTCCAATACTTGATACTCAACAACAAGTACGTGATACTTAATATATAATCCTTCATACTTCGTACTCAATACCTGGTACTTAATACAAAATTTTACATCACTGATAAACCCTCACATAATCCACTTCCATTGTCTGCGGAAATTGTGTGGTTCCATCGGGATTGCCGGGCAGGTTACCGCCTACGGCCACGTTTAATATCATATGAAATGCCTGGTCAAAAGGGTAGGTGGTGGGCAGGGTGGTAGAGCGTGTGTTTGGCTCACCGATATTGATGCCATCCATCTGAAATTGAATACACTGCTTGGTCCACAGCGCGGTGAATACATGAAATTCTTGGGAGAGGTCGGGCTCATTTGGTCTCGTGCCGAGTTTCTGACTGCGGAATCTCCAGAAGTCGTGACCATAATGGATGGTTCCGAGAACAGTATCGCGTTCGTGACCGAGATATTCCATGATATCTATTTCTCCACTTTTGGGCCAACCTCCATATACATTGTCGGTGGGTAACATCCAAATAGCAGCCCAGAGTCCCTGACCCACAGGCATTCTTGCTCGGATATCCATGCGTCCATAAGTCCAGTCTCCTTTCCCCTTCGTTACCATGCGGGCCGAAGTATATTGGTGTTCTCCCAAATATAAGGGATCCTCCATTCGCGCCGTAATGGTGAGAATGCCATCTTGCACCTTTGCATTTTCTTCTCTTTCTGTATAGTATTGCAATTCATTGTTGCCCCAACCGCAGAGGTTTTCTCCAAGTTGGCAGCCGTCTCCCAGATCGTAGGACCATTTGTTGGCATCCACTACCGTTCCATCAAATTCGTCACTCCACACCAGCTTCAATTCTTCGGCTGTCAAAAACTGACAACCACCCAATTCTTCCGGTTTATCGCAGCCGGATGTTAAAACTGCTCCGGCGAGAAGATTTAAAAACAAATGTGCTTTCCGCATTTTCAGTTTAATCGTTCGTATATGTTAAAAATCGACTGGCCAAATATATGTTCATGGGACACCAATCATGTTAAAATAATGTACATCACGCGTACATCGGAGAGAGACAGCGCTACATCAACACTACATCAAATAGAAATTTTAAGGCGTGAACGGTTGCTTAAACTATTCATCTTGAATAAGATAAATTTGTTTTTTCCCTCATTGAACTACTTCATATTAATCAATATCTTAACCGGATCGAAATAAACAGTTGGAATGATGTTTTATTTACAACAATGTATTCTGGTTATCGCCATATTCACTTCTGTGGTTGTTCCTGCCCAGATACCATCTTTGGGTTCGCCTGCTGTCACAAATTTTTCCCGATCTGATTATCAGGCTGGAACACAAAATTGGTCCATAGGTCAGGATAGCCGTGGCATCATGTATTTTGGGAACAACAAAGGTCTGCTGGAGTATGATGGCACCAACTGGCATGTGTTTGAGTTGCCCAACCGCACCATTCTGCGGTCATTTGTTTTTCCCGGTAAGGGAGTCATCTATATAGGTGGTCAAAACGAGATCGGAGCAATGCATTTGGGCCATACCGGAAAATATGATTATAAATCCCTGACCGAAAAAGTGCCCGAAAAATGGAAGGGATTTGAGGATGTTTGGAAAATATTTGACAAGGACGACAAACTTTATTTTTGCTCTGAGAAAGCTGTCTTTTTGTTTCAGGGAGAAGAGATGCAGGTGATTGAACCTCCGGGTGGAAGGTTTGAAAATTTCTTTTTGCTTGACGGAAATATTTATCTGCAAGACCAAATGCAAGGATTGTTCCGCTACAGCGGTAAAGACCTGCAGATCGTGCCGGGCAGTGAAGTTTTGGAGAAGGAGCGGATCGTGGCTATGCTGCCATATCATGATGACCGGACGCTGCTCATTACCTTTTCTGCTGGCATATATATGATGAATGCTGACGGTGTGCAACCCTGGAATATTTCCATCACTGAATTTCTAATCACCAATCAGGCTTATTGTGCCATACAACTCGCCGATGGCAATTATGCGATTGGCACTTCGCAAAACGGCGTGATCATCATGGATACCAATGGCGACCTTGTGATGCATCTCAACAGAGAAAAAGGCTTGCAAAACAATACCATACTCTGCGTATATCAGGATTTGCAACAGAATCTCTGGATGGGTCTCGACAATGGGATCGACTTTGCAGAAATCAATTCGCCTTTTACCATCATTCGCCCGGAAACAGGGATCAAGGGGACAGGATACGCATCGATCATTCACGATGGGAAACTATATCTGGGCACCAATCAGGGTTTGTATTGCACAGAATGGAATGCGCAAAAGAGCCTTTCGGACCTCCCGGTTTTTCAACTGGTGAAAAATGCCAAGGGGCAGGTCTGGAATATTAATCAGCTTGATCGCGGTATTGTGGTATCGCAACACAAGGGTGCTTCGTATCTCAGACCTGACCGCCTCGAAACTTTTTCGGACATACAGGGTGCATGGAAGTTTATGGAACTTCCGCAAAATCCTGGATACGCTATCGAGGGCACATATACGGGACTTGTTTTGTACCGCAACAAACACGCGGGTAATCGAGGTGTGGAACCCGACTGGGAGATGGTGAAAAGGCTGGAAGGTTTTGGAGAATCTTCAAGGGTATTCGAACAGGATGCGGATGGCCATATTTGGGTAAGCCATGCCTACAAGGGGCTTTATAGGCTGCGCCTTTCGCTGGGGACTTCTACGTCATCAGCAAATACGGAAACCATTGAAGAGATTGATTTTTTTGGTACAGATCAGGGGCTACCCGATGCCCTGTTTATCAATGTGACCAAAATCAGGGATGAGCTCGTATTTACCACACCAGCAGGTATCTATAAGTTTGACAAATCCACCGGCACCTTCGGGGTTCACCCTGATCTCACAGCTATTTTTGGTGAAAACCGAAACGTACACCGCCTTATAGAAGACAAACAGGGGCATATCTGGTTTTCTATCGATGCGGAGTTTGGCGTACTGCGCGTAGACGATACCGGCGTGGTCAATAAGCTGGAACTGGTTTATTTCAATCAGATACAGGAAGAACTCGTAGATGGATTCGAGCATGTGTATGCCCATGATGCCAACAATGTTTTTATTGGCACAGAAAAAGGATTTATTCATTTTAACCCTTCGCGTCAGGCGGGCATCACCTTTCCGTTTGGGATGTTGATCAGACAGGTCACATCGATCACAGCCGGCGATTCGGTTCTTTTTTGGGGAAATGGTGGAGATGTTGCCGATGCTGAGAAACCCGCATATCCATACGACCTCAATGATTTCCGGTTTGCATTTACTGTGCCTTATTTTGAGAAATCCCGCCATCTGCAATACCGACATAAGCTGGATGGTTTTGACAGCGACTGGTCGGAATGGTCGTCAAAAACCGAGAAGGAATATACCAATCTCGCGCATGGTGATTATACTTTCACTGCACAGGCGCGCAATGCCTACGGGCAGGTGAGCGACGGGCTGGACTTCGGGTTTACAATCAGTCCGCCATGGTACGCCACGGGATACGCCCGGTTTGGGTATTTTTTGCTGGGACTTTTGGTGATCTTTGGAATTGTGCAGTATATCACCAAAAAAGAAGAGCGAAAAACAGAAGCCTTTAAACGCGAGCAAGTCGAGAAACTCAAGCGACGTGAAGCGGAATTCCGCACGGAAGTGGAAAAATCAGAAACGGAAATTGTTGGGCTACGCAACGAAAAATTGAGCACCGACATCAACCACAAAAACAGCCAACTCGCGTCGGCCACCATGCACCTGGTGCAGAAAAGTGAGATTCTTATAAAGTTGAAAACAGATTTGACAACCCTCACTTCTGAAGCGCCCCACGAATTCAAACGAAAAATAGACCGCATCACGCGTGCCATCGAATCAGACATCCAACTCGATAACAATTGGGACCAATTCGAAATTTATTTCGATCAGGTCCACGAGAATTTTTTCAAAAGGCTGCGTCAGAATTTTCCTGAGCTTACGCCAAAAGACCAAAAACTTTGCGCATACCTTCGGATGAACCTTTCGACCAAGGAAATTGCACCACTGCTCAATATCTCGGTGCGCGGTGTGGAAATCTCCCGCTACCGTGTCCGGAAAAAATTGGGAATTGATTCGGAAAAGAATCTGGTGGAGTTTATTATGGATGTTTAAGTGGTTTTTAGTTTTTAGTTCTTGGTTTTTAGTTCTTGGTTTTTAGAAGGGAGTTTTTGTTGATTGGCGCTTCGCTTTTAGTG
>Ga0105044_10004645_pt1 | contig 18849 bp, 19 predicted proteins | sample MAT01_FD_78092 | JGI IMG/M metagenome (GOLD analysis project Ga0105044, IMG submission 78092) | Freshwater microbial communities from Lake Fryxell liftoff mats and glacier meltwater in Antarctica - MAT-01 | ecosystem: Environmental > Aquatic > Freshwater > Ice > Liftoff microbial mat | place...
CTGCTGGCCCGCCTCCGTGGCGACGATCACGCGGCGTTTGAGGAGATCTTCCGGCAGTGGTACGAGCCGGTGGTCCGATCGGCGAACCGGGTGCTTCATGATCCGGGCGTGGCGGAAGAGCTGTCGCAGGACGTCTTTCTGGAGTTCTGGCGTCGGCGCGACACGCTCGCTCCCGACAGCAGCATTGCGGGCTACCTGATGCAGGCCGTGCGCAACCGCGCCCTCAATCATCTGCGTCACCTCGCCGTGCAGAAAAAGAGCGCCGTGTACGTCGAAGCACTGTCAGAACCGGCCGAGCATGCCGACGTCGCCGTGCAAAGCGGTGAAGTGGAGAGAGCAATCGCCGGCGCAATCGCCGAGCTCCCTCCGCGCACCCGCGAAGTGTTTGTGATGAGCCGGGAGCGCGGGCTTCGTTATAGCGAGATCGCCGAAGAACTTGGGATCTCCGTGAAAGCCGTCGAGGCCAACATGAGTCGCGCACTGCGCATGCTGCGCGAACGCCTCGCACCATTTCTCGCGCACGAAGACGACGGGTAGGGTAGCAAAAACGTCGTGTGTTTCCTGGGCAGAACGACTGAGACAGCTCGGCGATCGTGGCGTGGCCGATCCGGTCGCAACCCGAGGAACCGTAGATGCTTCGCTCACGGTGGCATGCCTTCGGCGTGGGCCCCTGACCGTGCATGGGGCGGGCCGCTCGGCATGGCCTTCGGCGGCTTTGGCGGCATCGACTCGACGTGCACCTTCTCGGCGCCAACCGGCGACGTCACCTGCTGACCAACGACACGGAATGGTTTGAACGTGCTTCGCGTCAGCACCTTCAAGACAGCAAGCGGTGTCGCGCAGCCCAAGCCCGATAGCACCACCGACTTCGATCGCACCACGTCGGGGCTCGCCTACAACAGCACCAAGCGCACGACGAACGGTAAGTCCAGCGGTACGGAGGACGCTTCCGGGACGAACCGCGATGGCCGGAAGTTCACGTCCGCTCGGACGTCGGGCGACACGACGGTCAATCTCGTCATCCCAAAGTCCGCGTCGTCTTCGAGCCCCAGCTATCCGACGGCGGGGGTCGTGACACGGTCGATGAAGGTTGTGATGACGGTGGAAGGGGCGGCGACGACCACATCAACGCGACGTGAAGTCGTGACGTATGACGGGAGTGCCACCGCGAAGATCACTATCACGCAAGACGGGACCCCCAAATCGTGCACCATGGCGTTGCCGCGTGGGCGACCGGTGTGTAACTGAGTAAACGGTATTCGGTATTCGGTATTCAGTTGTCAGTTGTGAGTGGTCGCCCTGTCGTGCGCTTACTTGATGCGAAGTCCGATGCGATGCGACGCAGGGCGCCCACCACGAAACGGCTCGAGGGCGTAGTCAACCGAAATTCGATCGAGCGTCAGCCCGAGGCCGCCCGTGACGAGGGATTCATCCTTCTCCCGCGGCAAACGTAGTCCGCTGCGCATCACAACGGCCACGCCCTCAATTGGTACATAGCCGAGTTCAACACCGCCCGCGGGGCGTACGAAGCTGTTCCCTTCGAGCGTGAGTTGCATTTGCGCGCCCACGTCGAAGTGCTCGTATAGGGAGTACAGCCCTCCGCCGTATCCAATGCCAATCCGGCGCGGTAGCATTCCGTTCACACCGCCGATATTCAGCCCCGGCCCGAGATTCTGCGCTGTGAACGCGAGATTGGCCGGCCCCAACGGCATTGTGAATCCGAGATCGAATGCGAAGGTGCCGTCGTGCTGCGACCCGACTCGATCTTCGGCGTACTTGACGTTGGCGCCAAGACGCAGTCCGCCTTTCACAACGCGCGCAACACCGAACGTGAAGGCGCTGCTCGACGCCGCAACGCCACCGCTGTCAGCCAAGCGCGTCGCACCCGGTCGCACGGCATCGCCCCACGCCGTTCCACTCGGCGCCCGCCAGTCCACAAACTGTGCACCCACACCCACGTTGAGTACGCCGACCTGCGTGGCGGTGCCAAACGCGCCCGCTGTGCCGAACGAACCGTAGCGCTGCATCGACACCGCCATCCCGCGCGCGCCGTTCAGCATGCCGGGATTGTAGAGCAGCGCATCACCGTCGTTTGCGGCGATACCGGCGTTGCCCATGGCCGCGATCCGGGCGCTCGATGGCAACCGCAACACCAGCGGCGCTTCACCACGTACCTGCGCTGATGCGGCCGACACAATCAATGCGTGTGCAGCAAGTGCCCGTGCCCAACCAACAGTCGCATGCCGCATTCCACGAACGCTCACTCCCCCTCCGACGCGGGACTGAACTTGAGCGCCAGCGAATTGATGCAGTAGCGGAGTCCGGTTGGATCTGGACCGTCATCGAAGACGTGGCCGAGGTGGGCGTCGCATTGGGCACAATGCACTTCGGTGCGAACCATCGACCAAGTCGTGTCGGTGGTCGTTTCGACGGCACTCTCGGCAATCGGCGCGAAGTAGCTCGGCCATCCGGTGCCGGAGTCGAATTTCGTGTCCGAGCCGAAGAGCCGCGCGCCGCAACCGATGCAGGCGTAGGTCCCCGTCTCGTGATGATCCCAATACTCCCCGCTGAAGGCGCCTTCGGTGCCATGCTCGCGTGCCACCCGGAATTGCGCAGGGGTGAGACAGTGCGCCCATTCCTCGTCGGTCTTGCGAATCTTGTTGGTCATGAGTCAAATGAACCCGATGATCACCAGCCTCGCCAGCGTGTCTCCTCCCGATGCCGCGCCGCCCATTCCACCTGCAAACGCCGACCCCAATAGTTGGAAACTGGGGCCTCGCGTGCCGCAGACCCGCGGGACATTCCTGCGCCGCTTCGGCGTTTTGCTTCTGCGATGGGCCGGGTGGCGTATCGAAGGGAAGATGCCCGACCTTCCGAAGTTCGTCGTCATCGTCGCCCCCCACACGTCCAATTGGGATTTCCCAGTCGGACTCGCTGTCAAATGGGCCCTCGGACTCGATCCACGTTGGCTCGGCAAGGACTCCCTCTTTCGTCCACCACTCGGCTGGTTCATGCGCGCCAACGGTGGCGTTCCCGTGAGGCGCTCCAGTCGTGAAAACGTCGTCGAGCAGACGGCGAACGAGTTTGCGACACGAGAAAAGTTCGTACTCGTGCTCGCACCTGAAGGCACGCGCAAGCGCGTTGCCGAATGGCGGAGTGGTTTCTGGCACGTCGCCAAGCGCGCCGGTGTGCCGATCTGTTGCGTTGCCCTGGACTGGGGGCGCAAGGTCGTTCGTATGGGGCCAACGGTCACAGCAGACGAGGACGATGCGACAGCCGGAATAGCGCGCATTCGCAGCTATTACGCCGACACGCGGGGCTACAACCCGGAATGGGAGACGTGATCGGAACTACCGGAGGAAGAACATGACGAAACCGTCGCATTTTGACCGTCCCACCCCTTCCCCTCCCGTGTTCCTTGCAGAATCTTTTCGCGGTCCTTTCAGGAGAACCGAAATGCGCGTGACGACCGTCGGCGTGGTCGGCGCTGGAGCGATGGGGAGCGGGATTGCCGCCCTTGCCGCCTCGGCTGGCTGCCGCGTCGTGTTGCTCGATATCCCGGGCGACCAAGATCCCAAGTCGCCCAACCGCAGTGCCCCCGCCAAAAACGGCTTGCAAAAAGCGGTCAAGTCCAAGCCAGCTTCGTTCATGGAAGCGGCCGCAATCGCTCGCGTCCGTATCGGCAACACCGAAGACCACCTCGCGTGGCTCGCCGACTGCGATTGGATCTGCGAAGCGATCATCGAGCTCGCGGAGCCCAAGCAGCAACTCTTTGCGCGCATCGAAGCGCTGATGAAGCCGACGGCGATCATCTCGTCGAACACATCGGGCATCCCGATGGCCACGTTGCTCGACGGGCGCAACGAGAAGTTCCGTCGCCGGTTTCTCGGCACGCACTTCTTCAATCCGCCGCGCTACATGCATCTGCTGGAGATCATTCCGACCGATGCCACCGACCCGGCCGTAATCGGCGCGATGCGCGAGTTCGCCGAGCGCACACTCGGCAAGGGAATCGTCATCGCGAAGGATGTGCCCGGATTCATCGCGAATCGACTCGGCGTATACGGCATGGTCGGCACCATGCGTCGCATGATGGAGCATGGCCTCTCCATCGACGAGGTGGACGGACTCACCGGCGCCTACATAGGTCGTGCCCGCAGCGCGACAATGCGCACCGCCGATCTCTCCGGACTCGATGTGCTCGCGCACGTGACGAAGGGAATCGGGGCAGCTACCGGCGAAGACATGTCGCTCCCCGATTGGGTGCTGGCGATGGTCGGGGAAGGAAAGCTAGGCGATAAGAGTGGCGGTGGCTTCTACACCAAGACCAAGACCGGCACGCTCACGTACGACTGGAAGACGAAAGCGTATGTGCCGCAGGTGCGACTGGAGGGTGGTGACATTGGCGCGGCGATTCGGTCGCCGATCGCGCAACGACTTCCGACGGCTGCGCAAACGCCCGGTGCACAGGGCGCATTTCTGCGAGACCATCTCGTTGACGCGGCGCACTACACGCTGACACTCGCGTCCACGCTCGCCTTCGACATCGTCGCCATCGATCGTGCGATGGAGTGGGGCTACGGGTGGGAAGCCGGTCCGTTCCAGGTGATGGATGCGCTCGGTGTCGATTGGCTGAAGCAGGCGTTCAACACTCGCGGACTTGCAACACCGCCGCTGCTCGACCTCGTGCAAGGCAGCTTCTATCGCGATGGCGAATATCTCACGTTTGACGGGCAGTACGAACCACTCCCGACTATTCCGGGTCGTATCTCGCTGGCTGGGTTGTCGAAGAGCGGACGGGTGCTCGAAGACAACGGCGTGTCGCGTCTCATCGATCTGGGCGACGGCGTCGCGTGCTTCGAGTTCCGGTCGAAGATGAACAGTCTGGGCGAAGGGGTACTCACCGGTCTGGCGAGTGCGTTGCGCAAGGTCGAGAAGAACGGCTACGCGGGATTGGTCATCGGCAACGAAGACGCGCGCGCGTTCAGCGTGGGCGCAGACCTGTCGCAGGTGTCATTCGCCATTGCGGCCGGTGCGTGGGATGATATCGCGGCGTCGTGCAAAGCGTTTCAGGACAGCGTGATGTCGATTCGACGCGCACCGTTCCCTGTGGTTGTGGCACCGGCCGGAATGACGCTTGGTGGCGGCGCGGAGTTCACGTTGCACGCCGACGGTGTGCAGGCGCACGCGGAGACCTACATCGGCCTGGTGGAAGCCGGCGTTGGTCTCTTGCCCGGCGGCGGCGGCACGAAGGAGCTGATGATTCGCTTCACCGGCGAATTGCAGAACTACGAGGAAGTGGATCTCTTCGCTGCCATCAAGCGCGCCTTCAAGATCATCGCCTTCGCCACCACGAGCACCAGCGCGTACGAAGCACGCGCGCTTGGCTTTCTGCGCACGAGCGACCGCATCAGCATGAATCGCGATCATCAGATCTCCGATGCGAAAGCGCAAGTGCTCGATCTCGCACCCGGCTATCTCCCGCCGCTCGAGCGCACGGTGCGCGCAATCGGTCGCGAAGGACTCGGCAACATCGAGTACGCTCTCTGGGCCGCGAAGGAAGCGGGACAGGCCTCCGCACACGACGTGCGTGTTGGACGTGCGATCGGCTACGTGCTGTGCGGTGGCGATGGCACGCCGCGCGACGTGACCGAGCAGGATCTGTTGGACCTCGAGCGCGAGCAGTTCCTCAGTCTTCTCGGTACGAAGGAGACGCAGGAACGCATCGCCTACACTCTCAAGACCGGCAAGCCGCTGCGCAATTGAGCATGCATACCATCGTCGCTCACTTCGCATTCAGGAGCATTCGCAGATGACCGAAGTCGTGATCGTCAGCGCCGTGCGCAGCGCCGTCGCCCGTGGCAAGGCAGACGGTTCGCTGGCCGGCGTTCACCCGGTGGACGTTTCGTCCACCGTCATGAAAGCAGCAATCGATCGCGCGGGTATCGACGCCGCGATCATCGAAGACGTCCAGTGGGGATGTGCGATGCCGGAAGCATCGCAAGGACTCAATCACGCGCGCCTGGCGTGGATACGCGGCGGTTTCCCTGTCGAAACATCAGCGGCCACCATCAATCGCTTTTGTTCGTCGGGGCTGCAGGCGGTCGCCTATTCAGCGCAGGCCATCATTGCCGGCATGGGAGACACGGTGCTTGCGGGTGGCACCGAGATGATGAGTCAGGTGCCGATGTCGGGGTACAATACGCGCCTCTCGCCTGACATGACCGAGAGCTACATCGGCATGGGCTTCACCGCCGAGAACGTCGCGAAGCGCTGGGAGATTTCGCGCGCGGCACAGGACCAGTTTTCACTCGAGAGTCAGCAGAAGGCAGCGAAGGCGTTGGCTTCCGGTGTGTTCAAGTCGGAGATCGTTCCGATCGCCGTCAAGCGCTACGCGTGGAAGGGTGCGACCAAGACGGTGACCGAGTCGATGTTCGATACCGACGAATGCCCGCGTCTCGACACCACGCTGGAAGGGCTGACCAAACTGCGCCCGGCGTTCGTGCCGACGGGTTCAGTTACGGCAGGCAACGCGAGCCCGTACTCCGATGGCTCGGCGGCGGTGCTCGTGATGAGCGCTGCGCGCGCAAAGGAACTGGGTCTCAAACCGCTGGCGCGTTTCGTCAGCTTCGCGACGGCCGGCGTTGCGCCCGACATCATGGGTGTCGGCCCGATCAACGCTGTACCCAAAGCACTCAAGCGTGCAGGGCTCTCAATCAACGACATCAAGCTGATCGAGTTCAACGAAGCGTTTGCGGCGCAGGCGCTCGCGGTGATCAAGGAACTCAACTTCGATCCGGCCATCACCAACGTGAACGGTGGAGCCATCGCACTTGGTCACCCACTTGGCGCCACCGGCGCCAAGCTCACCACGCAGCTTGTGCACGAGCTGCAGCGGCGCGGCGGTGGGTACGGCCTCGTCACCATGTGCATTGGCGGCGGCATGGGCGCGGCTGGGATCTTCGAGGTGTATCCGGCCTCAGCGTAGAAGCGGGACCCGAAACAACAAACCTTTCTCGCGGAGGCGCGGAGCCGCGCCTCCGCGAGAAATTTTCTTTTGCTGTTTCCGCTTCGACCCATGCTGCAATCGCTGCCGATCAACTCGGGCACTGCCGTCGCTAAACCACGCCGGTTCGTGTTACGTCGGCGGCCGCGACGCCGATCGCCTTCACCACGTCGCCAAGCATCGCAAAGCGCGGATCGGCCGTCAATCCCTGCACCGTGCGCGCATAGATCTGCTGTGCGATCACAGCGACCTTGAACAATCCGAACGCGTAGTAGAACGGCACGTCGCTGACATCACGACCACTAGCCACAGCGTACGCGCTGGCCAGCTCCGCGCGCGTCGCACAACCGGGCAGCGCCGTCACGCCCAATCCCAGCGCGCGAAAAATCGGCGAGTCCCCTGCCTCAACCCAGTATGCGAGACTGGTGCCCAGGTCCATGAGTGGATCACCGATGGTTGCCATCTCCCAGTCGAGAATCGCGACCACGCGCGTCACATCCGCACGATTGAGCACCAGATTGTCAAACTTGAAATCGTTGTGAACGAGTGCGACGCCACGTTCGGGCGGTCGGTTCGCCTCCAGCCAGGCGGCAACAAGATCAAGTTCGCGCACTTCGTCAGTCCGCGACGCATGCCATCGCTTCGTCCAACCACTTACCTGACGCTGCACATAGCCATCGGGGCGACCGAGCGACGCCAGCGGTTCGTTGGACACGTCCACCGAATGCAACTGCGCCAGCGCTGACACGAACGTGTGCGACAGCGCAGCCATGCGCGTCGCCACCACAGCCGGATCCTTCCCGAATTCCGGCGGCGCCTTGCCCCGCAGTATCACGCCATCGACGTGCGACATCAGGTAGAACGGCACACCAATCACCGACGCATCATCGCAGCTTGCCACAGGACGCGGCACCGGCACGCCAAGCGGGTGTAGTGCGGACAGAATGCCATACTCACGCAACACGTCGTGCGCGATACCGGGCTTCACGCCGCGCGGTGGACGACGCAGTACATAACTCCGCCACCCATCTTCTCCCGCGAGTGAAACGAGATAGGTGAGATTTGAAAAGCCTCCGGGAAATTGACGGACCACGAGCGTGGCGCCTGCAGGCACGAGATGCGGTGTGGTGCTCGCAATCCAACCGCGCAGCGCAACGGGATCGATCTCCTCCCCTTCACGAACCGCAACGGTCTCGGGATTCGTGCTCGCAACACCCTTTGGCAGCGTCGCATCCTCCCCTTCGCTCACTCGGCGGCACCACTCGTGCGCTGCTGCGCAGCCTTGAGATACGGCTTGAGTGCCCGCCGCGCGATCACCGTCTTGTGCACTTCGTCAGCGCCGTCGTAAATGCGCGCGGCGCGTTCGTGGCGGTACCACCACGCGAGCGGTGTATCGTCGGTCATGCCCAGTGCACCGTGGGCCTGAATGGCCCGATCGAGCACGCGCTGCAGGGTGTTGGCGACAAACACTTTGATATACGCGATCTCCTCACGCGCCGCTTCCTGGCCCTCGCGCGCGATGCGAGACGCAGCGTCGAGCACCATCAAGCGCGCTGCATGAATTTCGATGCGCGACTCGGCGATCCAGAATTGAACCGCTTGCTTGTTGGCCAACACGTCCCCGGGTGCGATCTCCCGCGAGGCGACACGACGGCACATCAAGTCGAACGCGCGCTCGCAAATGCCGATCCAACGCATGCAGTGGTGAATGCGCCCAGGTCCGAGCCGCTCCTGCGCGAGGGCAAAGCCAGCACCCTGCTGGCCCAGCAGATTTGAGGCTGGCACACGCACGTTGTCAAAACGCACCTCGGCGTGACTCGCCCAACCGCCACCCGCCTCACCCATGACTGAGATGTTGCGGACCAGCGTGTACCCATTGGTCGGAAGCGGCACAAGAATCTGGCTCGCGCGCGCATGCGGCAGCGTCGCATCCGGATCGGTCACCGCCATCACCACCGCGAACGACGCACCGTCAGCGCTCGACGTGAACCACTTGTGACCGGTGATGACAAACTCGTCGCCATCACGCACCGCGTGCGTGGACATCCAGACCGGATTCGAGCCCGCATGTTCAGGTTCCGTCATCGCAAAGCAGCTGCGAATCTCACCGCGCGCCAGCGGCTCGAGAAACTGCGTCTTCTGCGCGTCGCTGCCAAACTGCAACAGCAGTTCCATGTTGCCGACGTCCGGTGCCTGACAGTTGCAGACATACGGACCGAATGGAGTCCACCCAAGCACCTCCGAGAGCCGCGCATACGCGTCGAGCGGCAGATCGAGTCCGCCAAGCGACTCAGGAAGAAACGGTGACCAGAGTCCGAGTGCGCGCGCGCGTTCACGTAGTCGCGCGAGTGTGGGTTCGATGCTCGCCCAGGTGCCGTGCATCAACTCAGGCTCGAGTGGCACGAGCTCGTCGCGCACAAACGAACGAGCCGTCGCGAGCAGTGCGTCGAGATTTACGTTGACCGCATTGGTACCACTCATGTGAGATATCCCCCGTCCACCATGTAGACACCGCCAGTGCAGTACGACGATGCATCGGACGCGAGAAACAGCGCGAGTCCGGAGACGTCGTCCGGGACACCGATGCGTCGGATTGGCTGATGGCCGAGGACCTGATCCGAGATGTGCGCGTCCTCCCAGAGCGCTTGGGAGAACTTGGTCTTGATGAGTCCCGGGCAAATCACATTGGCGCGAATGCCATCGGCGCCCCACTCCTGCGCCATGACCTTGGTGAGCGACACCAGCGCGGCCTTGCTTACGCTGTAGAGCCCCAGTCCGGCCTCGGGCGAAATGCCGCCGATGCTCGAGATGTTGACGATTGCGCCGCCGCCCCGTTGCGCCATGACCGTGTGCGCCGTGCGACACAGCTCGAGCGGCCCCTTCACGTTCACCCCGAAGATCTTCTCGAACGCATCGTCGGTGGAATGCTGGAGTGGACCAAACACCGGATTGGTCGCTGCGTTGTTGACGATGATATCGATCCCCTCGAAGTGTTCGACGGTGCGCGCCGCAAGTTCGTGCGCGTCTGCTGGCTTTCCCATGTGCGCCGGGATGCCTACGACATCGTGCCCTTCGCTGGCGAGCAGCTTCACGACGGCATCGACGTGCTCGACGCGGCGGCTGGAAATAACGACCTTGGCTCCCGCGCGCGCGAACGTCGTGGCAATTGCGAGCCCGATGCCGCGGGTTCCGCCAGTGACGATGGCAACCTTGCCATCAAGCCGCAGACGCGCGAGCGCGTCATCTTTTGGAGAAACTATCGGCTCGACGACAGACATAGGATTGACTCCGGCAGGTGGGATGCGGGTGAGAGGTGCCCATCGATGGAACTCAGTGATCGAGTCGCGTCACTCGCCCGATCGGTGGCGCGACGATACGCCCCCGCATCGCTTCAAGATGTTGCAATACAAGATCGGCCGTGCGCGGCGCCGCCGCCGGATTTGATTCGAGCGACTTGCAAACAGATATTGCTTCGGGAATCCGGTACCCGTCACCACCGCGACAGGCGGGGTAGGTCACGAAAGTCAGTCGCACGGTATCCGTGGGCGCGATTGTTCGCCCATCATCGCGTTTGACATCACCCACCAATCTCGCGCCACTTGGCCGTCGGGCGTCAAACGTGAAGCGCACACCGCTCACCTGCGGGTACGGACCGTTCAGCAAGCTGCCACGCTCGAGCCCATGCTCGATGAGTTCGCGCAGCCTGGCGCCCACGATCGGGAATGTGACGGCCCGTGTTTCGTCGGCGAACAGAAAGATCCCTTCGATCATGTGACGCGTGATCGGCCCCGCGGCCATCATGTCGTCAAAGCGCAGCGCGCCTGAATTGATCATCGCGACGTCAGCGTTCGTTCCGATGCGCATCCCGTCCGCAATCATGTTGCCAAACGGACTTTCGCGCTTGGAGATCGAGTCGATCGCATTGATCGGTTCAGGCGCGATGCCCAGCACCCGGTCGGGGCCGATGCGGCGGAGCAGTGTGTCACGCCATGCCTGCACCACCACACGGGTCTTCGGCTCATCGGCCATGCCACGACCGATCGCGAATACCGTATCGCGGGCAACCCATCGATTGCCGTTGCGCGTGAACGTCACAAGAATCGCCGTGCGCGCATTGGACACGGCCTTCACCAGTACACGCCCGTTCCGCTCGAATACTCGACCGTTGTGATCGTGCCCACCAAGGATCGCGTCGAGGCGTGGTTCGGCGACGAGAGTGGTCGTGTCTTCGAACATGTTGCGGTGGGTGATCGCGACGATCAGTTCGGCGCCCGCGCGCTGCAACGTATCGACTAGACTCGTGGTCGCACTGTCAGCGTTGCGACACTTCACGTACGCCGGATAGTCGCGCACGATCGTCGTACCGAAGACGCCGACTCGCACACCATTCACCCGCAGCGTATCCCAGCCGCGCACACCGGAGAACAACGCGCCGCTCGCTTCACCGCAGTTGCCCGACAGCCACCGAAACTTCGACTCGTTCACCCGCGCCAACAGCGTGGCCCGAGAGCCATCAAACTCGTGATTGCCGAGTGTGGCGTAGTCCAGTCGGGCGGCATTGAACGCGTCCACCGTCTGCGCGCCGCCGTACCATTTACCCAGCACGCTGGGCGAGAGCACATCGCCGGCCAGCACGAACAACAGCGGCTGACCCGTCACGCGTTCAATCGAATCGCGTAGGTGAGCCACACGGGCAACACCGCCGGTTCCGTCACGCAGCGTGTCGATCACGTACACATCGTTCACCAGCAGCATCCGCACGGTTTGCGCGGTTGGTGTTGCCGGCGAAACGGTACTTCCGCGCGTCGCGCCGCTGCACCCAGCGACCACCGTGCAGGCACCGACGAGGATCGCAAGCACGGCTCCAGCGCACCACCGTGCCGGATTGCGCGCAGTCATCCGAGGGTGCGGTGCAGGAACTCCACCGCGCGCGTCCACGCCAGCCCGGCCGCTTCCGCATTGTACGCCGTCGGGCGCGTGTCATCGAAAAAAGCATGGCCAGCGTCGTAGCGATATAGCTCGCACGTTACACCGGCCGCGTCGATTCCGGCGATGAGGGCGTCCACCTGCGCCGAGGGGCACGAGCCGTCGTGCTCGCCGAAATGCGCCTGCACTGGCACGCGCAACTTCGACAGATCCACGGGCACCTTCGGATTGAAGATGCCATAGAAGTCCACCACTGCGTCGATTGCGTCGGGGTGTTCGGCGGCCGCGAACAAGGCCAGTTGGCCGCCCATGCAGAAGCCGAGCAAGCCCACCGTTTCGGGCGTGACCGCCAATGCCGGTCCGGTCCCGTCCGGCGGCGTGGCGATGTAGCCGGTCGCCGTGCCGCCGTTCGCCGGAAAGCTCTGCATGATGCCCGCCATGATCGGTTCGCTCCCTGCGTGGCCGCGTGGCCTAGACGATCAACGCCGGATCGATCCCGCGGATCGCAAAGACCCGGGCCACCGCTTCGCCGATCTTGTTGTTCGGTGTGCTGGCACCCGCCGTGATGCCGATGCGAAGCGCGCCTTCTGTTGGCAACCATGACGTACGCTCATCTTCGGCGTGATGCGGGCCGATCAGTCGATAGCGCACGACATTCGCTTCGATGTCAATCTCGTCGGGATCGGCGATGTGGTACGTGGGGACCTGTTCGGCGCACAGGGCGGCCAATGAAATCGTGTTGCTCGAGTTGTAGCCACCCACCACCACCATCAGGTCGAGCGGTTCGCGCAACAGCTCCACCACCGCGTCCTGTCGGTCCTGTGTCGCACTGCAAATCGTGTCGAAGGTGCGGAAGTGCTCGGCCTTGTGCGTTTGACCGTAAGCTCGCACCATCGATTCACCAACGGCCGCACCGATCGCCAGCGATTCCCGCGCAAGCATCGTCGTCTGATTGGCGACGCCAATATGCCCCAGGTGCAGATCAGGGTCGAAGTGATCCGACGCAGCCCGTGCAAATTTTTCGAGGAATGCTTCGCGCGAAAGTGCCGGACGCGTGGTCTGCTTCCCCGCCTTCGCTTCGATGTAGTCCATCACCATGTCGGCTTCGTCCATATCCCGCACCACGAGATACTGCCCGCCTGGATACTTCTCCACCTGCGACGCGGTCGCGCGCGTTTCTTCGTGGTAGTACTTGCCATGAATGAGCGACGTGTATCCGTCACGGGCATACACCTCGACGCGTTTCCAGACGTTCAGCACAGACCCGCAGGTGGTGTCGACCACAACACACCCCAGTTCGCGCAGCGTCTGAAAGTCCTGGATGGTCACCCCGAATGCGGGGAGAATCACCACGTCCTGCGCGCGCACCTGCGCGTAGTCAAAACCTTTGCCACTCGCGGCGAGGAATACTACACCCATCTCGCGCAGCTTCGCGTTCACATGCGGGTTGTGGATGATCTCACCCGCCAGAAAAATTCGACGCTCAGGGAACTTGATCCGGGTTTGGTAGGCATAGTCCACCGCGCGCTCAACGCCGTAGCAGAAGCCAAACTCCTTCGCCAGCCGGACCGTGGTATCGCCGGCCGTCAGCGTGTACTCACGCGACCGCAGCAGGTCCACCAGGTGGCCGGTGTAGTCCGCGGCCAACGTATTCTGTACCTCCGCCTTGAGACCGAAGCCTTTGCGGACGTAGGTGAAGGCCGCGGCGTCCGGCGCAGCCGCATCGGGGATGTTCATAGGGCGCACACTATCGGAGGTCGTAACGTTATCTGACATGTGGCAAATCTAGTGGGAACCGGGGGCACCGGCGCGGGCCTCTTCAACCGAGCAGGCGTGCGGCGCGAGCGCATCGCGAACGATCTGTGGCAAGGGACGCTTTTCGAAGGTCGCGACGGTCACGCAGACCACCACCATCGCGGCGGCCGCGACCAGCGTATTCCGCTGCGCGAGCCGCACGTCGACATTCACCGTCAGCGACGTCTCCCCCAATCGAGACACGTATGTGACCAGCGACAGGGCGTCGTCGATACGTGCAGGCGAGAAATACTCAATGGCCAAATGCCGTCGCGGCATCCACACCGTTGGCGCATCAAAGATTTTCGCGTACGACAGCCCGACGGAGCGAAGCATCTCCTGCTCCGCGTTCTCGACCAGTCGCGTGAACGCACTGAAGCGCATGATCCCGACCAAGTCGACGTCCGCCCAGCGGACCCGGTCTTGCGCGATGAACGGTTGGGGAGTAGCCATGGGTCGATGCGTTGAGGTCGTCAGATCGCGCTGGCAGGATCCAATCGTTTGCGCAATCTGCGTGTGTGTAGCTGAGTTCGTGTCCACAAAGATACCCCACAAGTGATCGTCCGGGTTTCCCCGCTGGCTAGCATTCTCAAACTGCTCTACTCTGGCGCCATGTACAAAAAACTGCTCGTGCCATTCGATGGCTCCCCGTTCAGTGCGCGCGCCTGGCCGATCGCCGCCGCACTCGCACGCAGCACGGGTGCGACGTTGCATCTCGTCCTCGTCCACGACCCCAGCAGCTACATCCCGTTCGTCGCCGGAGAAGTGGCAATACCGGTCTACGACGCGGAGTTCGTGCACGAACGTCGCGCGGACGACCAGCGCGCGCTCGACGCCGAAGCCGCGACCCTCTCCTCGCAAGGAGTCGTCGTCTCGAGTCGATTGCTCGAAGGGACGACCATCGAAGCGCTCCTCGAGTACGCGCAGGAAATCGGTGCGGACTTGACGGTGATGACCACGCACGGACGCGGCGGATTCGAGCGACTTCGACTCGGCAGTGTCGCGTCGGCCTATCTCGTGCGCACACCAATGCCAGTGCTGCTGGTGCCAGGCACCACCGACGCGGCAGCAGTTGTGCCCTCAGGCGCACTCCTCTGCCCACTCGACGGCTCAGCCTTCTCCGAATCAGTTGTTCCTCACGCGCGAGCCTTTGCCGACGCACTCGGCGTGCCCATGTCGCTGTTTGCCGTGACCGTACCGCATGCGATGCCCATGGCACCGATGGGCACTGGGTTGCTTGCCGATCCCGGCGCACTGGAAGCCGAATCACTGGGGCGCACCGAATACCTCACCCGCATGCTCGCGCAGTGTCCCGCCGACTCGACCACGAACGCCACAACCGACCTCTCCGTCGGACGCGCCATTCTTGACGAAGCGACGCGTACAGGCGCTGGAGCGATCGCGATGGCATCACACGGGCGTAGCGGTCTTCTCCGACTTGTGCTGGGCAGCGTCGCCGATGAAGTCGTGCAACACGCGAACCTGCCAGTCCTGCTCTATCGCCCGGAGTCGTAACTCCGCTACACCGCGAAGTATTCCGCGAAATATTCCGGCGCCAACCACGGCGCGAGCGCGTACGTCACAAGCGTTTCGTACGCGCGCTGCCGATCGATCAGCCCCGCGGTAAGGATGCCGACCGCACCGCGGCCATGCTTTGTGCCAACCGTTCGGGCAACCGCATCCATCGCATGTCCGAGCTCTTCGCCCGCCCGGATGCGATCGGCGACGATCCGCGGGAGCGGCATCGAAAGCGAGCCACCGATTCCACGCGTCCCGGCACGGTCGATCGCCACCGCCCAGGCGCATGTCCGCATCGACCCGTCGGCTTCGACCACGACTCCCCCCTCGAGCCCCACCGCCAACTCAGCGTCGCTGACCAGCAGCGCGGCCCGGGCGCGGGCTTCGGCCCCACGCTGCGTCTCCAAATCGCCGAACGGTTGATCCGGCACACCGCTTGCTACTTGAGCTTGCTGGACCTCGAAATCGGTGACTACACGCAACAATACGGCATGCACTGCTGCGACTTTGACTGGATTCAGCGAGCCGACCACGACTCGGTGAGGAAGACGGGAGCTCATACGGAGGAACTCGGGAGAGGGGTGCGCAGCTTGCTCGCAGCCACGAAGCGCAGTAACCTAGCCTCCTGCGATGCCGGTCTCCCCTGCCCTTCCACCTCGTGCCGATGCTGACGAACGCGCCCGGGGTTCAGCCCCGGTTCCGCCGCGCTCGCGCCTCTGGCTCGAATTCGTCAACACCGACGCCGCAGCCCAGTCTCAGGGCGGCGATCTGTTGCGCCACTTTGATGCGCTTGTGAGCTGGTTGAACTCACAAGAAGCCCTCGACGACGAGCGGAGTGACGGAATCCGTCGCCGCGCCCAGCTCCAACCGGCGGCGGCCGCGGCAACCCTCGTCGACGCCCGCCGCGTCCGTGCCGCGCTCCGTGTCCTCGCGGAGCGCGGGCACACCGCTGAGCGCGTCCGCGAGGATGCGGTTGTCGAGATCAACCGCGTGCTCGGCCGGAGTGCCGGCACGCGTAAAATCGAGCGACTCGGAGATGGTGGGTATACGCGTTCGTTCGTGCCCACTGGCGACGCATTCGCCGGGCTCATGATCCCCATCGTCGAGTCGGCAGCGGAGTCGCTTGCCACCTACGAGCTGGGACGGATCCGACGCTGCGCCGACACGCGGTGCTACCGGGTCTTCGTCGACACCACCAAGAACGGACTACGGCGCTGGTGCGACATGGGAACATGCGGCAATCGAGCGAAGGCAGCGCGACATCGGGCCAAGGAACGGCCCCGGGCAATGCATGCCGAACCATCGGTCGCGTCGCCAAACGCCTCCCGCAGCGGGGCTGACTGATGGAGACAACGTCAACCACCGAGCTCGCCGTCCAAGAACTCGATCGACCCAACAGCAACGAACATCCCGATCACGCCGACGGCGCCTCCGACATGGCGCTCGAACGGGGCTTCGTCGCGCTGCTCCGCTGGCTCGTCTCGGAAGGGGACACCCGCGGTGTGCGGCGCATCGCTGTCGAACTGCGGGCACTGCGCGAAGCACTGACCACACTCGACGAGACACGGTCCGCGCGCGACGAACAGACGCGCCGCTCGCAGGAGCTCGACCGTGAGCTGCAGGCCGCTCTCGCGGTACTTGGCCCGGGCACAGCGGTCAACGGCAACGGCTCCCTCGTACAACGGCTCGCCAAGCTGCGCGAACGGTTGTCCGAGGATATGGCGGCTCGACGTCAGCTGGTCATGGAACGCGACGCGTGGCGTGCGATGTGCACGTTACTCACGCAAACGCGCGCCGGAGTCCACGAGCTCCTCGAAGTGACTGAACGCGAGCGTGATGGTCTGGCTGCGTCACTCGATGTGTTGCGTGAACGCGTGCTCGAGCTCAGCACACTGCACGACGATGCGTCCCGCGATGCCTCACGCACGCGCTCCGAACTTGCCGAGCTTCGCGACACACTCCGGCACTGGAGTGGAACGGTGGAGCGTGCGCTGCAGGATCTGGCCAAGACAGCGGGAGCGATCTCGCGTGAGAATCGCCCCCAGGAAGTAGCCGCTCGCTAGGACTGAGCGACCACCGACGTGACCGTTGGTGCGAGGACCGCGCGCACAACGGATTCCTTGAGATAACCCATCTCGACGGCAAAATTCGCGAGCTTTCGCTGCAGCAGTCGACGACCGCGAAACAGGCGTGACTTGACGGTGCCCTCAGGAACGCCAAGCACGTCCGCGATCTCGGCGTAACGCAACCCCTGCAGGTCGCTGAGCACCACCGCCGAGCGATACTCGACAGGGAGTGAACGGATCGCGCGCGTCACTTCGTCATCGAGAAACGAATCGTAAAACCGGCCTTCGGGGTCTGCTTCACCGACGGCCTCGAACATCGCCCAACCTTCGGTATCCTCGGGCTGCTGCACCTCGCGCGCATCGATCCGGCGCTTCCGACTGACAAAGACGTGATACAGAATCGTGAAAAGCCACGCGCGGATGTTCGTGCCGAGATGATACTGCTCCCACCGCTCGAGCGCGCGAAGCAGGGTGTCCGACACGAGATCTTCTGCGTCGTCACGAGCGCGTGCGAGCTTGAGTGCGAACGAGTACAGCGCGTCGAGGTGGACGAGCGCTTCACGCTCAAACTGCGCACGGCGCGCCTCACGTTCTGCGGCCGTCAGCACCGGCATCACCGTCTCTTCCGTCATTTGCTCAGCAACTTCAGGCATCGTTCACTCCCACGGCGGTCGGCGCCGGAATCCCTTCTCGTAAGTGCATCAGGATGAATCGTTTGAGATCGATCGCGATCCCCTCGAGTACCGACATGTCGCGCTTGACGCGCGTCATGAGCACGGCGCCTTCGAGGGCGGCAATGATGAACCGGGATAGACGGACCGCGTCGACGTCATCCTGTAGCTGAGGGCGCGCTTCCCAGAGGAGCGACCGGATCTGGCTCGCCCACCGCTCAAATACGGCTTCGATGCGCACCCGGAACCCTTCATGCGCGTCGGCGAGTTCGGCGGCCAAGTTGCCAAACGGCGACCCGCGGCGCCCACCACTTTCGGCCTGAAGTGCGACCACGGCATCGATAAACAGATTCAACCGCTCCATCGGGTCGATCATCGGCTCGCGCAAGATCGCGAGACCACGCTCGGCGAATCGCTCGAACTGCCGGTTCAGTACCTCGTAGCCGAGCTCGTCCTTGGACTTGAAGTAGTGGTAGAAATGACTCTTCCCACTCAGCTTGGCGCCTCGGATGACGTCGTCTACGGACGTGGAGGTGAAACCACGCTCTGAGATGAGCGTTGCGGCAGCGTCGAGAATTTGGGAGCGGCGATCAGACATGCTGGAATTATTAGGACCGTACGGTCCTAGTCGCAATAGCGTCCGATCCAAAGTCGTAATATGTTACTTGACAACCATTTATACGACTGCGATGGTTGTCGGCATGCGTACTCAGAGCCATTCGGAAACAACGAAAGTCGGACTCATCAGTCCGATCACGAAACCGAGGTCGGTTCGGGTCAGCCGCACCTACCTCAGCATTGCCGCACCGACGCTCCTCACTCCCGGCGCGCCGCCATCGCGCGGCGCGGCGCTCGTCCGCTTGGCACC
>Ga0105044_10004651_pt1 | contig 18837 bp, 13 predicted proteins | sample MAT01_FD_78092 | JGI IMG/M metagenome (GOLD analysis project Ga0105044, IMG submission 78092) | Freshwater microbial communities from Lake Fryxell liftoff mats and glacier meltwater in Antarctica - MAT-01 | ecosystem: Environmental > Aquatic > Freshwater > Ice > Liftoff microbial mat | place...
ACCATCGGGTACATGAAACCATCGAATTGCGCTTCGGCAATGGGCTTCATGCCCTGTGTTGCCAAGCCAACGGTCAGGCCTGCAATGGTGGTTTCATCAAGGGGGGTGTCGAGCACGCGTTGATCGCCGAATATTTGTTGCAGACCTGCGGTAGCACGGAATACACCACCGTTAATGCCGACGTCTTCGCCGAGTACCAGCACGGATTCATCGTGCCGCATTTCATAGGCGAGTGCCTGGGTAATGGCTTCAATCAATGTAATGGCAGCCATTAGCGTTTCTCCCACGCAATGGCGTCGGCACGCTGGGCCAAAATATCGGCTGGCATGTCGCCGTATAAATAATCGAACATGGCTTCAACCGGTTGTACTTTGGTTTCGAGATAGGCGTTTACTTCAATATCGACTAGGCGGCCGCATTCTTCTTTCCAAGCGGCTTCCTCGGTTTCACTCCACATTTTTTCGTTGATAAGATAAGTGCGCAGTCGCGAAATTGGTTCGCGTTCCCATGCCGATTTTACTTCGGCGTCGTCGCGATAACGGCGCGCATCATCAGCAGTGGTGTGGTCGGCTAATCGATAAGTGACAAATTCAATCACGCTGCCGCCATGGCCATTGCGCGCCAATTTCAAGGCATGATCCATCGCGGCGCGTACGGCAATAATGTCGTTGCCATCAACTTGTAGGCAATGCAGACCACCGGCAATTCCTTTTTGTGCCAGTGTTTTTGCACCGGTTTGTGCTTTACGCGGCACAGAAATCGCCCAGCCATTATTGATGATGCATAAAATAAACGGCAGCGTATAAGCACCCGCCGAATTAATCGCGGCATAGGTGTCGGTTTTTGATGAACCGCCATCGCCCACACAGGAAACGGCTACGCGTGGTTCACCGCGTAATTTAAAAGTAAGCGCAGCACCGGCAGCATGAAGACATTGCGTGGCGATTGGCACACAAAACGCATAATCGTGCGGCGGGCCGGAAAAATTATTGCCGCGTTCATCGCCGCCCCAGTACATCAGCACGTCGCGTGGCTTTACCCCACGCATAAACATGGCGCCGTATTCACGATAGCTCGGTGCAAATACATCGTCGTATTGCATGGCACTACCAATGCCAATATGGGTCGCTTCATGGCCAAGGCATGATGCATACGTACCGAGTTTGCCGGTGCGTTGCAAAGCAACTGCCTTAGTATCAAAACTACGCACGAACAACATTTGTTTGAATAACTCCAAGACATTTTTCTTGTCCTGGGCAAATTCCGGTAAATCGTCGTTTAGCAAACGACCATCGGTACCGAGGTATTGCAGATATTCAATTTCAAAATTAGCAACTATTGGCATTGTTAAAGCCCTCCCAAGCAACACGATAGATAACAGTGATAGGCCCCTAAAGGCAAGCCGTTCGCAGGCGAATGGATAAAAAAACCCAGCCGGAGCTGGGTTTTTTAAGGTTTGCCAAGTGCAAATTAATTGCTTGGGTTCGATGGCAAGCCAATTCCGCGCGCCCGATTGATGAACAGCGAGTAGCTGGATTCGTTATTGTTGATGTTGGCGTCCGCAGTATCAGAAGAAATGCCGGTACCGATAATCAAGTTTGAGGAGGCCATTGAAGCCGGCGCCGTAAAGGTCAACACAAACTCTGGACGGTTGCCGACCACGAAAGGAGTGGCAGCGGTTATCGAGCAGAGGTAACGAGCGCTTGGATAAGCAGTATCTAGAATGCAAGTCCAGCCTGCCGCCGCTGTCATTTTGAATGCACTCGACGGCGCATTGGTGGTAATGGCGACAGCAACGTTGCTGGCAGCATCCGGACCGTAATTATCGGCGACGATATTGATGCGTGCTCTGTAACCCACGTTAACCGATGAAGGGCCGCGTGCACGAATCGCAAGATTCGCTTTTTGGCCAATGATAGTGACCGAATCGGAACTAATATTATTTAGATTGGCAGTATCGCCTTGATCGGCGGAAATCGTGGCACTCAGAGTCAGGTTGCCATCGGCGAAGTTGGTTGGAACCGGCACGGCGACAGTGAAACTAGCCTGAGCACTCGCGGCAAAACTAAGTGTTGAACAACTTACCGTCGTGCTCGCAGCCGCCAGTACAGGGGCCGCACAAGTCCAGCCACTAGCAGCAACAACATTGGCACCATTAATGGAGGCATCAAGCACCAGACTCACATTGGCATTGTCGGCAGCCAGAGTTTGATTGAGGTTGCTGGCATTGATGGTAAATGTCGTTGTATTTCCGGCATTGATGCTGGTGTCGGGATTGCTGACAGCAACGCCAAGATCAAGGTCAACAAACGCGCGGGGTTTGATATACACAAGCACCGGGTCATGATCGGAAACGCGTGTTGGTAAACCGCCATAAACGCCGTAATTAAGAATGGCGAAATCGGCATTTATGCGAGCGTGTTCACTGCGCACACCGTCTTGCATTAATAGCGCTTCGTTGACCACAGCATGGTCGAGCGATTGCGCACTGCCATCGAACGAGAATGAGTAACGCTCATTCGCAGGATCTACCGTGGTCAGAGTAGTCAGTGCTGTGCCAACGACAAAGCCCGAATGTCGCGTGACTTGGGCAGCGGGAACTTCTTGGCCGGTAATAATACCCATCGAATCCACAAAACCATCGTTGAACTCGAATGCATTGAAGTCACCGAGCAGAATGATTTTTTCATTCGGATTGGCGACTTGGCGAGCATTGACCAAACGCGCCAATGATTCAGCTTGTTTCAGGCGCTTGCCACGAACGCGTGCACCTACGGTGACCCAGCCACTGCCTTCGGCTACCGCACTGTTAACGCTACTGAGTGAGCGTAGATGACTAATCATCACCGTAACAGGATAAGAGGCACCGTTTGCATCATGAATGACCGCTTGCAAACGCAAAGTCGGGCGATCATTCAAGGTGCTTGTGCTGCTGTCAGGATTAACCAGCAGCTCGCCATCATTTTCCTGTACGACTTCGAGTACTTCCACGCGTGGCGTGGCGCCCTGGCCAACAATTTTCGTGCTGATCAAAAAGCCGACATCAATACCGCCAACATCGTTACCTTCGACCAAATAAGGCACGTAACTCGGTGCTGTATTACAAGCGGGAACCGCGTTGCCGGTCGGAACTTGTCCGGCATTGATGGTGTCGGCCAATTGTGTCAGCACGCCGATATTTTCTACTTCGACCACACCGATGATGTCCGGTGTTTTCAAATAACTACAAATGGCTTCGGCTGTTTTGCCCAGACGATTATTCAAGGCTGTCAACGTTAATACAGGGTCATCAATGGCAGGGTCATTGACCGTGTCAAAGAAGCGGAACAAATTGAAACCAGCTACCGTGAATTCTTCTGGATCAGCATTGCTGACAGCGGTCGGCGTTACACTTGAAGTAAATGTTTGGCCAGCATCAGGATAAAATTTAAAGAAACCAAAACCAAAATCCAGAATGCCAGTGATGTTGCTGAGCACATCGCCTGCGTTCGGATTCATCGACAAGCCGCCCAGACCGCGACTTTGCACAACGATCAATTCTAGATTGCCATCAAAAACCGTTACGCCAGGTGCTGGAACAAAAGTATCCAGCACACTAATACCGGCCTCACGGAAGGGACGAGCAACTCCGGGCAATACACCGTGGAAATTACCAGTACTGGTGGCGGTTGCATTGGGTTCGTTTTCATTGCCGCCTGCCGGTGCAACCACCGTCAGGTTGGGTGTAACACGCATGTTTTCGTAGCGTTCCGGGCTGGGTAGTGCGCCGTCGGCAGCCGTCAGTACGATGGAAGCAGGCAATGGATTGCCACTACTCACTACGGTGATGCTAGGTGTGCCAATTTCAGTTAACCCGAAGAATTCCACAACACTACCGGTGACTTGGGCAAGGTTGCCGAGCACGACAGTTGGCGCAGAGCCGGTGAAAACAAAAATACCTTGGGAAGTAGCAGGGTCGGCATCGATATCGGCATCAGGCGTTTGCATGAAAAAGCCGGCATTGCGAATGCCGGTCACAACGCCGCGCGTGGTAATGGTGTTGCCTGCAAGTGGCGAGGCATTACCACTGCCTTGAATGGTGTGAATCGAGGTCAGTACGATGTCGTCATTGGTAATGGTGAGCACAGCAGTGCTCTGCGTTCCAAGCGTAGCGCCGCCGGTAGGGCTACTTAGCGTCAGGTTGACAGTTTCATTCGGCTCAACGGTTGCATCATTGTTTACGGACACGTTGAATGTTTTCGAGACTTCACCGTCAATAAAATTCAGCGTTCCACTCGAAATAGCATAATCATTGTCTGCGGTAGTGGCAGTACCGTCTGCCGTTGTATATGCGATCGACACTTCGCCGAAACTACCGCCGGTGCGAGTGACGGTGATCGTTGCGGATCCGCCATTCTCGGCAATGGAATAGGTGGCAGAAGAAAGCTGCAATGAACCAGGCGAAGCGGCTGAGGGCGTGCCGGTAACATTGATATCATCAATGCCGATCCATTCATCATTGCCCGCGGCATTGGCCGTGATGATACGAACCTGCACCAAAGACTGATTATTGGCAGCCGCAGGCAGCGCTATGGAAACAGGTGTAACCAATGTGGCAAGACTTGGACCCGTGCTGGCGTCAGCAACAAAGCCTGTTGGTAAATTGATGAAATTGCCGGTACTGCCAACGCGGTATTGAGCTGCAACAGGTTGAATCGCATTGTCGATGGAGCTGTCGAGATCACGAAGATTGTAGGCAAGCTGGATACTCGTATTGCCCGTGGTATTCAGGTTGATAACGATATTTGGTGCATCGGCAGTGCCCGAGCCTGTCAGGGCTATGACGTCGTCTACAAGATCAAATTCGGTAACGCCGCCTGTGTTAAATGTGTTGGGTGCGGTTTGGTTAGCGTTTACATTGACTGTTATCGTGCCTTCGCCCACCAAGGTTTGCGGGTCAACACCCGTGGCGCTCGTAATGTCATCGCCACGATAGCCTACGATGCCGGGAACGCCCGCCCAATCATTATTAGTCGTGATCAGGCCTGCATTGCCCCAGTTTTGCGAAAACGGTAACGTCTGTGGCGTGCTACTCGCAAAAGCCAAGCTCGGAACCAGAACACATGCCACCAAAAATTTTATCCAACCGCGCATACCCACTTCCCCTGTTATTTATTCGATCTCACGTGACCCGCGAGTCTAACCAAGCTTTGCGTCTAAATCATGACGATTTTTTCTGCGCGCAGAATTTGTGAAGAAGATGCGCTAAGCTGTTGATACTTCGTTTGCCAGTGCGCCATTAATGAACCAGCCCCCAAACCAACGCCAAATTGAGCAAGAAATAACCACCGACCTGCGCGAACGCCTGAGCTACAGCGGTTATTTGCAGCTCGATATTTTGCTATCCGCGCAACAGCCATTATCAAGGCCTCTACATCATGATGAATTGCTTTTCATCATTCAGCATCAGACTTCCGAGTTATGGATGAAATTGGTTATTCATGAATTGACCGCTGCCATCGAACATCTGCGAAATGACCGGCTGGACCCCTGTCATAAAATTTTTTCGCGTGTAAAACATATCCAAAAACAATTAACTGAACAGTGGTCGGTATTGGAAACTTTAACGCCATCCGATTACATGGGTTTCCGCGACGTGCTTGGCCCGGCTTCTGGTTTTCAATCCTTGCAATATCGCGGCATCGAGTTTCTATTGGGTAATAAAAATGCCGATATGCTTAAGGTGTTTAGCTACGACCCAGAAGGGCAGGCATGGCTGAATAAAATCTTGCATGCACCGAGTTTGTACGATGAATTCTTACGTTATTTATACAATCATGGTCATGCTGTTCCAAAAGAATGTGTTGAACGCGATTATTCGCAAGCACATCAAACCCAAGACGTATTGATGCCAGTGTTTGAAAAAATTTACGAAGACACCAAAGCCAATTGGGATGCTTATCATCTTTGTGAGCAACTGGTGGACATCGAAGTGAATTTCCAGCTTTGGCGCTTCCGCCATATGAAAACCGTCGAACGCATCATCGGCTACAAGCGCGGCACCGGTGGTAGTTCGGGTGTGGCCTTTCTCAAGAAAGCGCTGGATTTGAGCTTTTTCCCGGAGCTGTTCGAGGTCCGGACCACCATTGGGCCGAGCAAATGATGCAACGCAACATCATTCAGATTAGACGCGCAGCCGCTTAGCGGTTACATTCCACATGCTCAAGGCCAGTGCCGTATTGCTGGCCTTTGTTTTAACCCTTTATAACAGGAGACCCGCATGAGCGGAGCCACCGATTCAGCAACTGATTTTAAACCACCACCGCCAGGCGAGTTTCTCGGCCACCCCAAAGCCCTATGGAATCTGTTCGGTGCCGAGTTCTGGGAACGATTCATGTACTACGGCATGCGCGCCATGCTGGCAGTGCACGTTGCCGCTGCATTCTTCGCCCATTTAGGCCCAGGCGCTGACGCCCAAGCCAGCGTCACGTACGGCGGTTTTACCTCGCTGGTGTACATGACCGGCATTGCAGGCGGTTTTATTGCTGATCGAATACTAGGCTATCAACGATCGATCATGCTCGGTGGTGTTTTGATGGCGATCGGCAGTTTTATGTTGATGGCGCCTGATTTAACGACCTTCTTGATGGGCTTGGCGGTTCTTGTTGTGGGCAATGGTCTGTTTAAGCCGAATATTTCGACCATGGTCGGCATGTTATACGCGCCCGGCGATGCACGACGTGATTCTGGTTTCACCATCTTTTATATGGGTATCAACGCCGGTGCGCTAATTGCGCCGTTAATCTGTTCGGCCTGGATCGGCGCCACTTATGGCTATCGCTGGGGTTTCTTTTCAGCCGGTATCGGCATGATTCTTGGCTTGTTGGTATTTCAAGTGTTGAAGTCATGGTTAGGACATGTCGGATCAACCCCTAAAGGCAAGGAAGGCTTTGGTCCGGTAATCAAGGTATTTATTGGCGCCTTACTAGTCGCTATTCCAGCGTTCTTCCTGCTCGATAAATCTTGGCAAAATGGTTTGGCCGGGAACTTCGCTGAAGGTTCAGTGATGTTCTGGTTGCTCAGCACCTTGGGTGTATTGGGGATGCTGCTGGTATTGATGATGGCCGGGCTTGCGACTTACTTCATATCGAGCGGGATCAAAAGCGGCGATAAAGTTCAACTGCATCGTTATATTGCGATGTTGATTTTATTTGCCGCCAATATCTTGTTCTGGGCGTTGTTTGAACAAGCAGGCTCGTCGTTGAATTTTCTGGCTCGCGATTTCGTGGATATGCCGACTTTTTTTGGCCATCCAGTGCACTTCACTATTTTCCAATCAGTGAATCCAGTCTTCATCATTTTACTGGCTCCAATGTTTGCAGTTATGTGGCCTTGGCTGGATCGTAAATCCATTAATCCATCCATTCCACGTAAATTTGCCATTGGATTAGCGGGTGCTGCCATTGGTTTTTATGTGTTGGTGTTTGCGCTAGAGCATTCGGCCAATGAAGCCGGTCGCATTAGTTGGGTCTGGCTAACATTGACCTATTTTATTCACACCATTGGTGAGTTGTGCTTATCACCGATTGGTCTGGCGATGGTGACCAAGTTGGCGCTACCGAAAGAAACCGGTCTTGCCATGGGCGGCTGGTTCTTGTCGATTGCGATGGCTAACTACGTTGCTGGTCTATTGGCAGCCGAAGCCTCCGGCGGCGGTGAAGCCGGAACGCTGGTTCAATACGCCAGTGTGTTCGACAGCATGTTCATGATCGGTATCGTGATTGCAGTGGCTTACTTCTTGCTGGCTCCATTGATCAACAAGTTAATGCACGGAGTGAAGTAATTCTCTGCATTATTCAAAAAGAAGAACGGCAGCCTCGGCTGCCGTTTTTTTGCAGGCATACCCTACGTATAGCAATAAATTAAATTAAGAATCAGTACTATTTTAGTGAGGTAGCAAATGGCAACGACAGCTGAAACTGAAACGATCAATACAGCCATGATCACGGCAGATCCCGTGGTGCTGGGGGTTTTGGTAGTGGTATTGGGTCTGATCTTCATGTCGGAAAATTCTCCACATACATTTTGGAAAAAGTTTTATACCTTCGTGCCAGCCTTGTTGTTGTGTTATTTCATTCCAGGCTTGTTGAACACCTTTGGCGTCATTAACGGCGAGGCTTCAAAGTTATATCCGATGGCCCGTGATTATCTGCTGCCATTGGCGCTGGTGTTGTTGTGTTTGGCTTGTGATCTCAATGCGATTTTGCGCCTCGGTCCGAAGGCCATTATTTTATTTTTAACCGGCACCGTGGGGGTGATTCTGGGTGCGCCATTGGCCTTGTGGATTATGGGTTTCTTCGACCCTAGCTTATTGAACCCTGATGGTGAAAATGCAATTTGGCGTGGAATGTCCACCACGGCAGGCAGCTGGATCGGTGGCGGTGCCAATCAAGCGGCCATGAAAGAAGTGTATTCCGTTGGCGCCGATGTATTTGGCAAGTTTGTTGCCGTAGATGTGATCGTCGCCAATATCTGGATGGCTTTCTTGCTTTTCCTGGCAGCGCGCAGTGTGAAAATTGATACGGCACGAGGTGCTGATACCCGAGCCTTGGAAGATCTTCGGGAACGTGTTGAAAAAGTACAATTGGAAAATACACGCATTCCAAAAACCAGTGATCTGATCCAAATTTTAGCCATTGGCTTGGGGGCAACGGGATTAGCGCACTGGATGACGAGTTATATCGTGCCGTTTATCAAAGCCAATGCACCCCATCTTGAACGCTATAGCCTAACCGCCAATTTTTTCTGGGTAACGGTGTTGGCCACTACTTTTGGTTTGATTCTTTCGTTTACCCGTGCAAAAAAACTCGAAGGGGCGGGAGCATCAAAAATTGGCTCGGTCGCCATTTATATTTTGGTGGCTACCATTGGCATGCAGATGAACTTGAACACCATTTTCTCTAATCCGGAATTATTTGTACTTGGCCTGATCTGGATCGGTTTCCACGGCGCCTTAATGTTATTGATGGCCTGGTGGATTAAAGCGCCAGTGTTTTACATGGCGGTCGGCAGTCAGGCCAATATTGGCGGCGCAGCCAGTGCACCCATTGTGGCGAGCGCATTCCATCCGGCATTGGCGCCGGTGGGCGTATTGCTTGCCGTGTTCGGCTATGCGCTGGGTACTTATGGTGGCTGGCTTTGCGGACAGTTACTGCGATTGCTTGTGGGTGCCTAGTTAGGGAACGCATGTTTTTGTGGGAGCTGGTTTACCAGCCATAAGTTCTCACCGACTGTCGCGGATCGAACTTCTAATCGCTACTGAAGTAGCTCCCACGGCTGCTATTCGAAATAATTAGACGTGCACGGATAATTCCGCTGCAGTATCGTAGCCCGGGTCATGGCTCCTTCTGACCCGGGTTGTCAAACATCATCGAGTTATTGTGTTTGTCAGTGATAACAAATACCGACATCTATTGCTGATGTTCAAGAGTGTTTGGGTTTTTCGCAGATTTACCACGGGTCAGATGGAGCCATGACCCAGGCTACGCAGCTCCCACGGAATACTTTTCGAAATTATTAAACGTGTACCGATAGTTCGGCTACGGCCAATTTATCCAGCAATAAATTCAGCAATACCCGCTCCTTATCGTCGAAATCGGCAAGTAATGCATTTTGCAATTGCCTAGCCAGTGGAGCGACTTGCGAATAAATTTTTTCACCGCTAGCGCTAAGACTTAATACCGATCTGCGCAAATCGTTTTTATCGAATTTCCGCTTCAGGCGCTTTTGCTTCAGCAGCGAGGCTACTGCACGGCTGACCGCGACTTTATCCATGGCAGTCCGTTCAGCCACTTCATTGGCCGACAGGTCCGGGTAACGCCCCAGAATGGCGATGATTCGCCACTCGGTAATGCCCAAGTTGAATCTCTCGGCGTACAGCGAGGCGATATCCTGGCTTATGCGGTTGCTCAGCACTGAAAGCCGGTAGGGCAGAAAATGTTCCAGATCTAAAAGGTCGGAAGTCATGGCGATTTGCAATTAGTTTCATATGAAACTATATTGTCGCACACGAAATAGCAAGCAGGAATCAGCATGAGCGCCCAACCCAATCTTGGAATGCAGGTCATGACTTTTGAAAACCCGATGGGGATCAACGGTTTTGAATTTGTTGAATTTGCAGCACCTGACGCCGGTCTGTTACATGCCATGTTCAAACGCATGGGTTTTAGTGCCGTGTTGAAACATAAAACTCGCGCCATTACGGTGTATCGTCAGGGCGGCGTTAATTTTCTGGTGAACGAAGATCCCGATTCTTTTGCTGCCAGCTTTGCCAAAGCCCATGGCCCGTGTGCCTGCGGCTTTGCCATCCGGTTCAAAAATAATGTGAGTGATGTTTATCAAACCGTATTGGGTAATGGGGGTGAAGCAATCACCGATCAGGAAGCCAGCAAAGTAGTGCCGACGCCAGTGGTAAAAGGCATCGGCGATTGCATGTTGTATCTGGTGCAGGACGGCAAGGATATTTATGCCGATGATTTCGTCGCCATCGAAGGTGCCGACACCAACCCAGTCGGTTTTGGTCTGACCTTTATCGACCATCTCACCCACAATTTGTACTTCGGCAATATGCAGAAGTGGTCGGATTATTACGAGCGTCTTTTCAACTTTCGTGAAATTCGCTACTTCGACATCAAGGGCCTGAAAACCGGATTGGTATCGAAGGCGATGACGGCACCTGACGGCGTCGTGCGCATCCCGCTGAATGAAAGCTCCGATCCGAAATCGCAAATTAACGAATATCTTGATGCCTATCATGGCGAAGGCATCCAGCACATTGCCTGCTTTACCGACGATATCTACACCACGGTGGAAACCATGCGTGCTTCCGGCGTGGAATTTCTGGATACCCCTTCAAGTTACTTTGACGTGCTGGACGAGCGTATTCCCAATCATGGCGAAGACGTCCCGCGTCTGGCAAAAAATAAAATCCTGATGGACGCCGATCTGGAAACCAAACAACGTAAGCTACTGCAAATTTTTACGCTGAATTCTGTCGGGCCGATTTTCTTTGAAATCATTCAACGCAAAGGCAACGAAGGTTTCGGCGAAGGTAATTTTCAGGCGCTGTTCGAAAGTATTGAGCGTGATCAGATCAAGCGTGGCGTGCTGTAAAAAAACGTGCTGTAAAAAGAACGTGCTGTAAAAAGAACGTGCTGTAAAAAGAACGTGCTGTAAAAAAGTAAAGGACTTCCATGATGGGCACTCAATACCAATCCGGTTTCGGCAACGAATTCGCAACTGAAGCAGTCGCAGATGCATTGCCAGTAGGCCGAAACTCGCCGCAGCAAGTTGCGCACGGTTTGTATGCCGAGCAAATTTCCGGCACGGCCTTTACCGCGCCACGGCACAGTAATCTACGAAGCTGGTTTTATCGCATTCGACCCGCTGCATTGCATGCGCCTTTTGAATTGATGACTGAAACGCAATTTCATAATCGTTTTGATGATCAGCCGGCAACGCCAAATCAATTACGCTGGGACCCACGCCCATTGCCAAACACGCCAACCGATTTTATCGATGGGTTATTTACAGTTGCTGGTAATGGCGGTGCAGCGGCTCAGCACGGCATTGGCATCCACCTTTATGTTGCCAACAAATCCATGCAAGATCGTTTTTTCTATAACGCCGATGGTGAAATGCTGGTCGTGCCGCAAGAAGGCCGTTTGAAAATCGCGACCGAGTGTGGCGTGATTGAAATCGAGCCGCAGGAAATTGCCGTGATTCCGCGTGGTATTCGTTTTCGCGTCGAGTTGCTGGATGCAACGGCGCGTGGCTATGTTTGCGAAAACTTTGGCGCGCATTTGCGTTTGCCGGATCTGGGGCCGATTGGTTCAAATGGTTTGGCCAATCCTCGTGATTTTCTGACGCCGGTTGCCGCGTATGAAGAACTCGAAGGCGAGTTTGAGTTGCTGGCAAAATTCCAAGGCCATCTGTGGTCGGCAAAAATCAATCATTCGCCACTCGACGTAGTCGCCTGGCACGGCAATTACGCGCCGTACAAATATGATCTGAGAAAATTCAATGCGATCGGTTCGGTCAGTTACGACCATCCTGATCCGAGTATTTTTCTGGTGTTGAATTCACCGAGTGATTCGCCAGGCATCGGTAATCTGGATTTTGTGATTTTCCCGCCGCGTTGGCTGGTCGCACAAAATACCTTCAGGCCGCCGTGGTTCCATCGTAATGTTGCCAGCGAATTCATGGGGCTGATTCATGGTCAGTATGATGCGAAGGCCGGTGGTTTTGCACCAGGTGGTGCTTCATTGCACAACAGTTTCAGTGGCCATGGCCCGGATGCCGCAACCTTTGAAAAAGCCTCGAATTCCGATTTATCCAAACCCGATGTACTGACTGACACCATGGCCTTCATGTTTGAAACCCGTGCCGTGATTAAACCGACACAGCAAGCTTTGCAGTGCGCGCAATTGCAGAAAGATTATTGGCAATGCTGGCAGGGCTTAAAGAAAAATTTCGAGCTTTCTTAGGGGCGCATGCTTGCTGCGCCCAAATTGCATTGTAGAGTCAGGGCGCAGCAAGCATGCGCCCCTACGGACAAGCAATCTGCTACGCATCCATGGCAGATAGTCAGGTGGGTAATGTCCACCCTACAGCTGCTAAAGTACCAATATAATCTAACGCGTATTGATCATGACTAGGCTTTTTTCATTTCTCCTTGCCGTGAGTACTTTCATGCTGCCGTTTCAGTGCTTATCGGCAGCGGTGAAAGATGTGCCACCGCATATCACCATATTTGCTGCCTCCAGCCTGAAAGAAAGCATGGATGCGATAACCGTGGAATGGACGAAAAAGTCGGGGCAAAAAGTGGGGGTGTCATATGCCGCTAGCTCGGCTCTGGCAAAACAAATCGAGCAAGGCGCACCGGCCGATATTTTTATTTCTGCCGATGCTGAGTGGATGGATTATTTGCAGCAGCGTAACAAGATCGCCGCAAACACGCGCTTCAATCTTGTCGGTAATCAGCTGGTATTAATCGTGCCGGCAGTATCGAAACAAGCCTCGATATCTTTGAAAAAGCCGGATGCAATATTGCAAGCGCTCGGCAAGGGTCGTCTGGCAGTCGCAGAAACCGGCAGCGTTCCTGCCGGTCGTTATGCAAAGCAGTCGCTGATAAAATTGAAGGTTTGGGGCAGCGTTTCAAACAGACTCGCTCAAAGCGAAAATGTTCGTGCCGCGATGGCATTTGTTGCCCGTGGTGAATCGCCTCTTGGCATTGTCTATGCTACCGATGCCAAAGCGGAGCCGAAAGTGCGTGTGATAGCAACATTTTCCGATCTCAGTCACGACGCGATTGTTTATCCGGCTGCCGCTGTCGCAACGGCAAGTCCGGCATCTACGAAAGGTTTTTTGCAATTTCTGCAAGGCAATCAAGCAAAAACAATTTTCGGACAAGCGGGGTTTACACTGCGCTAATGTTTACACCTGACGAATTAATCGCGATCAAACTCAGTCTGCGCATTGCTTTGTTCGCGGTGATATGTGCTTTGCCGTTTGCAGTGGCGATTGCCTACGTGTTGGCACGACATCAATTTCGTGGAAAGATATTACTCGACGCCCTCGTGCATTTACCCTTGTTGATGCCGCCGGTATTAACCGGTTATGCACTTCTGGTTTTGCTGGGACGACAGGGTGCAATTGGTTACTGGCTCGATCACTGGTTTGGTTTTACCTTTGCCTTTCGCTGGACCGGTGCCGTTGTGGCTGCAGCGGTAATGGCATTTCCACTTTTTGTGCGCTCGATAAGACTTTCGATAGAAGCCATTCCACGCGAGATCGATGAGATGGCGGCCAGCTTGGGCGCAAGGCCGTGGGCCAAATTCTGGCAGGTCATTTTGCCTTTGAGTATTCCCGGTGTAGCCGCTGGCATGACACTCGCGTTCGCAAAAGCACTTGGCGAGTTTGGTGCAACCATTACTTTTGTTTCGAATATTCCCGGTGAAACCCAAACCATTTCACTGGCTGTGCATACGCTGACGCAAGTGCCGAATGGCGAAAGTGGTATTGCGCGTCTTGCCATCGTTTCGATATTGCTTTCTGTCTCGGCCTTGGTGGCATCTGAATGGATGGTCAGGCGTTCGGCCTATAAGCGGCAGAGCGAGTAGGGCGCTGCTTACGGGCGACACATCGGGCAGTCGGGCCCAGAGGGCCTTCCTACGTATCATCAATGCTAATCGTAGGAGGCCGCTTGCGGGCGAATACCGAATCATACAAGCAGGCTGCGCCTACTCTCAACTCGGATTACTAAAATTAAAACTACGCCGCACGGTCATGGGCTGGTCTAGTGGTGCAAATTTCCAACGTTTTACCGTCGTTACTACATTGCGATCAAACGCGCGTTGACTGGAACTTACCACCCGAACTTCCGACACTTCGCCGTTGCGTTGCACGATAAATTCAATTTCGACCGCGCCACTTAAACCGCGATTCATTGCATCACTCGGAAAATCCGGGTCTGGTGTACGAATCGAGATTAACTCGGCTTTTTTTGCTATCACGGGCGCAGCGGCGGCAACACGCACAGGCGGTGCCGCCACGGATGCCTGCTGTGGTTGTAGTGATGCCGTCATTACTGGTGCAGGTGTCACTGTGCTTGCAACGGAGCTTGATAGCGGTGCTGGTTTTTGCAGGCTTTCAGTTGCTGTAGCTTTCAATAGATCCTGTCTGTTTTTGAGCAATGCCTGTTGGGCAGCAAATAATGCTTCTTGTTGTTTTGCCTCTGCGATAGCCAGCGCTTCGGTGTTCTTCAAGCCATCGGTAATGGCTTGGCTAATTCGTGGCAGTGCCGGTGCGTTGGCATCAACCGTAGCAATTAAATCACGCAGGCGAACAGCTTCATTGAAATCAAGATTGGTTATGGCTTGCTCGGCCGCAATCACCGTATAAGGCGTTAAGTCCATCAAGGCACTTTCGGTCAGTGCATCGGGCTGAGCCGTTTTTTTTCTGATAGCCAAATAATATTCAAGTGCATTATTCCCGGCAGGTGCGTACAAGCGTTGTTCGCGAAATGCCGTGCTTGCTAATTTTCGTAGTTCATCCGATGACATGGCGCCTAAGGCCGCTTCGGTTTTTTTTGCAGCTTCCAAATCCGCTTGTACCTTCGCAATGGCGGCAGCGCTTTGCTCGGCGGACACTGGCGCTGGCGACGGCTCTTGGTTGCAGGCTGCTACCACCAAGAAAAACCCACCCGCGAGTAGCGCTTTAAAAGCTGAATAATTTGAACGCGATTTCAGTGGTAAGAACATGTCTAATCCTTTATCAATGTCAAGGCTTGTCAGCCTTTTACTCAGACTCGAAATTTACTCGTTGAATATGAAAGATTTTCGATGGAAAAAGTTATTACTAATCGGTTTGTGATCAAAATCCCACTTCTTCACGAAAATAAAAACCAGCGGCTGTCATAAATAACAAGTAATGCTTTCATAGATAAGTCATGCAGCAGCGCTAAATTGCCAGAACCCTATTGATGGATGCAACGCATGAATCGTTTATTTGCCCTATTACTAGTGGCTTTATTCAGTACCACGGCTAACGCAGCGCAATGGTCGCTGAGTAATGTCATACAGACGCCGGGCAATAAAGCAGATGCTTTAAAATTGGATAAAAGAGTGCCCGGCCAAAATAGCGCAAATTTTAATCGCTTTGGTTTTTATTCTGATTTGGTTTTCGATAAATCCAGTAATACCTGGCTGGCGTTGTCTGACCGTGGCCCAGGTGGCGGCGTACTCGATTACGCCACACGAGTGCAAAGAATTATTGTGCCCACTAATCTTGCAACCGGTGTTATCAAACAACCAATCGTGTTTCGCACAATCTTGTTCAAGGACGCCAACGGCGTTCTGCTGAACGGCCTGAATCCCTTATTGCTGAATGCTGACAAGTCAGTCCTAGGCGCAAGTTTTGATCCCGAAGGCATTGCCGTTGGAACCGGCGGAAGAATGTACGTAGCCGATGAGTACGGCCCAAGCGTGTACGAGTTTGATTCTACTGGCCGTGTAATTCGTAGTTTTGTGACGCCCGCAAATTTGAAGCCAGCTGATGCAAGCGGCATGACTAATTATGTCGATGGTCGCGCGACCGTAACCACCGGGCGCCAAGACAATCGTGGCTTTGAAGGCTTGGCAATCAATCCATCAGGCACAAAATTGTATGCCGTGATGCAAGACCCGTTAGTAAATGAAGGCAGCAGTAATGACGGACGTCGCAGTCGCAATGTGCGTGTGGTGGCGTTTGATATTGCGAGCGGACAGAGCACCGCGCAGTACGCTTATCAGCTTGAAAGCCGTACGAATTTAAACGCTATTGATGCAAGCACCGCAGATGATTTCTCTTCGACACAACAAGGTCGCAGCATTGGTTTAAGTGCCATCCATGCCTTGTCTGATACCGAATTTTTGGTGCTTGAGCGTGACAATCGCGGACTAGGTGTTGATGTGACTGCTGCGCCGATCCATAAGCGCATTTACCGTATCAACATACAAGGCGCCACTGACGTAAAAAATATTTCGTTTGCCGGCTCCGATTCTCTACCCGTGGGTGTTGTGCCGGTACAAAAAACGGCAGAGTTTGATTTGTTAGCGGCATTAAAAGCGCAGGGCATAAAAGTACCTGAAAAAATTGAAGGCCTGGCCATCGGTCCCCGTTTATCTGATGGCCGTTATCAGGTATTAGTCGGCACCGACAATGATTACAGCGTCACACAGTCGGGTAGTGGTGAGCAATTTGATGTGTGTGTGAATCCTGTAACGGATGTCAGAACTCAAGTTGCTTTGGATGCAGCTTGCCCGCTGGGTTCTGCATTGATCCCCGGATACCTGATGAGTTTTGCGGTCGATTTTAGATTGTAGGGTGGGCAGCGCCCGCGATGTCTGCGATCGTCTTCCTCGAGTGCTTTTGCCCCTCTCCTACGGGAGAGGGTGCCCCCGCAGTGGGCGGGTGAGGGTTTAAATACGCGGGACGCTTGATGATTCCAAAAATGGAATGCTTCGTATCCAGGTACTGAGAACTATGCTTCTTCAAAATAATCCGAGTCGAGACGTTTCAATACAAAGGTCGATTCAACGGAGACACCAACATCGTGATCTATCATTAAGTCGGCAATTTGGGTTCCATCAAGCAGCACAACTTTGACGTCAATTCTAGAAACATAATCAAGCGCATCCGAAGAAAAGCCGGACGTTGTCATAAATACTCCCTTCCTTGCCCGCTGGCCTTGCAAAGCACCAACAAATTTCTGAATTTCAGGTCGCCCGACATTCCCTTGCCAGCGTTTCGCTTGAATATAAATAGCATCGAGTCCGAGACGGTCTTCCTTGATGATTCCATCAATTCCGCCATCACCACTTCTGCCAATTCGTTCGCCGGCATCCTGTCTGGAACCACCATAGCCCATTGCAACAAGCAGTTCGACGACAACGTTTTCAAAGAACTCTGGACTACCTCTAGAAAGTCGATCTAGAATTTCTGCAGCTAATTCACGACGAATAGTTTCGTAGGCACCTTGCATCACTTCATCGGGTGTTTTTGATGATGGTTCTGCAACGGCAATCAGATCGATAGTCTTTGACTGTCCCTTTTGCAAGAAGTCGCGGAATTCTTGAAATTGCTGTAAATAATTAATATCGATAGCATCAGGTGCTTTAGCGAGAACTTCACGTCCTCGGGGAGTAATTTTGAAAACACCGCGCTTCGGTTTTTCAATTAATCCTGCGCCTTTCAAATAGAAACTCGCCCAACCGGATCTATTTTTCAGGACTGTTTGTTGCCCGCTGGGAAGACGCGCCGATCTGTCTTCTGCGGACAAATTGAAATGGTCCGCTAGAAATGCCTCTGCTGCACCAAGTGTATCGGCCTGCCCATTACCAGCAAGTTGTAGTAATGGTAGTAATAGGGTTTGATAATCCGGTACCGGCATTGTGATCTCTATTAATTCGTGGTCGATGACTCGATTTCGTTCGAACTTAATTCAACTTCAGTCTGTACGCACCCTCATCCGGCCCTCCGGGCCACCTTCTCCCGGAGGGAGAAGGGATTAAGGCTCAACCCAAGCCAATCGCTTTTTCTTTGCGTTCGGCCAAGCGTTTTTCAAGGTAATGGATATTGGTGCCACCTTGCTGAAAGCCGATGTCGGCCATGATGCGCGATTGCAGCGAGACATTGGTTTTAATGCCGTCGATAATCATTTCCGAGAGTGCCACTTTCATACGGGAAATGGCTTGTGCGCGGGTGTTGCCGTGCACGATCAATTTGCCAATCATAGAGTCGTAATTGGGTGGCACTTTGTAACCTTCATAAATATGCGAATCAACACGAACACCGGGGCCGCCCGGCGCGTGAAAATGCTTGATCAAGCCAGGTGATGGCAGGAAGGTTTCCGAATCTTCCGCATTGATGCGGCATTCAATGGCATGGCCACGAATCACGATATCAGATTGCTTGAGTTTCAGTTTTTCACCTGAGGCAATTAGCAATTGTTCGCGGACCAAATCTACCCCCGTGACGAATTCGGTAACCGGATGCTCGACTTGAATTCGGGTATTCATTTCGATGAAATAGAAACGGCCGTCTTCATATAAAAATTCAAAGGTGCCAGCGCCGCGATAACCGATACGAACGCAGGCATCGGTACAAATTTTACCGATCTCGGTGCGTTGTTCTTCGGTGATGCCCGGTGCCGGTGCTTCTTCCACCACTTTTTGATGGCGGCGCTGCGTGGAGCAGTCACGTTCACCCAGATGGATGGCATTACCTTGACCGTCGGACAAAACCTGAATTTCAATATGG
>Ga0105044_10004652_pt1 | contig 18836 bp, 14 predicted proteins | sample MAT01_FD_78092 | JGI IMG/M metagenome (GOLD analysis project Ga0105044, IMG submission 78092) | Freshwater microbial communities from Lake Fryxell liftoff mats and glacier meltwater in Antarctica - MAT-01 | ecosystem: Environmental > Aquatic > Freshwater > Ice > Liftoff microbial mat | place...
CACCTGCACGTGCTCACGGCGCCGCTCCTCGTGTTCGCGCTCGGCCTCGTGTGGAGCGCGCACGTCTGGCCGCGCGTGCGTTCGGGATACCGCGAGCGGCGCGCGAGCGGGCTCGCTCTCTTCACGCTCTGCGTACCGATGGTGGCGTCGGGTTATCTGCTGCAGACGGCGAGCGACACGACCTGGCGCGAGATCTGGACCTGGATCCACGTCGGCACGTCGATCGTCTGGACGATCGCGTTCCTCGCGCACCGGATCGGAGCGCGCACTCCGACCGTCGCGGGCGGCGGCGCCGCGCGCACGCGCGCGTGAACCTCACGACGAACTTCTAGCGCTCGAGACGAGCGCGCGGAGTTCGCTGCGCTTTTCGCTATTTCGGCCGGCGATCCAGGAACCGCTTCTCCTTCATCTCCGTCTCCATCCCGAGCACCTCGAGCATCTCCGTCGTCGTCTTGAATTCGACGCGGTTCGGCGTGACTTCGACGCCGATCAACAGCTCTTCGCGCAGCTTCGTCTCGAACGAACGGGTGTCGGTGCCCGGGCGCACGGACGCGCGTACGACGAGCTCGTCCAGCTCGTGCGGGTCGTCGTTGCGCTTCTGCAGTACGACCTGCCATTCCTCGATCTCGGGCAGGTTCGACAGCACGGACCCCATCGACGAGAGATCGACGAGCGTGCCTTTGATCTTCGTCAGGCTCATCGAGCGCTGATCGCTCGCGCGGCGCAGCTCGCTGGCGATGCGCGGCACGGTTCGCTTGCACCACGGGCACGGTTCCCACGTGATGCCGCCGACGGCGAGATCGCCCGTGCGATAGCGGCACACGACGGTGCCGTGTCCGTCGATCGGCGTGTAGACCAGTTCGCCCGTCTCGCCTTCGCCGAGCACCTGGCCCGACTCGGGATCGACGACCTCGAACACGCCCATGTCGGGGTAGAGGTGGTAGCCCGGTGATTCGTTGTGGCTCGCGGGGCACTCGCTGAACGCCATGCGCGCTTCGGTGAAGCCGTAGGTGCCCGAGATCGTCACCTTGCGCGAGCCCATCCGCGCGAGCGCTTCGCCCATCTTCTCTTTGAGGCCGGGCGTGACCTTCTCGGCGCCCAGGATGACCAGGTTCACTTGGTCGAGCTTGGCCTTCTTCTCGGCGCCTTCGCGCAGCACGTGGTAGACGAAACCGGGCGTGCCGATCAGCACCGTCGGCTGCATGCGCTCCATGAGACGCAGATTGCCGGCCGTGCCCATGACCTTGCCGCCGCCGGTCGAGAGCATCATGCGGCCGGTCTCGAAACCGGCGAGCGCCGCCATCCAGAACGCGAGGTGCGGCGCGAACGGGAACGTGTTCACGATGCGCGCCAGCGGGTCGTGGATCCCGTGCACGTCGAGCATGCGCGCGCCGCTCTCCGAGAGCAGAGCCAAGTCGTAGGGCGTGTAAGCGAACACGACGGGATCGGAGCTGCGACCCGTAGTGAACGTCACGAAATTGGGCGTGAAATTGCGGCGCAGTCGCGCTTTCGCGTTCTCGCCCCCGGCCAGCAGCTTGAGCTTCTTCGCGAGCGGCCAGTGCTCGCGGATCAGATCCGGCGTCGGGATCAGCACGAAGTCGCGCTTGCGCTCGGGATCGCTCTGCGCTGCGAGCAGATCCTGTTTCGTCGTGAGCGGCAACCGCGCCAGATCGGCGACGCCGCGGATGTCCGAGGGCTTCACGCCGAGGGCGTCGAACACGCGCCGGTAGTGCGCCGAGAACGGGTACAGCCGCTGGCGCACGTGCAGCGCGAGCCGCGCATCCTGCAAGCGGCGTAGTTCGGCGCGGTCGGCGCGCGCCAGCTCGCTCCACACGGACTTCAATGCGCGGCCTCAGGAGCGGGACTCGCGGAACGTCCGGTGCACGCAACGGGGAAGGTCATCGCGACAGGCTGCACGGCGGCGTGGCCATCCTCAAGACCTTGCGCGCCGGCGCTGTTCGAAACGGTCGGTGCGGTGTCGGTACGGTGCCTGGAACGACCCCGACACTTCGCCGGTAGCGCTTGGCGAATGCAGGCGCTGCCGGCGAAGTGTCGGGGTCGTTCCAGGCACCGTACCGACACCGGCGCTGCCGGCGAAGTGTCGGGGTCGTTCCAGGCACCGTACCGACACCGCACCGACCGTTTCGAACAGCGCCGACGCGCAGCTCGCGGAACTTGCCGTCGGATTCCGTTCCACGGGCGGCGACTCGCCGTCACGGAGTGTCGAACGGTCCCGCCGCGCGCTCCTCCCTGTTGCGCGGCCCAGCTCAAAGGTCTCCCCATGCGACTCTCCCTCCGTCCGTCCTCGAAAGGTCTCCCGATGCGACTCTCCCTCCGTCCGTCCTACCGTCTGCCGCGCGCGCGCCAGGCACTCGGTCCCGTGGCGATCCTGTGCCTCGCGGCCGGCGCCCAGGCGCAGGTCGTGCCCCAGCCCGTCACGTTCTCCATCGACTGGATGAGCCCGTCCCGTGCGCTGATTCCCGCGTCACACGGTGACGTCCTGGCGCCGGTGCCGGGCGGACTGCCGAGCTTCGCCGCGCCGCTGCCGGCCGTCGTCATCCCGGGCGGACCCGTCGGCGTCGGGCTCGGCATCCCGAGCTACGGCGGCTGCATCGGCACGCCTCCGGGCGTCCCGTGTCCGATCGAGCTCGACGCGCTCTCGTACGGCACCGACTTCCCCGTCCGCCCCGGTCCGACGCCGGCGCACACGTACGAGTTCTCGGTGGACGAGTTCGCGGTCGGATTCCCCGGCTCGCCGCTCGCGCCGAACGTGCTCAATCAGGCGCCGTGCGGCGACAGCGCGGCGGACATCTTCGGCGACCTGGGCCAGCCCGGCGGCGCATTCGGGATCATCCCGAACGGCAACACGGGGATGATCGACGGCAACGGAATGCCGAGCTGCACCGGCGCGGTGTATCCGGGCTTCGGGCTCATCGAGCCGAACATGCCGTTCCCGGCCGGCATGCTCGACGGCGACGACGTCGACGCCTACGACTACCAGGACGGATTTTCGCCGGCCGTGCCGGCCGTGTACTTCTCGCTCGACGCGGCGTTCCCCGATCCGCTGACGGGTCTGCCGAACACGGGCGCGGGCCCGGCCAACGGTTTTCCGGCCGCGGCCGTGCTCGTGACGCTCGTGCCCGGCGGTCCGCCGGTGATGTACGCGCCGCCCGCACAGCTCGGCCTCAACCTGCTCGCGGTCGGCGGCGACGACCTCGACGCGCTCGCGCTCTCCGAGAACGGAGCGGCGGGCTACCAGCCCTCGCCCGGTCCGTACGCGTGGGGTCCGGGCACGCCGTTCGACATGTTGCTCTTCAGCGTCCGCCGCGGGTCGGCGGTCATCGGCATGCCCGACAGCCTGCTCGGCATCCCGATCTGTGAAGGCGACATCTTGATCCCGCCGATCGCCGGCGGACTCTCGCCTTTCCCGGGCATCTTCATCCCGGCCGAGAACCTCGGCCTGCAGACATTCCGCGGCGGCGCGGCGAACGTCTCGGACGAGCTCGACGCGCTCGACACGCGTTGGCGTCCGGTGACGGCGACGAGCTACTGCTTCGGCACCCCGGTGGCGTGCCCGTGCGGCAACGCCGGCGCGGCGGGCAACGGTTGCGCGAACAGCCTCTTCGCCGCGGGCGCGAACCTCGCGGCCACGGGCACTGCGCAAGTCAGCGCGGACAGCGTGGTCCTCACCAGCACGAACATGCCGAACTCGACGGTGCTGTACTTCCAGGGCACGACGCAGGTGTCGGCCGTCTTCGGCGACGGATTGCGCTGCATCGGAGGCGCGGTGATCCGGCTCGGGATCAAGATCAACGTCGCGAACACGAGCGCTTACCCGACGGGCACGGATCTGCCCGTGTCGGTGAAGGGTTTGGTGCCCGCGGCGGGCGGCACGCGCTTCTACCAGGCTTGGTACCGCAACGCCGCCGCATTCTGCACGCCCGCGACGTTCAATCTGACGAACGGTCTCGCGGTCACTTGGACGCCGTGAGGACCTGAAACGCTGAGCCGGGCGGGGAGGCCCGACCGGCACCTTGGGAGCCCGCCTTGCGCAAGTCGCGGGGCGGGCTCCGGCTTTCAGCGCGCGCGCTTGAACACCGCGATCACGTCGCGCGTCTGGCCGTGGCCCTGGTTCGTGTCGAAGGCGTTCACGAGCTCCCACCCGTCGCGGCCGAGCTCGTTGAGCAGCGCCTCGAATTTCGTGCGGTCGAGCTTGCCGCCGAGGAACCCGTGGGCCGCCACCTCGATCGTCTTGTATTCCCAGGTCGTCTTCATCAGCGCCCGAGAGCATATGCGGGAGCCCGCGGACCCGAGTTCGGGAGTTTTTTCCTGACGTTCCGCCGGGTTCGTGTCGATGAGCCCACGGCCTCCCCATGTCTTCCCCTCCGCAGCCGTCGAACGGTCACGCGCCGTCGCTCCTCCGGGCGACACAGCGTCCGCGGACCGTCCTCGTCCTCGGCGGCGGCGGCATGCGCGGCATGGCGCACATCGGCGTGCTGCGCGCGCTGCGCACGCTGGGCATTCAAGTGGACGCGATCGTCGGCACGAGCATCGGCTCGCTCGTCGGCGCGATGTCGGCCGGGGGAATCCCGATCGAGAAGATCGAGTCGCTCGTCGCGGCGGTGCAGAAGGAAGACTACTTCCGCTTCAACTTCGCCAAGATGCTCTTGAAGGGGCTGCGCACGACGAGCGTGTACCACGGCGACACGTTCAAGGGATCGCTCGGGCGCATCCTGCCGCGCGTCACGTTCGCGCAGATGCAGATCCCGTTCTTCTGCAACGCGACGCGGCTCGAGACGGGCGGCACCGTCTTCTGGGGCACGCCCGGGATGGACGACATCCCGCTCGTCGACGCGGTGTACAGCTCGTGCGCATTGCCGGGCATCTTCGAGCCGTACGAGCGCGGCGGGTACAGCTACATGGACGGCGGCATGGTCGACTCGCTGCCGCTGCGTTTCGCGAAAACGCTCGGCGCGGAGCTCGTCATCGCCGTCGACTTGTCGGTGAAGGGCACGTTCAAGGCGCCCGACTACAAGAACCGGATCCTCTCCACGCTCTACCGTACGTTCGAGATCGTCGAGGAAGTGCTGGTCGAGCAGATGCTGCACATGCACGCCGACCACACGGTCGCGCTGATCCAGCCCAAGGTGGCCGAGGCCAGCCGCTTCGACTTCAAGAAGCTGGCCGACGTCATCCGCGCCGGCGAGGAAGAGACGATCAAGGTCTTGACCTCGCACGCGGCTACGCGCGACCTGGTCCAGCCGGTGATCGTCGAGGGCCTCGCCTGTCCGGTCACGCCGCGCGACTTCGTGTCGGTGCGCATCGACCCCGATCGCTGCATCGGCTGCGGCCAGTGCGAAGCGGTCTGCGAGACCGACGCGTTCTGGGCCCGCGGCGGCCGCGCGACCGTGCGCAAGCTCTCGAACTACGAGTGCTCGCGCGACCACGCCTGCGCGCGCAACTGCCCGACCGACGCGATCAGCCTGGGCAACCTGTAGCCGCGCCGCGTCGGCAATTGCTAGCCTGAGCGCGTGGTCGAGCGCGACGACGGATTCCGCCGCCTGGACGAACCGTCTCTGCTCGAAGTCCGCGGGCGGGCGCGCCGCGGAGTCGAGCGGCTCGAGACCCAGCGCGAGGACCTGGCGCCGCGCGGCGTCGGGGCCATCCTCGACGGCGGGATCGACGCGCTGCGCGCGCGGTTCCTGCCCTGCTTCGGTGCGAGCCTCTTGCTGTGGATCTTTCCGGCCTGGCTCATGGCGTTCGAGCCGCCCGAGCAGATGGCCGGGTACTTCTCGAACTCTCCCAGCACCGACATCTTCGCGACGCTCCTGGCGTCCCTCATCCACACCGCGCTCTCCACCCTGGTGCAGATCCTCGCGACGATCCTCGTCTGCGTGATCGTGCGCGCCGAGTTCATCGGCGAAGCGTTGTCCCTGGGCGCGGCCTGGTCGCTCGTCGCCCGTCGAACCCCGGCGATCATCGGCTGCACGATCGTGGTCGGCTTGCTGTCGATCGCCGGATTCGTCCTGTGCATCCTGCCCTACTTCTACGTGCTCTGGCGGGTCTCTCTCGCGCCACTCGCGTGCGCGACGGAAGAACAGGGACCGATCGAAAGCGTGCGCCGCAGCTTCCTGCTGACGAAGGGCAGTTTCCTGCGCTGGGCCGCGATCATGATCGTGGTCGGCGTCCTCCTGGGCCCGCTGGCCGCCGTGGCCGGCGCGGCGGCGCAAGGTGAGTTGCGGGAGGCCGCGCTCGAGAACCTGCCGGTCCCGACCATCGTGTACGAGCTCCTGCTGTGGATCGCGTCGACGCTGTTCTACGCGCTCTCGACCGCGACGACCGCGGCGATCACGACGTCGTACTACTACGACTGTCGCGTGCGGCGCGAAGGGATCGACCTCGGCGCGCGCCTCGACGCGATCGCCGGCGAGCCTCTCGCTGGGGCGACGGCGTGATCGCGGCGCGCGCGGCCGCGTACCCGCCCTCGCAATCGACGCCGGCGGATCCGACGGTCGTGCGCGTGACGATCGACGAGATCCTGGCCGGTCCGGGCTTCCAGAAGAGCGAGACGATCTTCGAGCGGATCATCGAATGGATCGTGGAGTTCCTCTCGGACCTGCTGCCCGAGGGCTCCCTGAGCGAAGCCACCCTCAGCGGACTCGCGCAAGCGCTCGTGTGGATCGTGCTGGCGGCGGTCGTCGCGCTCGTCGTGTGGGCCATCGTCCGCGCGCAACCTTGGAAACGCGCGCGCGCGGACCCTGAGGCCGCGGCCGATCCCACGGTCGAGCGCGCGCAACGCGTCGCCGAACTGCGCTCGCGCGCGCGTGCCGCGAATGCGCGCGGCGAGCACGTCCTCGCGCTGCGTCTCGAGTTCACCGCGCTCGTGGTCGGCCTGGGTGAACGCGGCGACCTCGAGTACCGCGACGCGTTCACGAACCGCGAGTTGCTCGAGCGCGGCAAGCCGGGTCGCGCCGCCGAAGCGCTGCTGCGCCCGATCGTTCCCGTGCTGGACCGAAAGAGCTTCGGTGGCGAGCCGGCGACCTCCGACGATTTCGCGCGGCTCTCCTCCTTGTGCGACCAGCTCCTCGCGGGAGCGCGCGCGTGAACCGCGCCTCGCGGACGCCGGGCTGGATCGCGGGCGCGATCCTCGTTTTCCTGATCATCTTCGCCGTGTTCCTTCAGCCGGGCGCGCGCCCTGGGACGGGGCTCGCGGGCTCGATCGGATCCACGGAGGACGACGGCCGGCGCGCGCTGGCGCTCATGTTCGACGGGCTCGGGATCCGCGCCGAGGGCTGGCGTCAGGTCCCCGCCGCGCTGCCGCCGGGCGGGCACGTCGTGTGGATGGCGGACGGCCGACGGGACGCGCGCGAGGATCGCGACGAACCCCGCTTCGACGCCGGCTTGCCGCAGGTCGGCATGCACGCGCCCGAGCACTACGCCGAGTTCGTCGAGCGCGGCGGGACGCTGATCGTCGAGGGCCGCGACGGCCTGGAGTTCCTGCGCGAGGACCTCGAGTACGCGTCGGCCGAGGAGCTCGCGATCACGACGCTCGACGGCGACGGACCGCGCTCCGTGCGTTTGCACAGCGGCGAAACGCTGCGCGTGGGCGCGAACCTGGCCTTCGAGCCGTTGGATCCGGTCGGCGAATGGCGCGAGATCGCGGTCGTGGTCGACGACGAGGGCCTCGTCGACCTCGCGCTCGTCGTCGAGATCCCCGTCGGCGCGGGCCGCCTCATCGCCGTTGCGGACAGCCGGATCTTCGCCAACGGATCGGTGGGGGACGAGGATCACGCGCTGTTCGCCGTGCGCCTCGCCGAGATCGCGCGACCCGGCGCGCGCGTGCTGCTGGACGAGTACTCGCTCGGTCTGTGGCAGTCGGGCGGTCCGCTCGAGGTCGCGACGCGACCGGCGATGGCTTGGTTCACGATCAACGCGCTGATCCTCGTCTTGGCCTGGACGTGGATGCGCGCGACCCCGCGCGCGTTCCCGCGCGATCCCGAGCCGCTCGAGTCCTTCTCGCCGGTCTTGCGCGCGCGCGCCCAGGCGCGCCTCTTCGAGCGCGCCGGCCACGTCGCGTTGCTGGCCCCGGGAGCGCGCGGCGCGGCGTACGACCGCATCGCGCTCTGCGCGCGGATAGGCAAGCGCCGCGAAGGTCGCCATGCGAGCGGCCCGACGGAGGCCGACGTGGCCCGGCTCGTGACGGCGCTCGAGGCCGCGTCGGAGCCGCATCTCGCCGAGCGCGCGCTCGAAGTGCTGCAAGCGCGACGGATCACTTCGCGTGCGTCCTTGGAACAGCTCGCGCGCGACCTCGGCCGTCTGGAGGAGGACGTCCGCGCGATGGCTACAGAAGTACGTGGAGATCGAACCCCCGGCTTGGGAGTGTAGGGCGATGGAGTCTGGAACACTGACCGCCGCAGAGCTCGCGCAGCGCGTGGCCGCGCAAGTCCGTCGCGTGGTCGTCGGCCTCGAGCGCGAGGTCGAGCTCAGCCTCGCCGCGCTGCTCGCGGGCGGGCACGTTTTGCTCGAGGGTCCGCCCGGCGTGGCGAAGACGTTGCTCGTGCGCACGCTCGCGACGGCTCTCGGCGGACGCTTCGGCCGCATCCAGTTCACGCCCGACTTGATGCCCGCCGACGTCACCGGCACGAGCATCTACCACCCCGGCGAAGGCGTGTTCCGCTTCCAGTCCGGTCCGGTCTTCGCGAACGTGCTCCTGTGCGACGAGATCAACCGCGCGCCCGCCAAAACGCAGTCGGCGCTGCTCGAGGCGATGCAGGAGGGTTCGATCACCTCGGACGGCTACCGTCACACGTTGCCGCAGCCGTTCACGGTGTTCGCGACGCAGAACCCGATCGAGCACGAAGGCACGTACCCGCTGCCCGAAGCGCAGCTCGACCGCTTCCTGTTCAAGATCGTGATCGGCTATCCGGCGCCCGCGGTCGAAGCGCAATTGCTCGCGGACGCGCACGCGCGCGACGAGCTCTCGACGCCTTCCGAACTGGGCGTCACGGCCGTCGCGTCGCCCGAGGACGTCCAGCGCCTGCGCGCCGCCGTCCGCACCGTCACGGTGCGCGAGGACCTGCCCGCGTACGTCGTGCGGCTGCTCGCGGCGACGCGCAAGGAGGGTGCGCTCGTCCTGGGCGGCAGTCCGCGCGCGGGCGTGATGCTCCTGCGCGCCGCGAAAGCCCACGCGGCGATCGGCGGTCGCGACTTCGTGTTGCCCGACGACATCAAAGCGATGTTCGTGCCCGCGCTGCGCCACCGTGTGATGCTCGATCCGGCCGAGGAGATCGAGGGCACGACGACCGACGACGCGCTGCAGCGCATCCTCGATGCTGTCGAGGTGCCGCGCTGATTCCGACGCCGAGGCTCCTCACGCTCGTCGCGGCCGCCGTGCTGCTTTCGCTGGCGGCCGCGTACGTCGCGCCGTTGCGCACGCTCGTCGCGGTGATCGACGTGATCATCCTGGCGTTCGTCGTCGTCGATCGGGCGCGGACACCCAGCCCGCGCCGACTCGATGTGCGTCGCCGCCTGCCGGAGCGCGCGGCGCTCGGACGTGATCTCGTGCGCACGTTGCGCGTCGATGCGAGCGCCGTTCCGTCCGCTGCCGGTCTCGTGCTCGAGGTGGACGAGGAGTTCCCGCCGAGCTTCGAGGTCGTCGCTCGGACCCGGCTCGCGGCGCGCGAGATCTCGAAGGAGCGCCCGGGCACCGTCGCGCCCGCAGCCGGCGATCCGAGCGGCGGTCCCGACGCCGTCGTGCTGCCCGAGGCTGGGCCGATCGAACTCACGCGCGTCTACGTGCCGCGGTTGCGCGGCGTGCACGAACTCGGCGCGCTGCGCTTGCGGCTCCGCGGGCGGCTCGGGCTCATCGAGCGCAGCGTGCGCATCGTGAGCGCGCACGCGACGGCGGTGGAACCGGCGTTGCTCGGACTGAAGCGCAACCTCATGCTCGCGGCGAGCGAACGCTGGCGCGACCTGGGCTCACGCGCGTCGCGGGCGCGTGGCGGCTTGCAGGAGTTCGACACGCTGCGCGATCACGTGGCCGGCGATGAAGTGCGGCTCGTGGATTGGAAAGCCTTCGCGCGCCGCGGACGGCCGATCGTGCGCCAGTACCGGGAGGAGCGCGGCCAAGAACTCATCGTCGCGATCGATTGCGGCCGGCGCATGGCGGCGACGACGGCCGAGGAAGTTCCGCGCGGCCGTTCGCGCTCTTCCGTCGCCCGCGGCATGACGAAGCTCGACCACGCGCTCGACGCCGGGCTCCAGTTGGCTGCGGTCGCGCTGGAGTACGGCGACCGCGTCGGAGCGATCGCGTTCGATGCCGACGTGATCGCGTGGATTCCGCCGGCGCGCGGGCGTGCGCAGCTGGCGCGCTTGCGCAAGCGTCTCTTCGGACTGCAGGCGTCGGTGCGCGAGTCGGACCTCGAGCGCGCGCTGCGCGAGCTCGCACTGCGTCACCGCCATCGCGCGCTGGTGCTCGTGCTCTCCGACGTCGCCGATCCGCTGTCGGTCGACCGACAAGCCGCCGCGCTCCGCACTGGATCGGGCCGTCACCGCCTGATCTTCGCAGGCCTGGACGATCCCGCACTGCGCGCGCTCGTCGAGGGCCGGGTCGCGGGCGATCCGCTGCTCGTCGCGAGCGCCGCCACACTCACGGCGGAAAGGCGCGCCGGCCTGCGCCGTCTCGCGAGCCGCACCGTGCGCGTGATCGACGCGCCGCCCGCCGAGGCGGCTGGTCCGGCGATCGCGGCTTGGCTATCGGCGCGCCGCAGCATCTGACGCGCCCTCTTCCGCGCGCAGGCCGCCGAGCAATGCCCAAGCGAGCATCACGACGCCCGACGTGATCGCGACACCCATGCGCACCGGCGTCGAAGCGTGGGGACTGACGAAGCCCTCGATCAGGCCGGCGCAAAAAAGCAGCGGGAAAACAGGCGCCAAGAGCCTCCACGACCGACGCGCGCCGAGCCGCAGTGCGTGCGTGCGCGACCACGGGCCGGGCATGACGAGTCCACGCACCAGCACGAGACCCGCGGCGCCGGCCAGGACGAGCGCCTGTATCTCGATCGTGCCGTGGCACCACAGGATCGACGAGATCTCGAGACCCTGTCCCCAGTGAGCCGCGACCGCGGTGTAGGTGCCGAGCATCAGCCCGTTCATGCCGAGCACGAGGGCGAAGAGCGGCGGGAGCAGTCCGCTGGCGAAGAAGATCACGCCCACGCCCATGTTGTGGGCCATGATCCAGCCCGAGGCGCTCGGCGATCGGCCCAGCCCGAACGTGAAGTTCCCGCGGAAAGGTTCTCCGGCAGCGGTGTCCTGCAGCTGCTGGATCTCGGCCGCGACCATTTCCGGAGCGAGCAGCGACCAAGCCAAATCGAGGTCGCCGCGGACTGCGAGGTACGAAGCGATCGCGAGGCCGTAGACCAGCGCGAACGCTGCGGCGATCGGGCGCCACTCGGCGCGGATCGTGCGCGGGACCTCGCGCAGGAAGAAGTCGAACGTGCGCACGAGGAAGTTCCGTTCTTCGCGCTCGAGCCCGTCGAAGAGCAGCGCGTGACCTTGCACGAGCTGCGCGCGCAGAGCCCGCGCCGTCCCCGGATCGCGACCCATTGTTTCGATGTGCGCGAGACGCGTCGCTGCGTAGCGGTAGAGCCGCGGCAACTCGGCGGCTTCCGTCGGCGTGAGCGATCTCACCCCGCCGCGGCTCGCTTTGCCGCACAACAGGCCGAAACGCGCGAGCTTCTCGTCCCCGGTCCGTTTGCGCGCGGACTTCTCCGCGGACTTCGGTTCGACGGCCACGCCGGCACTGTCGCATGCGCGTGGCGCGGCGCAAGAGCGGCTGCGGTCGGCACCAGTGCGCGCTTTGGCGCAAGAGCACCAGCCCGGGACCAAGGAGCGCTCCGGCGCGAGAGCGCCTGCCCGAGATCCGTGCGCGCTCCGCCGTGCGGGTCTGGCGCGACGGCGTCACCGATGCGTACGCTGCGCGCGCTTGGCGAAGCTCATCGTCCAGACGCCCGAAGGGGTCGAGATCCGGCAGGATCTCGCCGGCGCGGGCAGTCGCGCCGCGGCGGCGGTCGTCGACGGTCTGCTCTTCCTCATCGTGGCGTTCGTGCTGGGCCTCGTCCTCCTCTTCGCCGCGCAGCTCGGCGGTGGATCGCTCGGGGGATTCCTGCTCGGCCTCTACACCGGCGGGTTCTTGTTGCTCGGCCTCGCCTATCCGTTCCTGTGGCACGTCTTCCAGAACGGCCAGACGCCGGGGAAGCGGCTGGTCGGCGTGCGCGTGCTCTCCGCCGACGGCTCCCCGGCGAGCACGGTGCAGCACCTCTTGCGCTCGCTGATCCTGATCGTCGACATCCTGCCCGTGCCTGTGCCGCTCGGTCTCCTGCTCGCGGCCGTCACGCCGCGGCACACGCGCCTCGGGGATCTCGCGGCGGGCACGCTCGTCCTGCGCGTGCCCGACGCGGAGAGCGTTCCGTCCGAGCCCTGGCCGGGCCAACGCTGGTCCGCGCTCACGGACCGGCAGCTCGAGCTCGACGCGCGCGCCGCGCATGCGCTGGACGCGCGCGACCACGCGTTCCTGCGCGACGTCGTGACGCGGCGAGACCTCGACGAGCAGGGACGGCAGACGCTGCTCGACCGGGTCGCCGACGTCTACTGCCAGAAGCTCGGCATCGCGCGGCCGCCGCTCGTGAAGTCCGCCGTGCTCGTGCGCGAGCTGTACGTGTTCGCGCGCGAGTCGATCGCACCGCCGAGCGCGCCGGCCTGAATCCCTTCTCGACGGGCGATCCGATCGGAGAGGACTGGGCCGGAAGGGAACTCGGTGCGCACGCGACCGCGTCAATGCCGCGATGCGCGCGCTTCCGGTTCCAGCGCGCGGAGCGGTCCGCGGAAGGCTTCGAGGCGGGCCAACTCGGCGTCCGTGAACCCGCGCTGCTCGCTGGCCTGCGACGCGGCGCTCCGCGCGCGCACCTGCGCCAGCTCGACGCCGCCGGTCCACCACAGCCACAACGCGACGACCGGCAGCATCCAGTTGCCGAGCGCGATCCCGGCCGCGCCGATCGCGAGCGCCACGACTCGGCCGATCCACACGGCCCGCTGCGTCGCGACCTCCCAGCTGTGCTTCCGCGCGAACCACGCGCGGACGAGCCGTCCACCGTCCGTGGGGAACGCCGGCAAGAGGTTGAAGCCGGCCATCAGCGCGTTGACGAGGACGAACGCGAACACGAACCCCGAAATGTCCGAACCCGCGCTCGTCGTGACCACGGCCGCGACGAGGAACGGCGCCGCGATCAGCGCCAGTGCCACGTTCACCGCGGGCCCCGCGATCGCGATGCAGGCTTCGACGCGGCTCGACTCGGGGATGTGCGACAAGCGCGCCATCCCGCCCAGCGGCCAGAGCGTGATGTCCAGCACGCGGATGCCGAAGCGGCGCGCGACGAGCGCGTGACCGAGCTCGTGCAGGACGACGCACACGATGAGCACGCCGAGCGCCACGAGCTGGAAAGTCCCGGTGTTCGGCGCGAACGCGAGCCCCGCGACGAGCAGCAGGAACAACACGTGCACGCGGATCGGGATGCCGGCCAGGGAACCGATGCGGAAGGAACCGAGCACTCTGAGGGTCTCTCTCGTGCCAATCTGACCCGCGCGAGCCGCGCGCGGAAGGCTCCGAGTCCCGAATCGCTTCGCCGGCTGCGTACGATCTGTGGTCATGGACTCCGGTCCCGAGATCCTCGAAGTCGAACTGCGTGCGGATCTCGTCGTCGCGCGGCGCTCGCGTTGGAGTTCGCCGGACGCTCTCGTCGACCAAGTCGGCCGTTACGGCGGATCGGCGCTCGCGCTCGCGCTCGTGCACGCAGCGCAGCGCGCTGGCGAGCGCGAGATGCCGTTCGTCGTCGCGGTGGGCGAGGCGGTCGCGCGCGGGCTCGCCACCGCTGCGCGCGCGTGCGTCGCGTCGCGCGTGCCGCTGTCGGGGCATTACGCCGACGGTCACGTGGGCGGCTTGCTCGGACAACATCTGGCGCGTATCGCGAGCGCGCTCGTCGTGCGCGGCCGCGTCGCCGGCGCGGACGCCGTCCTGGTGATCGACGCGGACGGCGGCGCGCGGATCGAGCGGGTCGTGGGCCTCGAAGCACTCGAAGTCCGGGGCCGATCGAGGATCCTCCGCGCGCGTCACGTCGGTGCCGCGCTGCTCATCACCGGCCCCGCCGGTGATGGCGCGATCCCGTTCGCGACGCTCGCGAACGAAGCCGAACCGCCGAGCTTCGTCGGCCGTGGAGGGCTGGGCGCGGTGCTCGGCCGACATGGCTTGCGCGCGATCGTCGTGTCGCCGCCGGACTCGCGCCGCGCGCCGCGCAAGTCGGCCGACGACGCGCGCCATTTCGAGCGCGCGCCGAACCCGACCGTCCTCACGGAGTCCGTGCGCCTCCTCGCGCGCGCCGCGGGCGGCACGTTCGAAAGCCGCGGATGGCTCGCGTCGGAAGACGGCGCGGCCGCCGCGGATCCGGGCGGTCGCAAGGGTTGCCGCGGATGTCCCACGCCGTGCGGCTGGGTGTTCGAGCGTCCAGGCGGCGCGTTGGGCGCGCGCCAGGGAGCGCTCGAGGCGTTGGGCAGCGCGCTCGGATCGCCGAGTCTCGAGGGGCCTCTCGTCTTGCTCGAGCGCTGCGACGCGCTGGGACTCGACGCCAAGGAAGTCGGCGCCGGGCTCGCGCTGCTCGTCGCGCACGCTGATCGGCTCGAGCACGAGCGCGATCGCCTGGCCGCGCGCGCACTGCGCGGCGACGCGACCGCGATCGCGCGCGTGCTCGACGAGATTCCGCGTCGCGCAGGTCTGGCCGCGCGTATCGCCCGCGGCGCTGCGCATCTGGCGCGCGAGCTCGGCGTCGAAGCTCCGCTCGTGCGCGGACAGTCCGCTCGGCCCGAGAACGATCTCGCCGCGCTCCTCGGCCAGTGCATCTCGACGCGCGGCGCGGATCCGATGCGCACGTTCGCGTTCCTCGCCGCCGACGTGCCCGACCGCGCGCGCCTGGCGCGCTTGATCGCGCCCTGGCCTCTCCCCGAGCGCGCCGAGGATCCGCGCGCGACGGCCGGCAAGGGCCGGCTCGTGGCTTGGACCGAGTCGTACCTCGCGGCGGTCGACGCCTCGGGGTTCTGCGCGTTCTCGGCAGCGGCCCTTCTCGCCGACGGCGTGCTCGACCTGGACGGCATCGCGCACTGGATCTCGCCCGCTGCGGTGCGCGCGACGATGGGGAGCAGCGGAAGCGCGCTGATCGCCGCGGGCGCTTCGATCGCGCTCGTCCAGCGCGATCTCGCGCGGGCGTTCGGAGCGCGGCCCGAGGACGACTGTCCGCCGTATGCCGCCGAACTGCTCCTCGACCCCTCGATGCTGCCCGAGTACCGGCGCTATCGCGGTCTCGGCGCGGACGGAGCGCCGACGGCGAGCGCCTGGGCCGCGGCGGGGAAGCTCTCGGTGCTCGAGCTCGCGGGCGACGCGCTCACGGCGCCGCGCGCGGATCACGAGCGCGCGCCCGACGCGTCGCTCGCCGCCGACCGTCGGACCGGTCGCGTCCGCGTGCGCGCGAGCGGACCGTTGGGTGTCGCGCTCGCGGCGCCGCTCGAGCTCGAGCTCCCGCTGCCGGCGCGCGCGCTCGACGTGCTCCACGCGGCCGCCGTCGCCCGTCCGGCGGCGCGGGCCTGGCTCGTGCGCGACGGCGTCGCCGTCCCGGTCGTGAGCCGCGCCGGCGTGAGGATCGCGCCCGAGGCTTGGGTCGAGGCGCACGACGTTCTCGACCTGACCGTGGCGCTGTCGGGGGGCTGACCGACCCCTGTCCACGCGCGCTCCCCGGACCGCGTGAGGCCGTCGAGGGCCTTCGCGCCTTTTGTGGGGCGGCCACAAACCCCAGTCGGGCAAGTGCTTGGGATTCCTCGGCGCGGGGTCAGGGTTCGATCTCCGGCCTTGCCGAAGAGGGGGAGCCCTGCTGGAGTGCCTCCGTGCCCGAAGTCCTCATCCTCAAGACCGCCGCCCTCGGGGACGTGCTGCGCACGACTTCGATCCTGCCCGGGATCGCGTCGACGCTGCCCGGCGCGCGGATCACGTGGGCGACGGCGCCTGGCGCTGTAGACCTCGTGCGAACGCACCCACTCGTGTCCGAGGTCGTCGCGGTCGAGCCCAAGGACGCAGCCAGCGTCGCGGCCGCCCAGTCCGAACTGCGGAGCCGCCGTTGGACGCGCGTGATCTCGCTCGACGACGAAGAGCCGCTGTGCGCGCTCGCTTCGCGCCTGGTGACCGACCACCTCTCGGGAGCGACGCTCGACGCCACCGGTCAACGCGTCTACACGCCCGACGTCGCGCCGTGGTTCGACATGGGGCTCCTGTCGGTGCACGGCAAGGCGGAGGCGGACCGGCTCAAGATCGCGAACCAGAAGAGCCAGCCGCGGATCTACGCCGAGATGCTCGGGCTGCCGATGGGCAAGCCGACCCTCCAGCTCACGTCCGAGGCCATCTCGTACGCGGAAGATTTCGCGCGCCGTCACGAGTTCGACCAGCGCCGGCCGGTCATCGGGCTCAACACGGGCGCGGGCGGCCGCTGGATTTCGAAGCAGCTTTCGCCGGAGCGCACCGTCGAGTTCGCGCGGCGCGTCGCGGACGCGACCCCCGAGAGCGCGACGTTCGTCGTCTTCGGCGGGGAGAGCGAAGCCGATCGCAACGCGCAGATCCTGGACGGTCTGGCGCGCGTCGGGCTGCGCGACCACACGGTGGATGCGGGGACGAAGAACACGTTGCTCGAGTTCGCGGCCTTGATCCGCCTCGTCGATCTCCTGGTGACGAGCGACAGCCTGGCTCTGCACGTCGCGGTCGCGCTCGACCGGCGCATCGTGGCCTTCTTCGCGCCCACTTCGGCGGCGGAGATCGAGCTGTACGGGCTGGGCGAAAAGGTCGCGAGCACGGCTCCCGACGCCTGCTCGTACCGGCCGGATGCGGACAACGTCTCGATCACGCCCGAGCGGCTGGCCGAGGCTGCCGCGCGCGTTCTCGCCGGCTGAACCCAGCGCGTCTCGACGGATTCGGCCGCTTCGATCGGTCCCGGAAAGCGACAGTCGGGGTAAGGTCGCACGAGGTGGCCCTCCAGCCGCCAGCGCGCGTCCTCCCGTTCAAGGCCCCGGTCATGCATTCCATACACGTTTCCGTGGTCCTCCTGCTCCTCTCCACCGCCGCCACGGCCCAGTTCACGCGCAACACGGTGGACGTCCCGGGGAGCGCCGGCGCGACCGAGAACGTCGACTTCGCCGACGTGGACAACGACGGCGACTGGGACGCCGTGTTCGCGAACGGCGGCGACCTCGGCAACCAGCAGAGCGTGATCTGGATCAACGCCTTCAACGTCGGCGATCCGGTCGGCAAGTTCACGAACCGCACGGCGACACAGTTCCCCGCGCTCGCGACCGACGGGCGCGACATCGAGTTCGTCGATTACGACCTGGACGGCGACGTCGACATCTATCTGTCGAACACGGCGCAGATCTCCAACCAGACGAACCGCTGGTGGAACAACATGGGCTCGCAAGCGGGCACGATCGGCTTCTACCAGGATCAGACCGCGGCGCGCTGGAGCGGGCTGGCGCAACCGGGCTCGTCGGTTCCTCCGAGCCTCCTCATCGGCGGCGGATTCGTCGACTTCTCCTGCGACTGCGACTTCGGCGACCTGGACAACGACGGCGACCTCGACCTCGTGCACTCGACGTACGGCGGGGCGTTCAACGGCAACGCTCCGACGCGCATCTTCCTGAACGACGGCGCGGGTGTCTTCGTCGAGTTCAACCCGAGCGGATTCCAGTTGGGCGGCATCAACATCTTCAACGGCAATCCGGGCGTCTGGTGCCAGGGCAACCAAGCGGCCGACACGCTGAACTCGACCGGCGCGCTGTGCGACGTGGCCTCGACGCCGCTCGACATCGACCTCGGCGACATCGACGGCGACCTCGACCTCGACATCCTGCACGGCGCTCGCCAGGAGTTCCCGCGCATGTTCCAGAACCGGCTCGCGGAGCAGGGCGCACTCGCCTTCCGCGATGTCACCGGCTCGGCATTTCCGGTGGGCTACTCGACCGGCGGCGGTCACTACGAGCAGGAGATGGGCGACCAGGACGGCGACGGCGACCTGGACATCTACGGGCTCAACTGGAGCAACTTCGACGACAACGTCCTGAAGAACAACGGGAACGGCACGTTCCAAGCGCCCGCGATCCTGGCCGGATCGGGATCGGACGACAACGAAGGCGACTTCCTCGACTACGACAACGACGGCGACCTGGACATCTTCGTGGCCAACTTCTCGGGCAACGAGCGTCTGTACCGGAACAACGGCACGGGAGCCTACACGCTGACTTCGGGCTTGGTTCCCGGTGATTTCACGACTTCGCTCGACGCCGATGCCTGCGATGTCGACAGCGACGGCGACTACGACGTGTTCGTCGCCAACGACGGCAACGAATCGGAGTGGTACCTGCAGAACGGCACGAGCGCGAACGACACGTTCGCGCCCACGGTGCCGCGCGTCGAGCAGGCTCAAAACCGTGCGGCCGGCCCGGCGCCGACGGCGGTTCGCGCCGCGGTGCACGACAACGCTCCGTACTACATCACCTGGTACAACCCGACCCGCGTCGACGTGACCGTCAACGGGGGAGCGGTCACGAGCTACCCGGCTCACACGTCGCAGGGTGATCTGTTCCGCGCGGAGATCCCGGGCAATCTGGTGGGCACGATCTGCTACCAGTTCGTCTCGCTCGACCAGTACGGCAACACCGGCACGTCGGTGCAGCGTTGCTACACGGCGACCGGGGCCTCG
>Ga0105044_10004653_pt1 | contig 18834 bp, 18 predicted proteins | sample MAT01_FD_78092 | JGI IMG/M metagenome (GOLD analysis project Ga0105044, IMG submission 78092) | Freshwater microbial communities from Lake Fryxell liftoff mats and glacier meltwater in Antarctica - MAT-01 | ecosystem: Environmental > Aquatic > Freshwater > Ice > Liftoff microbial mat | place...
GGCGCGCTCGGGCTCGGAAGCACCATGAAGCTGGTGAACAGCCTCTTGGCCTTCGCGACCACCTGGGTGAGCCTCGAGGGCCTGTCGATCGCCGCCAAGGCCGGCATCGCCGTGCCCGATGCCGTGGCCATCCTGCGAACCGCTGGCGCTTCGAACTTCTACGTCGACCGACTGGTGGAGTCCATCGACCAGCGCGACCGGCCCACCCAGTTTGCGCTGGCCCTGGCGGCCAAGGACGCTGGTCTCATCGTCGACAACGCGGCCGCACTGGACGTCCCCGCGCCGACCGCCGCCGCCATCCTCGGTGTGCTCCAGGACGCCGTGGCCGCCGGTCTCGGCGGCGCCGACTGGAGCGAGCTTGTCGCCCTGGCCGAGCAGCAGGCCGACGTCGAACTGCGCTGGGCGGTCGACAACTTCTGACCCGCATCGCCGGTCATGCTGCGAGCTCAACGGTCGACGCGGTGACGAGCCTCGCGCCCCGAACCGCGACAACCGTCGGGTTCGCCACCTTCCACCGAGGTCAGCCGTCCGCCGGGCCGAGGACGTCGGCAGCGGTGCGGAGCGCAGCGTTGGCCGCGGGGACGCCGGCGTAGATCGAGACGTGCAGAAGCACCTCGACGAGCTCTTCGCGGGACAGGCCCACGTTTCGGGCGCCGGAGAGGTGGGCGCGGAGCTCGTCTTTCTGGCCCATCGCAGCGAGCACGGCGACGGTGATCATCGAGCGGTCGCGCAGGGGAAGCCCGGGGCGGGACCACACATCACCGAAGGCGGCTTGGAGCACATGGTCGTAGAAGTCCGGGGCCAGCTGCGCCGCCGGGAACTGGCCGGTGGGCGCGGTGCGGGTAGCGGGCCAGAGCTGACCCTGGACCTCGCGTCCCGCCTTGCGGCGCTCGTCGCTGGTGGTCATGGTCGCCCCCTCCTCACGTGTCGGCGCGGTGCGCCGACGTCCGGTGTCATCGGTCCGCCTGGAGCAGGTTGACGGTCGCGACGCTCCCGCCGCCGACGAGGTGGGCCAGGGCGACCCTCGCCCCGTCCACCTGACGGCCGTCGGCCTGGCCCCGCAGCTGGAGCACCGCCTCGTGGATCATCGCCAGCCCGGTGGGGCCGCCCGGGTGGCCCCGGGCCAGCAGCCCGCCGTCGGTGTTGAACGGGATCCGACCGCCCGGTCCGGTGGACCCGTCGGCCAGCAGCGCCTCGGCGTCGCCCTCGGGGCAGAACCCGAGCAGCTCGTAGTACTCGAGCTCCTCGTTGGCGAACGCGTCATGGCAGTAGGCCACGTCGATGTCGTCCGGCCCGAGTGCGGCGGCCTCGTAGCACTCCTCCGCGGCGCTCCGCGTCATCGATGCCGGCCCGACGACCGGCCCGACGAACGTATGGCCGGGCGCATAGGACTCCGACTGGAGCGAGGACGCCACGGCCCGGACGAGGGTCCGATCCGGCTGGCGGGCCCGCACGAGGTCATCGCGAGCGACGATGATGCAGGCGGCCCCGTCGTCGGGCGGGCAGCACATCATCGTGGTGAGCGGCTCGGCCACCATGCGGGCGCCGAGCACCTCCGCCGCGGTCACGACGTGGTCGGGTCGACGGTGGGCAGTGGGGCAGGCCGCGCCGTAGTTCCAGTTCTTGGCCGCGATCGTGGCGAACTGCTCGGCGGTGGTTCCCCGTTCGTACATGCGCCGCTGGGCCCAGAGCGCGAAGTAGGCGGCGGGCAGGATCGGCGCGTCGATCTGGTCGCGGCCCGCGCCCCGTCCGGACTGGCGGGTCATGTCGGTGAACTTGTCGAAACCCAACGCCATGGCTACATCCGCCCGTCCGGACGACACCGCCCATGCCGCCTCGCGGAACGCCACCAGTCCGGTGGCCGACGCGTTCTCGATGTGGGTGACCGGCAACCCCGTGAGGCCCAGCTCCTTCATGGCCTTGATGCCGAGCATCGACGCGGGTTGGATGTAGCCGACGAAGGCCTCGTCGATGTCGGCGAGGGTCATGCCGGCATCGTGGAGCGCCAGCAGGCCGGCGTCGCGGGCGAGGTGGTTGATCGGCACCTCGCGGAGCATCCCGAAGCGCACCATCCCGATGCCCGCGATCGCGACGCCATCGAAGCACAGCCCGCTCCTCATGACGACGCTCCCGCTGCCAGCCCGACGGGGCGGAATCGGTAGATCACCACGTCGTCGCCGGACGGCTCGGTCCGCAGCGTCTCGAGGCCGATCTCGACCTCCAGGCCGATGGCGAGGTCCTCGGGTCCACCGACCAGGATCGACTGCACCCGCGGGCCGTCGATCAGGTCGACCTGGCCCACCCCGTAGCCGGCCACCTCGACATCGGACCTCCCGAACATCGGCACATGGCAGTAGGTCCAGGTGTGGATCCGGCCGCGAGTCGCCAGGTCGACGTCGTCGGTTCCCTCGTGGAGACATCCCGCGCACACCAGCCGCCGCGGGAAGAACACCTCGGCGCACGCCGGGCAGCGGCTGCCGAGCAGCCGCGGAAGCTCGTCGGGATCGTCGGGGATGCGGAAGAACCCCGCTTCGATGGGCACTCGAGCCATGGCTCCTCGGTTCGCTGGAGGGTGGGGAGAGTCGGGTGGGACCACGTGGATGAGCCACCTAGATCCCGCGCTCGTGACCCTCCCAGTAGGGATCGCGCAAGCGGCGCTTGTAGAGCTTGCCGTTGGGGTCGCGCGGCAGGGCATCGGCAAAGTCGATGCGGCGGGGACACTTGTACGAAGCGAGCCCTGCTCGGCAATGCGCCACGAGTGCCGCAGCCAGCTCGGCCCCGGCGGGGTGACCTGCGGCCGGCTCCACCACCGCTCTGACCTCCTCACCCCACTCCTCGTTCGGGATCCCGAAGACGGCTGCGTCGCCGACGGCTGGATGGGCCAACAACGCCGCCTCGACCTCAGCCGGGTAGATGTTCACACCGCCGGAGATGATCATGTCGATCTTGCGGTCCCGCAGGTACAGAAACCCGTCGGCATCCATCTCGCCCATGTCACCGACGGTGAAGTACTCGCCTCGGCGGTTGGCGGCGGTCTTGTCCGGATCGCCCTTGTACCGGAAGTCGACGCCCATGAGCTTGAGGTAGACGGTGCCGACCGTGCCGGCCGGCACCTCGTGCCCGTTGTCGTCGAGGACCTTCACGTCGCCGCCCGGCCAGGCCGAACCGACGGTGCCCGGGTGGGTGAGCCAGTCCTGCGGGCGGGCCAACGTGCCGCCACCTTCGGTGGCGCCGTAGAACTCATAGATGACCGGCCCCAGCCAGTCGAACAGGCGGCGCTTGAGCTCGATCGGGCACGGCGCGGCGGCGTGGACCACCTGGCGCAGCGACGAGACGTCGGCCTGCGCCCGGACGTCCGGCGGGAGCTGCATCAGACGGTGGAGCTGGGTCGGCACCATGTGGGTGTCGGTGACCCGGTGCTGCTCGACGAGCTGCAGGGCTGCGGCGGCGTCCCAGGACTCCATGAGCACGAGGGGGTGCTCGAAGTGCGCGGAGAAGTAGGCGAACGACAGCGGGGCCATGTGGTACATCGGCGAGGTCACGAGGTGAACGCCGTCCCCGCCCGGCTCGATGTCGTAGCGCGAGAGGTTGGCGCTGAACAGCGAGACCCAGGTCTCGGGATCGAAGCTCGGTAGCTCCCGCTGGACGGCCTTGGGCCGGCCGGTCGTGCCTGAGGTGTACTGCATGAACTGTCCGGCCATGCGGTCGTCCGGGGTGGTGTCGGGGTGACCAGCGAGCAACTGGTCGAGGGGGGTGAACCCGTCGATGGCCCCGATCGACACGCAGCCACCCTCGGGCACGTCGGCCTCGTTCGCGGCGGCGGCCGCCACCGAGGCGAACCGATCGTCGGCCACCAGCGCACGAGCGCCGGAGTCGGCCAGGACGTACGCAACCTCACCGGCGGTGAGGTTGCTGTTGAGCGGGACGTAGTTCCAGCCGGCCTGGTGCACCGCCATCAGGGTCATGAGCACCTCGGCGCGGTTCGACATCAGGGTCGCCACCGGATCTCCCGCCGTCAGCCCGCGTGCACGGAAGGCGTGCACCATCTGGTTGGCGCCAGACAACACCTCCCCCGCCGACCACGATCGACCCGAAGGGTCGATGACCGCGACGCGGTCGGGATCATCGGCCGCGGCGGCCCAGAAGCCCCTCGGTTGCTCCCCCACCCCGCCCCCCTTCGGCCCCCGACCTCGATCTGACACCAGCGTCAGGTTAGCGCAGCGCGGAGCATCCCGAACGGGCTGCGCACCCGGCCCGTTCGCCGTCGGTGATCACCGCGGAAGACCGAGAACGTGTTCGGCCACGATCGTTCGGTTGATCTCGGTCGTGCCGCCGGCGATGGACGCCTGCCTCGACGACACGACGTTGGTCGCCCACCGGCCATCCAGCGCGTCCATCCCGATGACGTCGATCGCGAGGCTGGCCAGCTCCTGCTCGATGCCGGACCACGACAGCTTCGAGAGGCTGCCGCCGGCCCCGCCGTACGCCGAGGGATCGGCCAGCCCCCGCTCGGTCAGCCAACGCATGCAGGCGATGCCAGCGTGCACATGCGCCAGTCGTTGTCGGAGCCTTGGATCGGTCCGCGCCCGGGTCGCCCTCGGGTCGGCCAGGAGGTCCTCGAGCTTGGTCGCCAGCATCAGGTGCAGGCGGGCGACGCCGGCTCGCTCGAAGCGCAAGGTCGTCATGGCCACCGACCATCCCTGATGAAGCTCCCCCAACATCGCCGAACGCGGCACTCGGACGTCGGTGAGGAACAGCTCGGCGAAGGAGCAGTCGCCCGTGATGGTGCGCAGGGGTCGGGTTTCGATGCCGGACGAGCGCAGATCGACCAGGAAGCACGTGATCCCCCGGTGCTTCGGCACCGTCGGATCGGTGCGGACGTAGAGCTGGCACCAATCGGCCAGGTGGCCGAGGGAGTTCCACGTCTTGTGCCCGTTGATCACGAACCCGTCGCCGTCGACCGCCGCCGCCGCCGCCGTGCGCAGCGCCGCGAGATCGGAGCCGGCGTCGGGCTCGGACATGCCCTGGGACCAGATCTCGTCACCGCGGAGCATCGGTCCGAGGAACCGCTCCTTCTGCTCATCGGTGCCCAGCTGCAGGATGGCCGGTGCGATGTTCGACACGCCGATGACGTTGACCGGGCCCGGGGCCCGGGCCCGGCTCATCTCCTCGAGGTAGGCGACCTGCTCGGCGACTGTCGCCGCCCTCCCGCCGTGCTCGACCGGCCACGACGGCGCCGCCCACCCTGCGTCGGCCAGGCAACGATTCCAGTCCTGCAGCATGGGCAGACTCGCCTCGTCGACCAAGCCGCCGGAAGCGGTCACCTCCGGGCTGAGGTTGGCGGCGAGCCACCGCCGCAGCTCTCGGCGGACATCCTCGGTCGACTCCATGTCCTGCACCTGCCACCCCTCGGCCCATTGACGACCCGGCGCCTGATGTCCAGGCGAGTTGACGCTAGGGTCAGATCCGATGCCCGGGCAACCGGGACACCGGTGCGCCCTCGTGCACGCGCTGGGAACGTCGTCGAGGTTCGAAGACGAGACCTCATCCGGCCACGTGCACGACGGTGCGGCCGATGGCGCGACGGTGCTGGTGGTCGTCGAGCGCCGCGCCGGCCTCGTCCATCTCCACGACGCGACCGACGTAGGGACGGACCGACCCCGTATCGATCAGGGCGAGCAGCGCCTCGTGCACGCGATCGCCGTCGGCTCGGGTGAACGGGTTGAACCCGAAGCGGCGCATGCCGGGATCGAGGTCGTCGACGAACGCGCCCAGCACACCGACGATCGAGAAGTTCCCGATGCTGGCCATGCGGAGCGGTCGGCCGGTCATGCCGTTCTCGTCGTCGTCGGTGAACCCGACGGGCAGGTACCGCCCGTCACGGGCGACGCACTGCCAGGAGGGCGCCACGAACCCGCCGCCGGCGAGGTCGCACACCACGTCGGCGCCGACGTCGCCTGTGGCCCGCAGGACCGCCTCGACGAAGTCGTCGGCGGTGTGGTCGATGACGAGGTCGGCGCCGAGGGCCGAGCACAGGTCGGCCTTGGCCGGGCTGCTCACCGTGGCGAACACCCGGGCGCCGGCGGCCACGCCGAGCTGGATGGCGGCGGTCCCCAGACCGCTGGCACCGGAGTGGACGAGGAGCGTCTCGCCGGCCTGCAGCCGGGCCCGGTGGAAGAGGGCGAGGTGGGTGGTGTGGAACGGGAGGAGGAAGGCGGCCGCACCGACGTCGTCGAGCGGCGCCGGGGCGGTGAACACCCCCGAGGCGGGCGCCACGGTGTACTCGGCGATGCCCCCGAGCGCATCCCTCGAGACTGCAACCACGCGTCGACCCACCCACGCTTCGGCACCGGCGCCGGCCTCGGCGACCACCCCGCACACATCCATGCCGAGGGTGAAGGGCGGATCTCGGGTGACCGACACGAGGGTGCCGAGGCACCGGTCGATGTCGTTGAAGTTGAGCGCGGCGGCACCCACGCGGATGAGCACCTCGCCCGCCGCAGGAACCGGCACATCGACCTCGGCGACGGCCAGGACCTCGATCGGGCTGCCGTGGCGGGTCACCTGCAGCGCACGCATCGCATCTCCTCGTGGTGACCGGATCGAGGGGGTCCGACGGCAGGGCGTCCTCGACGAGCGAAACGATACTCCGTATCATGTGAGACCATGGCTCAGAACGGCGCACCCAGCCTCCGCGAGCGGAAGCGGTCCGAGACGCGGCGCCGCATCGCCACCGAAGCGGCCCGGCTGGCGACCGAGCACGGCGCCGCCGCCACCACGGTGGACGAGATCGCCGCGGCAGCCGACGTCGGACGGGCGACCTTCTTCCGGTACTTCGAGTCCAAGGAGCTGGCCATCGCGGCCGGGTTGTCCGACGTCGCCATCTTCGTCCTGTCGACCGTCCTGACCACCCTCCCCCCCGACCTGGGGCCGCTCGCGGCAGTTCGCGCCGCGCACGCTGCGCTCGGCGAGCAGTTCGAGACGAACCGCCAGATGTTCCTGGATCAGGCGCAGCTCACCCGCTCCTCGCCCGCCATGTACGCCTGGACGCTGCGCCTCTACGTCGACTGGGAGATCGCCATCGCCGCGGCGATCGCACCGCGGTTCGACGACCTCGCCCCCGACGACCCTCGGCCCCGCATGATCGGAGCGATGGCGATGGCGGCGGCGAGGCTGGCCTGCGACGAGTGGGTGGCGGACGGCGGCCGGGGCGACCTGCCCCAGCTCATCCAGCGACACCTCGCCGCCGTCGACCTCGCGACACCGGTGGCACTGCCGACCTGACCGACCGAACCGACCACATCCGGTGCACGCCGGCCGGGGACGGCGGCGGTTCGGCCCGGACCCGAGGATCACCACGAAAGCAGGGGGACGACATGACCACGACGTTCGACGGTTCGACCGCGACGCGCGACCGGTTGGTGGCATCGGCCATCGACGCCACCGGTCTCGACGACTTCGGGGAGCCCAGCTGGCAGGAGGGCCTCGACCTCCTGCTCGACTCACTCGCCGCGACTGCGAAGCTCAACGAGATCGGCGTCAGCGTCGCCGAGACCGGCATCGTCACCGATCTCGGCAACCGCCTGGCGATCGAAGGGTGGCGGGCGGCGCACCCGGCCGTCGCCGACGGGGCGATCGTGCGGCCGATCATCATCGTGGGTCAGCCCCGGACCGGCACGACCATCCTGTTCGACCTCATGGCCCAGGACCCGGCCAACCGGGCGCCGCTCAGCTGGGAGCTCGAGCGGCCGGTCCCGCCGCCGCGCACCGACACCTACGCCACCGACCCCCGCATCGCCGAGTGCCAGGCGGGGTTCGACCTCGTGGAGTCGATCATCCCCGGGTTCACGGCCTTCCACGAGCTCGGGGCCCAGCTCGCGCAGGAGGACGTCCGCATCTTCACCAGCGACTTCCGGTCGATGCAGCACCCGCTGCAGTTCGAGGTGCCCGCCTACAACCGGTGGCTGCTGCACGAGGCCGACATGGCGCCCGCCTACCGTTGGCACCGGCGGTTCCTCCAGCACCTCCAGTCCGAGCACCACGGCGACCGCTGGCTGCTCAAGTCACCGGCCCACCTCTGGTGCCTCCCGGCGCTCCTGGCCGAGTACCCGGACGCGGTCGTCATCCAGAACCACCGCGACCCACTGAAGGTCATCGCGTCGATCAGCGCGCTCGGCGCGAGCCTCCGCGAGATGAGCACCGATTCCTTCGACGTCCGCACCCTCGCCGCGCAGTACAGCGACGACATCATGGTCGGCCTCGATCGCGGCCTCGCCGCCCGCCGCGACGGGCTGTTCGCACCCGGTCAGGTGGTGGACATCCGGTACCAGGACATCCGCGCCGACCTCATCGGTGGTGTCGCCCGGATCTACGACGAGATCGGTCTCGAGCTGACCGCCGAGGCCGAGTCGCGCATGCGCGCCTTCCTCGCCGCCCACCCCGGCGACCAGGGCGGCAGCCTGAAGCGGTACTCGTTCGCCGACACCGGCCTCGACGAGGCCGAGCTCCGCGAGCGGGCCCGCCCCTACCAGGAACGCTTCGCCGTCGAGAGCGAGCCGCTCGGCTGAACCGGCCGAGGTGCGCCGGGGGTCCAACAGGCCCGCGGTGACCATGGGCCGGTTCGACGCGAGGCGGTCAGGGCGTGGATCAGCGGCCGCCGTGCTCGCGGATCACCGGCTGCAGCACGGAGGGAACCCGCATCGGTTCCCAGGTGCCGGGGGGTTGGGCCAGCCGGTCGGCGACGATCCACAGCACGGCCGGGTGGTGGCCGAGGCCACAGTGGCTGGCGGTCACCTCGAGCGTCTCGTGGGGCCCGGTCGCGGCGTCCAGGCACGCCCGCCACGGCACGATGCCGTCGGACCGGGTGAAGACCGACGTCGACGGCACCGCGAGCGGGACATCGTCGCCGTACTCCCGCTCGGGACCGACATCGATCCCGCGGTTGGCGGCGATGCGACGCAGGAACGGGGCCACCGCGCTCTCGTGGTCCGGCGTCGAGCGGAACGGGCTGCCCAACGTGACCACCTGCCGAACCTGTTCAGGCGCCGCCTTCGCTATCTCCCGGGCGTAGATGCCGCCGAGGCTCCAGCCGACGAGGCTCGTCGATGCGCCCGGAGCGGCCTGGGCCACCAGCGAGCGGGCTCGCCCACGCAGGCGCTCGACCAGCTCGGGGGACGGCACGTTGCGCCCGAGACCCCACCCGTGCACCTCGTAGCCGAGTCTGCTCAGGAACCGCCGCAGCGGGACGGTCGATCGGTCACTGGCCCCCAGTCCCGGGAGCACCAGGACCTGATGGCCGTCGCCTCGCGGCGCCGCGGCCAGCCAAGGCCGGGCCGCCTGGAGCAGCGCGTACTCACCAGCGGCCCGCGGCGCCTCGGTGGCGAGGAACCAGGGACTCGGCCGACGCCGCGCACGACCGGTTCGGGTGGCGCCTACGTTCTCGGACATCGACATCTCCCGGTGCGTCGTTCGGATCCACCGTACCGATCGCCCGAACCGGCGCCACGAAGCGATCGGGCGACCACCGGGTCGGCGCCGACCACGCGACACCGCGGAGGCGAGTCACCGCAGCCGGGTCCGCGGCAGATCCAGGATCGCCGCGGCCCGGTCCGGAGTGGCAACGGGTCGTCCCACCTCGGCGCACAGCGCGACGGCTTCGGCGACCAGCTCCTCGTTGGTCGGGGTGCGGTCGCCGCCGTGGAACTCGAGGCCCAGGTGGAGGTGGCCGCCCTGCTCCAGCGCCGGGCGGGCGATGTCGCTCGCCACCACGTCACCGCCGACCACCGACACCGCCCACGGCACGTCGCACCCCTCGAGGATCTCGAGGTAGGCGTCGAGGGCGCGCACGGTGGGCGGGAGCCCGAACGGGGCGCCCAGGTAGCCACGGTCGGTCGCGAAGTAGAGCTTGATCATCGAACCCCGCGGCAGGCGCCCGGCCCGCCACCAGGCCAGGGCGGCTCGCAGGAACCCCGGCTCGTAGATGGCCAGGCTGGGCCCGAGCTGCTCCTGGCGGCAGATCTCGAAGGCCCGCTCGATGCCGTCGAAGGTGTTGGTGTAGACGAACCCACCCCGAGGGATGCCTTCGGCATCGGTACCGCCGAGGTTCACCGAACCGGGGTCGGCCAGGCCGACCCGGAGGCCCGCCGCTGCGAGCGGCACCAGGTGCTCGTAGGTGATCGACGCGCCGAAGTGCACCGTGGGGTACAGGAGGGCGTCGGGTCGGGCGGCGAGCACGGGCCGCCACCCCTCGAGGTAGCGCTCCGCCGCTTCGTCCTCGGTCAGGCCGTAGCGGTCGATGTGGTTGTGGACGATCGCCGCTCCCGCGTCGAAGCACGCGAGCGCGTCGGCTGCGATCTCCGCCGGTGTGACGGGGACGTTGGGGTTCGTGGCCTTCGACGTCGCGCCGTTGATCGCGCACTCGATGATCACGTCGTCCATGTCGCTGACCTCCTGTTGCCTCGATCGATGTCGCGCCGGACCGACCTGACCGTGCCGGTCAGACGCAGCGGTTCCTGATGGCGCCGATGCCCTCGACCCAGGTCTCGAGCACGTTGCCGGGACGGAGGGCTCGCGGTGGCTGGCGGGCGAAACCCACGCCAGCGGGGGTGCCGGTGAAGATCACGTCGCCGGGCAGGAGCGGAAGGACGGCGGACAGCTCCGCGACGAGGCGCGGCACGGCGAAGACGAGGTCATCGGTGCGGCCGTCCTGGACGACCTCACCGTCGACCGAGCAGCCGAGAGCGAGGTCGTCGCGGTCGGCGAGCTCGTCGGACGTGACGACCCACGGACCCATCGGGCCGTAGCCACGGCGGGACTTGCCCAGCGAGAACTGCGAACCGGCGGCGAACTGCAGGGCCCGGTCGGAGATGTCCTGGCCCACGGTGAGGCCGGCGATGTGGGACCAGCCGTCGGCCTCGCTGACGCGATCCGCGCGGGCACCGACGACCGCGACGAGCTCGACCTCCCAATCCACGGCATCACCGACGATCTCGATGTCGTCGAACGGTCCGCCGAGGCTGGCGGGGAACTTGGTGAAGGTGGCGGGCACGTCGGGCACCGTCATCCCGGACTCCGCGGCGTGGCTGCGGTAGTTCAGGCCGATGGCGAACACCTGGCGCGGCTCGGGGACCGGGCAGCCCAGATCGGCCTCGACGAGGGGGCCGGTCCCCGACGTGACCGTGGCGGCGAAGGCGGCGAACGCCGACCAGTCGTCGTAGACCGCGGCCGGCGCCGGCCCGAACCGGCCGTCGGACGCCGTCTCGACGTCGGCGATCTCGTCGCCGAGCACGATCGACGCACGCCCGTTCACGTTGGCCAGCTTCATCGGATCCTCCTCGACGTTCGACCCGGTCGCTCGCGGGCCGCCCGGAGCGTACGACGGATGGCCCGACCGGACCCGCACCGGGCGGCGCAAGCCGAGCTACTTCGTGGAGCCGTGGTCGCCGGTCAGGGTCACGGTGGCATCGGTCGGGCACGCCATGCCGTCGCCGGCGTCGTAGACCTCCTTGTCGGCGTCGGGCAGTGGGTACCGGCGGGTGAAGCCCCTCGTAGGAGACCTGCATCACCACGAAGCACGTCTGGGGCTTGTCGGCCCCCGGGTCGGTGGTGCCGTGGAGGCCGCCGGCACGACGCGGCCGGTAGGGTCCGCTGGTGCCCATCGAACCTGCGGACATCCTCCTCACCGGACGGGTCGCCGTCGTCACCGGCGGGGGGAGCGGAATCGGACGCGGCATCGCCGAGGGGCTGGCGTCGTTCGGCGCCTCGGTCGCCATCTGGGAGCGCGACCCCGACACCGGAGCGGCCGCCGCAGCGGCGATCGGCGCGCTCGCCATCACCACCGACGTGCGCGACGCCGGGCAGGTGGATGCCGCGCTCGACCAGACCACCCGCGAACTCGGGACCGTCACGATCCTCGTGAACAACGCCGGCGGTGTGTTCGCTTCGCCGCTGGTCGACACATCCGAGAACGGTTGGGACGCGCTGTACCGCGCCAACCTCCGTCACGTGCTGCTCTGCACCCAGCGCGCGGCCCGCTCGATGATCGCGGCCGGCGCGGGCGGGAGCATCACCAACATCACCTCCATCGAAGGTGTGCGCGCCGCGCCGGGCTACGCGGCCTACGCCGCCGCCAAGGCCGGGATCATCAGCTTCACCAAGACCGCCGCCCTCGAGCTCGCACCGCACCACATCCGGGTCAACGCGCTGGCCCCGGACATCACCCTCACCGAGGGCCTGCTGGACGTGGCGCCACCCGACGCTCAGGCGAACTTCGGCTTCACGGTGCCGATGGGACGGGCCGGACACGTGGACGAGGTGGCCGCCGCTGCGGTGTTCCTGGCGTCGGACCTCGCGGGCTACATCACCGGCCAGACCATCCACGTCGACGGCGGGACCGCTGCGGCCGGCGGGTGGTACCACCACCCCGAGACCGGTGGCTACGTCCTCGGCCCCATATCCTGAGACCCCGCCGGTCGGACGGGGAAACTCAGCCGGATCCGATGACCTGCTCGCCGTAGCGCTCGAGGGTCTCGATGGCGTGCGCGATCGAATCGCCGGGCACGCCCACCCCGTTCCAGGTCACGCCCAGCGCCGCCAGGCCGGCGAGCCCCTCGCGGTGCGCGTCGGCATCGAAGTCGTCCCCGCCCGGGTCACCCCCCTCCCCGGTCACGAAGGCGACGTCGATCCGATCACGGTCGCGGCCGGCGGCGTCGACCTGGCGCCACAGGTCCTCGAGCATCCGGCTCAGGTCCTCGACCGTCTCGAGGGCGGGCGTCTTGGTGGTGCGGGCGAGACCCGCGGGCGACGGGAACGGGTTCCATCCGTCGCCGACCTCGGCGACCCGTTGCCGGGCCCGCTTGCTGTTGCCCCCGATCCAGATCGGTACCCGGGCCGGCTTCGGGTTCGCGGTCTGACCGGTGGCGGTGAAGTGGCGCCCCTCGTAGGAGAAGTCCTCGGTGGTCCACGCGCCGCGGAGCACCTCGATCGCTTCGTCGAACAACTCGTTGCGCTCGTCGTAGTCGACCCCGAGCGCCCGGTACTCGCCCCGGAGGTACCCCGTCGCGGTGGCCAGCACGAACCGACCGTCGGACAGCGCGTCGATGGTGGCGACGGCCTTGGCCACCACGAACGGGTTGCGATAGGGCAGGACCACGATGTTGGGGATCAGGAGCAGCCGGTCGGTCACCGCGGCGACGAACGCAAGGGCCGCGAACGGGTCGAGCGCGTCGTGGCCGCCGGCCTGCAGCCACCGGTGCGAGGGCGCCGGGTGATCGGTGAACCCGATGCCGTCGAAGCCGGCCCGCTCGGCCGCCTGCGCGAAGCGCACGAGCGCGTCCTTCGAGACGAAGGCGGGGTCGTACGGGTGCGAGACCAGCGGATAGGTGACCCAGTGCTTCATCGATCGGTGCCCCTCGCCGGCGCCCTCGGGGTCGGGGCGCCGAGCGACGAACCTATCGGACGTCGGTTCGGCGAACCGGTGACCGGTCAGAGTCCGAGCACCAGACGGACGACGCGGTCCTGCACGATCGTGGGGGTCAGCCGGCTGGTGAGGTTGAGGGCCTGCGCGTCGACACCCACCAGGTACCGGGATCGAGGCACCCGGGTGCCCATGATGTCTGCGATCACCCGGCCGCAGTGCTCCGGGCTGCCCATGATCGGCTCGGAGAGCCGCTGGAGCTGCAGGAAGCGCTCGTAGACATCGGCGTTGCGCGAGCCGGCGGCGGTGTGCTTGTCGACGTCACGGCGCATGTCCTCCCAGATGCCGGTCTTGAACCCGCCCGGCTCGATGAGGACGACCTTCACCCCGTCGCGAGCGGTCTCCACCCGCAGGGAGTCCGACAGCACCTCGAGGGCGTGCTTCGACGCGGTGTACCAGCCGCCGAGCGGGGTGCTGACCCGGCCCATGATCGACGAGACGTTGATGATCCGGCCGTTGCTCCGAGCCCGCATCGCGGGAAGCGCCAGCCGGGCCAGGCGCATCGGGGCCAGCACCATCGTCTCGAAGATGGCCCGGGCCTCGTCGTCGCCGACGTCCTCGATCGCGCCCGTCACCGCGAAGCCCGCGTTGTTCACCAGCCCGAACAGGTCCAGATCCGCCACTACCTCCTCGCACCGGGCCGCGTCGGTGACGTCGAGCAGCACCGTCTCGACCTCGACCCCCGCTGCGGCCGCCGCCGCGTGCACCACGTTCGCCTTGGCCTCGCTCCGCACCGACCCGACCGATCGGTATCCCCGCCGGGCGAGCTCGATCGTGGCCGCCAGCCCGATCCCGGAGTTGGCACCCGTGGTGAGGATCGTGCGCTCGTCCATCCCCGCAACCTACCCACCCGCCCACCGGCAGGTGCGCGTCCGGATGGCCGTGTTCGACTGGGGTGGACCGTCCGCGCAGACCCTGGAGCGCGGCCCGCTTCAGCATCGTTCTCCAAGAAGTCGTAGCGGCCTTGCCCGCGGCTGCTCCCCCTTCGGGTGGGGGCGGATGCGTATGCTCGCCGCGTGACTCCAGCCTCCGATCTCGAAGCCGACCGGCTCGACCCCGCCCTGGTCGAGGAACTGCGGACGGTCGCCCGCACCTACGCCTCCGGTGTCGACCGGCGGGACCTCACGCTGTTCCTCAGCGCCTTCGCCGATGACGCCACCCTCACGGTGGTGCGCCACGACGACCCGGCGGCCCCACCACGGACGATGCAGGGCCATCACCAGATCGGCCGGGTGATCGAGCGGATCGGCATCTACTCGCACACCTTCCACTTCCTCGGCCAGAGCCACCACGTGCGCCGCGCCGCCGGCGTCTCCGGCGAGGTCTCGTGCATCGCCCACCACCGGTGGCGCGACGAGGTCGACCTGGACCACGTCATGTACATCCGTTACGCCGACACCTACCGCCCCGGCCGTGACGGGCGCTGGCGCATTGCGACGCGCGCCGTCGGGGTCGACTGGAGCGAGACACGGGTCGTCGACGTCCCGGGCCGGAGCGCCCGATGACCGCCGGACCGCGGTCCACCGAACCCGTGGCGCCGCAGCTCTCGACCACGCTCATCACGTTCTCGGCCGCCGACCCAGGAGGCTGGGGCCACCTCGTCGAGCGGGCCCGGATGCTCGACTCGGCCGGCGTGGACCGCCTCGTCGTGTCCGACCACGTCGTGTTCGGCGAGAACCTCGACGCCTACGGGGATCCTCTGTCGGGGGGTGTGGCCGGGGGCACCCAGCCCACCGGGCCGGACGGCCACTGGCTCGAGCCCCTCACCACCCTCTCGGTCCTGGCCGGCGCCACGGCGCAGATCCGGCTCGGCACCAACATTCTCATCGCCGCGCTGCGCCGGCCGGTGGTGCTGGCGAAGAGCACCGCCACCCTCGACGTGCTGTCGGGCGGCCGCCTCGACCTCGGTGTCGGCGTCGGGTGGCAGCGCGAGGAGTACGAGGCCGCCGGCCTCGACTTCCACCGGCGCGGCCGCCTGCTCGACCACTCGCTCGAGGTCTGCCGCACCCTCTGGCGGGACGAGCGCGCCTCGCTCGCCTCGGCCGAGCTCTCCTTCGATGCCATCCACATGATGCCCAAGCCGATCCACCCCGGCGGCGTCCCGATCTGGGTCGCGGGCACGATCAACCCCCGCGTCGTCGCCCGACTGGGTCGCTTCGGCACCGGGTGGATCCCCTGGGGAGCCGATGCCGTCGATCCCGCCACCGGCATCGAACGGATGCGCCAGGCGCTCGGCGACGCCGGCCACGACCCGACCGGTCTCCAGGTGGTGGGCCGGCTTGCGGTGGAGACCGACGGCGACGGCGCGATCGACATCGACCGCACCATGGCCGTGGTACCGGGACTCGTCCGCTCGGGGGTCACCGACCTTCGAGCCTCGTTCCGCCTCCCGGCCGACCCATCCGCTGCGGCCGACCAACTGCTCGCCATCGTCCGGGCGTTCCGCGCGGCCACCGGCCGGCCCCTGCCCGGCTGACCGCCTTGCGAGGAGCGGCTCAGGACCGGCGGACGTTGGTGCGGGTGCGGCGCTTGATCGCGGCCAACTCGATGCGCTCGGGCCGATCGCGGTACTCGTCGTCGAGCGGGTAGCACCCCGACACCAGCCCGTGGCGGGGTGCGGTCGTGCAGTCGCTGAACGTCCGGCACACCGAGCGGCGATCGAGCGGCCGTCCCGCGGCCAGGTCGGCGGGCAGGGTGGGGTACGAGAGCATCATCCGCCCGAGCCCGACCGACGCCGCATCGCCCCGGCGGACGATCGCCTGCGCGACATTGCCCACGAAGTCCTGCAGGTACGAGTACCCGCTGCCGATCACGGCGATGTCGGGATGCTCCCGGGCGAGCTCGGCGGCAACCGCGACCATCCGAGCGACCTCGACCAACGGGTCGTGGGGCGGCGCGTACCCGTCCGAGGGCGGGAAGTACGCCGGCCGCTGGAGGTGGGGGTTGTAGTACGGGCTCCCGGCCGTCACGCACACCATGCCGATGCCGAGCGATCCGAAACGTTCCATCGTCCGGTGGACCTCGGCGAGGTCGACCTGCAGGCCGCTGGCGTCGGCGCCGAAGGGTGTGCCCGCACCGGAGTCGGTGACCGGACGCCCGCGCCCGTCGGGGCCGGGTTCGAACGGGACCGTGTCGTAGGCCGACAACCGGACACCGACCGCGAGGCCCGGCGCCCGATCACGGATGCCCTCGGTCACCGCCGTGAGCACGCCGAGGCGCCGGTCGAGGGTCCCGCCGAAGCGGCCCGTCCGCGAGCGGCTGCCGAGCAGCTCGTGCAGCAGGTAGCCGTGGCAGTGCTTGATGTCGACGAAATCGAACCCGGCGTCGGCGGCCAGGACCGCGGCGTCGACGTAGCGGGTCACGAGCACGTCGAGGTCGTCGTCGCTGAGCACCGACGACTCGTCGGCGCCGGTGCGGGCATCGAGCACCGGGTGGCGCTGCGCAGTGCGGGGCGCCGGCGTGCCGGTGGGCCGACTCCACCGGCCCGAGTGGGTGAGCTGCAGACCGACGACCAGATCGTCGGTGCTGCCCTGGTCGCGGTGGGCGGCGACGAGCTCGTCGCGCAGCCCGGCGATCCCGACCACTGTCTCCGGTCCGATGACCAGCTGGTGCGGGTTGGCCCGGCCGGCGGGATCCACGGCGACGGCCTCGCCACCCCACACGAGCTTGGCGCCGCTCTGCCCGAACCGCCGCCACCGGCGGCGCACCAGCTCGGTCGGCGCCCCGTCGGAGGTCGCGTCCCACCCCTCCATCGGCAGCACCGCCCACCGGTTCCCGACCGTGCGCTCCCCCGCCGAGCCGTCCCGCACCACGAACGACGACGCGAGGGGGCCATCGGGCTCGACCGCGGCATCGATGGGCAGCTCCACGCCGAGCACCTGGCACCGCGCCGCGAGCGCGTGGTGGTCGTCCAGCCGCTTGATCTGCACGATCTCGGTCATCGCACCACGCCGAGCTGCCGGGCGATCGACGCCAGCACCTCCCGATCGGCCTCGGGACGCGCGGGCACGCCGTCGGGCACGGCATCGGACGCGATCCACCCGCGGAGCTGGAGGAACATCGCCGCGTCGCGGCGGTAGGCCGGAACCGGATCACGGAACGCGAAGGCCCCCAGGAACTGCAGTTGGTCGTTGAGCTCGTAGAAGTCGGGGTCGAACGCCGCCCAGAGCGCATCACGGCGGGCGAACAGGTCGGGGGCGAAGGCGGCCAGGCCCAACAGGTAGTCGCTCCCGTAGCAGACCATGTCGATCGCCAGGTCGTTCCCCGTGAACACCGCGAAGTCGGGCCGCTCGGCGTCGCGCAGTTCGAGGCGGTCCCACTCCTGCCGGCGGGACAGCGAGGAGTGCTTGGCCCCGATGCAGGCGCCGATCGCGAGCAGGCCCCGGTAGGCCTCCAGCGGGTAGATGCGCCCGTAGGGCACGAACATCGGACCCAGCTCGAACCCGACGAACCGGTCGCACGTCGTCGCCAGGCCCTCGTGGGCCGCGACCCACGCCGTCGGATCGAGCGCATTCAGCCCGTGCGAGGGGAACACCACCGGCACCCCGCCCGCGCCGGCGATCGCCTCCATCTCCGCGGCGTAGGCGTGGGGCGCGTACCGATCGCCGGCCCGGTCGGCGACGAACGCTCCGGCGAGGAACCCGGTGCCCGCCAGCTGCGCCGCGATCGCCAGCACCCGCGCCCGGGTGGGCGCGTCGACGAGCTGCACGTAGCCGGTGTCCATGTTCACCGCCGGCGTCAGGCCCGCCGCCACGGTGCGGGCGAGCACCCCTTCGAAGCCGGGCCAGTCCACCTCGCCCGCGGCGGTGTGCGGGAGCAGCACGGCCGCGCAGCCGGTGATCCGGCGCCCTGGCCGCAGCCGGTCGGTGGGGTGAGGCGTCGCCATCGACCGCAGTCTCCACCGCTCAGCGCCGCTCTGCAAACGTTTGCAGCGACTGGTACCGTCCCCGGCGTGCCTCGAGCCGGACGTGCCCCCACGCTCGATGACGTCGCCCGGCGGGCCGGGGTCCACCCGGCGACGGTCTCGCGTGCGCTCAGCCGCCCGTCCATGGTGGCACCGGCGACGCGTTCGCAGGTCCTGGCCGCGGTCGAGGCGGTCGGGTTCGTGCCCAACCGGTCAGCACGCCAACTGGTGAGCGGTCGAGCCGGAGCGATCGGGGTGATCGTGCCCGACATAACCAACCCGTACTTCGGGGCGATCCTGCGAGCCATCCAGGCGCGTGCTCGCCACGGTGAGCACGGCGATCACGGCGAGGTCGGTGTCCTCATCGCCGATACCGGCGGCGACGCGGACGAGGAGCGCCGAGCCATCGCCACCCTCGGGCGCCAGGTCGACGGCCTCGTCGTCATCACCCCGCTCA
>Ga0105044_10004654_pt1 | contig 18826 bp, 13 predicted proteins | sample MAT01_FD_78092 | JGI IMG/M metagenome (GOLD analysis project Ga0105044, IMG submission 78092) | Freshwater microbial communities from Lake Fryxell liftoff mats and glacier meltwater in Antarctica - MAT-01 | ecosystem: Environmental > Aquatic > Freshwater > Ice > Liftoff microbial mat | place...
TCCTCCTGTTAAATCCTCCGAAGCATTTGCAAACATCGACCCGCTTTTCACAGGAGCTCGCGGAGGTAGCAGAGGATCGATTAAAGCAAAAGTCAGGTCAGATTCGATCCACTGAGTGCCCACCTCTTCCTTCCATACTCCGCTTCCTCCACGAAGCTCCTGTAAAAAAACGGGTCGAGGTGTGTGCGACGAGAGAGGGGACGAGAGGGAGGTTTTCACCCAGGAGTTCCTCGGGCTCTGGTGTGCCGCGATGATCCTCAAGCAGATCGCCAGCACCAATAATCTTTTCGACGCCAGCCGTTATCTCGCAGTGAAGGACAGTCGTCACGCGCGCTGGGCGGGATATCTCGGCGCCGCGCTTTTCCTCCTCGGCATTGTCATCTGGTTCATCCCTCCAATGGCCGCGAAAGTGCTTTGGCCGGAATTGCACGCGGTCTTTCCCACGCTGAAGAATCCCGACGAGGCGTCGTTCATCGCCATCTCCCAGGCAGTCATGCCCGTCGGCATGATGGGTCTGCTCGTCAGCGGCATCTTCGCCGCGACCATGTCCGGGATGGACTCCGGCCTGAACAAAAACGCCGGCATTTTCATCAAAAACTTCTATCAACCGTTCCTCAAACCCAAGGCGACCGAAAACCAACTCCTCAACGTCGGGCGTTGGGCCACGATCGCACTCGGATCGATCGTGATCTACGTCGCCATCCGGATGGCCGAATTCCGCGGGCTCGGGCTCTTCCTGATGATGCAGCGCGTCAGCATCCTCGTGGGCGTGCCCGTGACCGTTCCCCTCCTGCTCGGCCTGCTCGTGAAAAATACCCCGCCCTGGTCGGCCTGGAGCACGGTGCTCGTCGGTTTCTTCGGATCGATCGTGGTCAGCGGCTTTTTCACCCCCGAATGGGGAGCCAACCTCGTCGGCGCCGCCGCCCCCTTGGATGCCGCCTCGCGGGAATACTGGATTCAAGGATTTCAGTTTTTCGCCAACGTCGTCCTGGCGTCCGCATGGTTCTTCGCCACCAAGCTGTTCTGGAACCGAACCGCTCCGCAATACAAGGCCGACATCCAGACGTTCTTCATCCGCATGAACACGCCAATTGACTTCGAGAAGGAAGAGGGCGCCAATGCCGCCAACGATCGGCAACAGGAATCGGCGGTCGGCTGGCTCGCGCTCGCGTATGCGGCGTTCGTCATGCTGCTCGCACTCATCCCCAATTCCGCGGTCGGCCGGCTCGCCTTTGTCGGCTGCGGTGCGCTCGTTGCCCTCGTCGGCGGAATTCTGGTCTACCGGTCCAAAAACGCCCGCACGCGAAGTGTTCGCCCATGAGTCGTTCGCTCGTGTCACCCTATCGTCGAAAACTCGTTCGACTCCCGCCGAATCGCGTGTGGCGAAGTTACCGTGGCGGCAAAACGCTGGAGACGCTCGCGGGCGTAAGCGACGCGTCCGATGGCTCGTTCCCCGAAGACTGGATCGCCTCGACCACCCGGGCGGTCAACATCGGACGCGAGGCGACCCTCGAAGGCCTCTCCCACGTGACGATCGACGAGCAAACGTATTCGCTCGTAGAGTTGGTGAAGGCAGATCCGGACTATTTTCTCGGTCCGGCCCACGTCGCGAAATTCGGACCGGATCTCCGCCTCCTCGTCAAGTTCCTGGACCCCTCGATCCGGCTCCACTTTCAGGTGCATCCGACCGCGGCGTTCGCCCAACGCTTCCTCGGTTCGCCGTCCGGCAAGACCGAGGCGTACCACGTTCTTTCCACCCGCCCGGAGATCGCCGAGCCTTACATTTATCTCGGCTTTCAACGACCGCCGTCCCGCGACGCGCTCCGTGCCATGATCGAGCGCCAGGATATCGCGGAGATCGAGGCGTGCTTCGACAAAGTCTCGGTGAAACCGGGCGACACCTATATCGTGCCCGGAGGCGTTCCTCATGCGTTGGGAGAGGGCGTTTTTCTCTTGGAGATCCAGGAGCCGAGCGATCTTGTGGTGCGGTTCGAATTCGAGCGCGGCGGCTATGTGCTTCCGGAGAGCGCACGCTTCATGAATCGCGGCCTCGACTTCTGTCTCGATATTTTCGATCTGACGCCGCGATCGCTGGCCGATATCCGGCGGCACCACCACTGCCCGCCACAGCGTCTGGAGACCCTCGGTGCGTCTTCTTGGCGCGAACTGTCGATCGGTCCGGCGCAAACCGCTTGCTTCCGCGTGACCAAGAGTTTTCTCGACGAAGCGGTCACGACCGAAAGCGGTCGCCCTTACATCGCCATTGTCACCGCCGGAGAAGTCACCGCGCACGCCGCCGGAGGACGCTGCCGACTCAAACGGTACGACAAAGTCTTCGTCCCTGCGGGACTCGGCCCGCTGCACCTCACTCCGGAACCCCATGCGGAGATTCTCGAATGCCATCCTCCGTCTTGAACCGGACCGCCGTCGCCCACCCTACTTCGCCCGTCATGCCCAAACCCGCCTCCCTCGTCGCTGCGCTGACGCCGCTCGAAGTGCGCGATTTTCTCCCCGAGCCGCTTTGGAGCGAAGTGCAAGCGTTGACCGCGCGCTGCACGACGCTCGATCCCGCACAGCAGGACGCGGAAACGTTTCACCGCGCGCTCCACGAGGCGAATCCGGAAATTCTGCTCGCGGCCTGGAAAACGCCTGCCCTGCCCCCGGAGCTTCCCTCCGATCTCCGCTACGTCTGTTACCTGTGCGGCTCGGTCAAGAAGCTCGTCACCCGTGCCCACCTGGAGCAGGGCCTTCTGCTCACGAACTGGGGCGGCTCCATCAGCCGTATCGTCGCGGAGTGGGCCTTGTTTCACGTGCTCTCCTGCCTGCGACGCGCGACGGCGTGGGCGCTCGCGATGCACTTGGAGGGCGGCTGGAAAGATGGAGCGACCGAGACCGCCTCGTTGTTCGGTCGCAAAATCGGGATCCACGGTTTTGGACAAGTTGCGCGCGAATTGGTCAAACTGCTGGCCCCGTTCGGACCGGTAATTTCCGTTCTCGCACCCGATATCGACGCCGCGTCGGAACGAGCGTACGGTATCCGGCGGGAGGATTCGCTGGAGCGCTTGTTCGCCGAGAACGATATCGTCGTCGAACTCGCGCCCTTGATTCCGGAAACGCAGGGAATCGTCACCGAAAGATTGCTTCGCCTGATTCGACCCGGCGGGGTTTTCGTCAATGTGGGCCGCGGCGCGGTCGTCGACGAAGCCGCTCTGCTGCGCGTCGTCCGCGAAGGAAAAATCCAGGTGGGTCTCGATGTCTTCATCGACGAGCCGCTCCCGAAAGAATCGGGCTTCCGCGGCCTGCGCAACGTCACCCTCACGCCCCATCTCGCCGGCCCGACGACCGACCGTCGCCGCGATGCCGGCATTTTTTCCGTCGGGAACCTCCGGGCCTATGCCGCCGGAACGCCGCTCACCGCGGTCGTCACACCCGTGATTTACGACCGATCCTCATAGGACTGGCCCTCACAGACATTCACCATTCGGAATTCGGAATTTTACCACAAGACACAGAGGCACAAAGGTCGGAAGAAAGGAGGTCGTCCGGGAACGCGGGCGACTGGATGCTTTCTGATCCCAACGTGGGAACCTGGACTCTTCTGCCCTGGGCTCTCCCCTCCTTGCTCTCATGAAAACGCACTTCGCTCTTTCCTGGATCCTTGCCACCGCTGCGTTGACCGCTCCCTTGGCCACGCCAGGATCGGCCCAACCCTCCCAGGCTCCCGCCAGCTCCGAGGAACCTTTGCGCTACGTGCCCGCGCAAGCCCCACGCACTCAACTCCTCAATGGGCGACACGAGGCGTTTCGCACCTATGCGACCCAGGGCGCCGGTGCGGCGGCGTTCGCCAAGATCAAAAGCGATTTCGATAAAACCTACCTCGTCCTCCCCTTTCCGAAGGAGCCGCTGACTTACGGCGATCCCAGTCCGCGCAAGCGGGACAGCGAAAAGGCGGATCTGTGGCGCGGCGCTCAGGATGTCTGCGGTGTCGTTTCCGGTGTCGCCGAAGCGGCCACCTTCGTCTGGATCGTCACCGGCGAAACGAAATACCTCGAAAAGGCGAAACGGTTTCTCCTCGCCTCGTGCGACTGGAGCCTGGACGCCTCCGGCTGGCCAAAAGGACCGAGCGTCGGTGCGACCGACATCGCCTACAACGACGAAGCGCACTTCCGTCTCTGGCGAAAGCTGCCGTTGGTCTACGACCAAATCCGCGGTCAGCTCTCGCCGAGCGAACGCGAGAAGGTTCTCGCGCATTTCCGTGCGCGCGGAAAACGGTCCGTGGAATGGATCGAAAAAGAAGGCCGGGTCTCGACCGCGGTCCGCAATTCGCTCGCCGTGACGCCATCGAGCCACCCAATCCGTTTCATGCCTATGACGGCATTAAGCGCACTCGCGTTATGGGACGATCTGCCCGAATCGCGCCAGTGGTGGACCTATGCCTACACTTTTTACCGCGATCGTTTTCCGCCGTGGGGCGGCGACCAAGGCGGTTGGGCGGAAGGTCCCGCCTATTGGCGGGGAAATATCGAGCACGCGTCGTATCAGGACACTCTCCTGGCGATCGGCGATCCGTCCGCCTACGCCTCCGCTTTCTGGAAAAACCACGGCTACTTCCAGGTCTACACTGTGCAGCCGTATCTGGCGTCTGGATTCGGCGACTTTTCCAACGCCGGAAAATTCAACCTGGAACCCGTCGTCGCGGAGTACCTGACGCATCTTTCCCGCGTCACCCAGGACGGTTTTCTTTTGAGTTACGCCCGGCTCTGCAACGACGACCGCCGTTCGCCCGCCGAGAAAGGGTTGGAGGGATTGGACCGGACCTATCCCACCTCCGCGGAGTTCCTCGTTCGCAATTTCCTCGCTTCGGGCTTAAACACTCCAAAGGCCAAACCATTGAGCGCACTCCCCCAGGAGCGCTATTTCAGCGACGTCGGCTGGGTTTCGCTCCACAGCGCGCTGGGCAAGCCGGACGACGATATTCACTTGAGCTTCGTGTCCTCGCCCTACGGCAGCTTCAGCCACAGCCACGCCCACCAAAATGCCTTTGTGCTCAATGCCTACGGCCAGAACCTCGCGATCGCCTCCGGCTATCGCGAGTTCCACAATTCGCCGCACCACGACAAATGGACGCGGCAAACGCTTTCGAAGAACGCGCTGCTCATCGACGGAATCGGTCAGAAACCGCAGGACAAGGACGCCAAGGGTCGCATCGCTCGCTTCGAAGTGACGGACCGCTACGTCTGGACCACCGGCGACGCCACGCCCGCCTACGCCCTCGCGCAACCGAAAGGAAAGGTGCAACGCGTCACCCGGGATGTGGTTTTCGTCGACCGGCGCTACGCGCTGGTGCGGGACGTTGTCTCCCTTTCCACGCCGGGAACACTCAGCTGGCTCCTCCATGGCGAACGACCGTTGGAGTGGAAGGCGGACACCCAAACGGCGCTCATCCGCGCGTCGAAAGCGACCCTCACCGCGCAGCTCGTTTCTCCGACGGGCGCTCGCTGGACGGGAAGGTTGACGAACACCTTTTCCACGCCCGTGGATCCCAAATACACGAAAGGCACCGCCGCCAATTATTCCTCGTCCAGCCCATGGGGCGAACAGGGACATTTCGCCGCCGAGTCCGCACAGGCGGCGACAGAACACGTTCTTTACGCCGTGCTCTGGCCCGAACGCGGCACGACCGCCCCGGCCGTGAGTGCAACATTCGAGAACGGCGCGCTCACGATCGTCCGTCCGGACGGAAAAACGGATACCGTGACGATCGCCGACGACGGCGTGCATGTGAAGTAGCGCACCCGGATTGATATTCCGATGGAAGGCCACGGTCGCGCGGCTCTCTCGCAACCCGACGGAAGCTCGAACGGTAGCGTTTGGAGTCCGGAGTTTGGAGTCCGGCCTTTAGGCCGTTCCGGAAGATTGGGATCGGTTTCGGACGGCCTAAAGGCCGGACTCCAAACGCTTTTACAGCGCGGGGTGGTCGATCTTTGCGATGGGGAGGCGGTCGACCGGAATCTGCTCAAGGAAGCGCTTCTTTTCGATCTGGGCCAGACAATGGCGGTGACGAGGGGCCGCGCGAGGCCCATGCCGCATATACTCGATCCCATGCCGGGAGCGGCTGAGTTCGACGCCTTCAAATCCCGGTCACGAGGGAGAGCGTTTCCCAACGAACGTTCGCCAGCGCGATTGCCTCGTTCTTGGCAACGCCCAACGTCGATCCCGTGCCGCCTCGCCCGAACATCCTTTGGATCGTCACCACCCAATGGCGGGCGCAGGCGACGGGCTACGCAGGCGATCCCAATGCGCGCACGCCAAACCTCGATGCGCTCGCGGCCCGGAGCGTCAACTACACCCAGGCCGTCACGCCGCACCCGTTCGGGCCCTTCGCACGCGCCGCCTTGCTCACAGGTGTGCCTTCGCCGGAAAATGGGGTGCGCGACTACTTCGATCCCTTGCCCCGGCACACCCGGACCGTCGCGCACGCGCTCGACGAACGGGGATATGCGACCGCGTATTTCGGGAAATGGCATCTTGGCGAGCGCGATCCCGCCGCACCGCTTGTCGGCGAGGCACACGCCCGGACCCTCGTGCCACCGGAAGGCCGCGGCGGTTTCGCCTTCTGGGAAGGTTTCGAAAGCGGCTTTCTGCTGAACGATCCGTGGCTGCACGGCACCGCTCATCCCACACCGATCCGCCGCGAGGGTTATCAGAGCGAGGTCGTTATCGACCGTTTTCTGAACTGGTACGCCTCCCATACCCATCCGGCCAAAGCTCCACCGCCTCCCGACGCTCGAACGCACCTGCACCCGATCGTACCCGCGCAGTCGGTGCCGTGGTTTGGCGTCGTCAGCGTAGAGGCTCCGCACCCCCCTTACGACGCACCGGCGAACGGCGTCTCGCGCCGTGCCGACGCCGAAATCGTTCTCGGTCCGACCGTTCCGCGCGGCGGCACGATCGAGTCCAAAGCCCGGCACGAATTGGCCGGATACTACGCGCACATCGAGGCGACCGATCGGTCGATCGGCCGTCTGCTGGCTGAGCTGCCGGCGGAAACCATCGTGGTGTTCACGTCGGTTCACGGCGATATGCACGGAGCCCAGGGTTTGTTTCGCAAAGGCTGGCCCTACGAGGAAAGCGTACGGGTACCCTTTCTCGTCCGTGGCGCGCCGCAGCGCCATTTTTTGGATACAGCCCGGTCGAGGGGAGCTCCGTCCGTGTCCGACCGGGGCGCGGATCCCGCTTCGACCCTCTCGGACCGTGGCGCGGGAACGGAAAACATCGCCCCCGTTTCCCTGATCGATCTCCCGTCGATGTCCCTCGCGTGGGCGGAGGGCGGCGCGTGGACCTGCTCCCGTCTGGACGCGGCGATTTCGATGCCGAGCGTCGTCGCGCTTCCCCACCAATGCGACCGGGTCTGGCGGGGCCGACGCTCTGCGACCCGTAAGACGATCGACAACCAGGATGGCACCCCGTGGCTCGATTTCGACCTGCAGGAAGACCCGCTGGAACAGCGCAACCGCGCCAAACTCCGCTGAACCTTCCACTGGAGGGCCTCGTTCCGTCGAGGCCGTCTCGCAGCCCTGCCGACGCTCGAGTTTGGAGTCCGGCCTTTAGGCCGTCCGTAGAGAGTGCGATCGGGTTTTCGGACGGCCTGAAGGCCGGACTCCAAACTCTCTCAACCCACGCCACGAAGAGAGGAATCGAAGCGGGGATCGAAAGCCTGACGTGGATCGAACCTTCGCGAGACACTGAGCCAGCGGCCGCTGCGGCGGCGCGCGCTCAGAGTTCGTAGGCCGGCAACGTCTTGTCGACCCGGCGCTTTTCCAGATGCACCAGAGCGGGCAGACCGTTGTCGTAGGGAACCGTCACTTCGCCTTGTATCAGAGGCTGGGCATAACGGAGGAACTGGAAGTTCATCGAAATGCCGTCCTCGTTGATCCACTCGCGGGGAAGCTTCTTCACGCCATTCGCGATTTCGCTCAAGGGCACCAAACCGGTTTCGACCGTGTAGTGATCGCCGTCGCCGCGGATGAGCGTGACCATCTTGTCGGTCTGACCGTCGACCGCCGCCTGAACCGCAGCCTGACCGGCGAGGAACGCTTCGTCATTGTCGGTCTTCGACGAACAATGAGCGGCCGCACGCTGGGCGCTGCCCAATTTCACGGTACGGGCTTTGACGCCGGTCACATGCTCTTCTACGAGATTCTGGAGGAATTCGGCGGCACCACCGAGCTGGGCGTGGCCAAAGGCATCGGTTTTATCGGCCGCAGCCACATAGTTGCCGTCGGCATCGACCAAACCTTCGCCCACCACGATAAGGCAGTACTTCTCGCGCTTGAGCACCCGTTTGACGTCTTCGACGAATTTGTCGGCCGAAAAGGGGACTTCCGGCAAAAGAATGATGTGTGGAGCGTCATGCGGATGGTCCCGGCGTTTGGCCAAGGCGGCACCGGCGGCGATCCACCCTGCATTGCGTCCCATCACTTCGACAATCTGCACGAGGTCGTGCTGACCCATCGCCGCATTGTCGCTGGCGATTTCACGGATCGTGGTCGAGATGTACTTGATGACCGACCCGTAGCCGGGGCAGTGATCGGTCACGATGAGATCGTTGTCGATCGTCTTCGGAACGCCGATGACCCGCAGATCGTAGCCCTGCTGCTGGGCCAGTTTGGAAATTTTGTCCGCCGTGTCCTGGGAGTCGTTTCCGCCCGCGTAGAAGAAATAACGGATGTTATGCGCCTTGAAAACTTCGAGGACGCGCTCGAAATCCTGCTGTTTCTTGAGCTTGTAGCGTACGGTGCCGAGCGCCGCTCCCGGGGTGTGGCGCAGACCGCGGATGGCCTGTTGCGATTCCGACGCGAGGTCGATCAGATCCTCCTGAAGAATCCCCAGCACGCCATTCAGCGCGCCATACACTTCCTCGATGCATTCGTGGTTGAGCGCCTCCGAAACAACGCCCGCGAGGCTTGCATTGATGACAGCCGTCGGGCCGCCAGACTGGCCCACCAAGACGTTTCCTACGAGTTCTTCAGCCATAGCAGTGGTATTTCGAAAGGGATTGGACAGTACGTGAAAGGACATCAAAGCGTCCCGCCACCGCCACTGGCAAACTCAAATTTCCCCACGCGAGAAAGATACATCGAATTAGGGGAATTCACGGTGGTTGGAGACCGTGACGCAGCGATGGGGCCACGGTCCTAAGACTGTCTCGAAACCCGGCGGAAGCTCGGACGGTAGAGTTTGGAGTCCGCCCTTAAGGCCGTCCGGGGGAGAGTCCGCCGGATTTCGGACGGCCTAAAGGCCGGACTCCAAACATTTTTGCAACGCAGGGCGTAAACCGGTTCGCGCGGCAACCTACAGCAGCTTCCCCGGCTTGTACGTCGCCGCCCCCTTAACCTTCCGCGCGATCGCCGAGACGGCACGTACAAACTCGTCCACTTGCTGCGGGGCTGCTCCGACAAACCGTTTTGTATCCGCCAGCACTGCCGTCAGATGCGCACGGTTTAGACCCAGCCGCACATCGCTCGCCAGCCGGTCGAGCAGGCTGGTTTCCCCTTCTCCCGATCGGAGCGCCTGTGCCGTCGCCAAGGCATGTTCCTTGATCGCGGCATGCGCGGTTTCGCGTCCAGTGCCCGCTTTAACGGCCTCCATCAGGATCGTCGTGGTGGCCAAAAAGGGCAGCTGGCGCTCGTTTTCCGCCGCAATCGCGGCCCGGAATACATCCATTTGCTCCAACACTGTCAAAAGCGTCTCCAATAGGCCATCCAATGCGAAACAAGCGTCCGGCAATGCCACGCGTCTCACCACCGAGCAGGAGACGTCGCCTTCATTCCATTGGTGGCCCGAAAGCGCTCCGGTCATGGTGACATAACCGGACAAAATCGTCGAAAAACCGCAGATCCGCTCGCAGTTGCGCGCATTGACCTTGTGCGGCATCGCCGACGAACCGACCTGCCCTTTTTGGAAGCCCTCCGTGAGCAAACCTTGCCCCGCCATCAAGCGGAGGGTGGTCGCGAAACTCGCTCCCGCCGCGCCGATCTGGTGCAGAGCCGCAACCACCTCAAAGTCCAGGCTACGCGGATAGACCTGCCCGACCGCAAACAATGCCTGCTTGAAACCGAGGTGCGCCAGGACGCTTTTCTCCAGCCGGGCCACTTTCCTGGCGTCGCCGCCAAGGAGCGTCAGCTGATCCAATTGCGTCCCGACCGCACCTTTGAGTCCACGCACCGGATAACGCGCCACGAGTTCGTCCAAGCGGGTAAAGCCAAGGAGGAGTTCCTGCCCGGCCATCGCGAAGCGCTTACCCAGCGTCGTGGGCTGGGCGGGCACATTGTGTGTCCGTCCGGTCAGCAAAACGCCGCGAAACTCCTTCGCTCGCCGCGCCAATCCGAGCAGCGCCGCCGCCGTTTTCATTCGAAACACCTCTAAAGACCGCGCCACCTGCAACTGTTCGACGTTTTCCGTCAAATCGCGGCTGGTCAGCCCGAGGTGAATAAACTCATGGCCCGCCAGCGCATTGAACTCCTCGAGGCGGGCCTTCACATCGTGCAACGAAGTCCGTTCGCGCACGTCGATGCTGGCAACGTCGATCGACTCCTTGACCCGCTCGTAATTGGCGATCGCCACCGCCGGTATCGCCACCCCCAGCTCGCGTTGCGCCTTCATGACCGCGATCCAATAGTCGCGTTCGATCGCAATCCGGCCCGCCGGCGACCACAGCCGACGCAATGCCGCCGACGCATATCGCTCGGCAAGCACATTGGGGATCGGGGCGGAGGCGGCGGGGACGGGAGAGCTCACGATAAAGGGACAGGTTCACACCGCGGTGCCGCTTTTGGCGAACGCAAAGCGTGGAGCAATGTTCTCCCACCCAAGAACCGCCTGAAGGTGGAACTCCGTACTCGCTCACGCTTGGAGTCCAGGACTCTGCCGGTCCGGATTTTTTCCCCATTCTCCCTCTCGCCAACCGCCTCCCGAGTCATTCCCTGCGCTCCTTTGAGCAATCGACGAAGGAGCGTCGACTGCGTTTTCAGATCACCTCGACCAAACGGCTGCTCTGCGCAAGCAGTTGCGCGATGCCCGGCAAACGCGGCTCGATCCACAAGCGCAGCGCACGATTCGTTGTGTTGCCCACGCGCAGCCACAGAATGGCCGGCCCAGCCGCGGTCTGCACCGAACGCATCGCAAAGTCTTCGTCCTTGGTTACGATAATCGCGCCGCTCTGCAGCGCCCGGGCCCAAATCGCCGCATCGTTCGCATCGCGCAACCCTACGTCCTCGACGTGCTCGGCCTGGTGACCTGCCTCCCTCAGCCAGCGCGCGAGCGCCGGGGGCAATTGGGCATCGACCAAAAATTTTACTTAGCCAACGAGAGCACGGGGTGATCGACCTGGCGCGCCGCATATTCGAGCGAGGCTTGGATGTCCTCGCGTTCAAGATAGGGATAGCTTTCGAGGATTTCGGCTTCGGTTGCGCCGGAAGCGAGCATGTCGAGCACGTCCTTCACCCGGATGCGCATGCCACGGATGCACGGACGGCCGCCACACTGGTCGGGATTGAACGTGATACGCTGCATCTGACTCATGCCGCCAGTTTAAGCACCGAGCTTCTGCCGGCAAGCTCGGCTTTGTATCCAGCGTAATCGCGTGCCCGACGAAAGAAAGTGCCACGCAGGCAAACGGCCAATCCAGGAAAGCAGCTTCGGCGTCGGTTCGGACTGGGAACGCCTCCACCCGACTTTTCTTAACGGCATTGCCTCCCGCGCTTGACCCTCGCACGGGACGCACGGACGTTGCCGTCGCGCATGTCTTCGCTGCCCGGCCATCCCCCACCCGCACACGCCTGGCGCACCACCGATCAGGACGAGATCGAACGTCGCCGTCAACGCGCCCGGGACGAGCGGCCCAAAATCGAGAATCGCTCCCCCGAGCACCCCATTTTCGGCAACTTCCGCGTCCACTCGCCCAGCGGCTTCAGCTACGACGTGGAAGTTCGCGATCTCACCGAACGCCATTTCGCCTGCACCTGCGTCGACTTCCGGATCAACGGACTCGCCACCTGCAAACACGTCGAAGCGGTTCTCCTCCGCCTTCGCGAAACCGAACCGGCCGCCTACGCCGACGCGCAACAACAGGGTTCCTCTCGGATCGAACTGGTGCCCGATCCCGCCAGCCAGACGCTGCGGCTGGAACGGGGCCTGGAAAAAATGCCCCCGCGGCTGCGCGCCGCCTTCAACGCCGACGGCGTTCTCCGCGATCCGTCCGCCGCGGGCCAGCTGGTCGCCGACCTCGCTCAACACCCGCTCCCGCACCTGCGGCTCTCGCAGGATGTCGCTCCCTGGCTCGACAGCCGCCGCCGCACGGGCGAACGGCTTCGTCTCCGTCGCGACTACGAACAAAAGGTCCAGGCTGGCGCTTATCCGCTCAGCGAGACCACCGTGCCCCTTTTTCCCTACCAACGGGAAGGCATGCTGCACCTCGCGTTCACCGAACGCGCCTTGCTCGCCGACGAAATGGGCCTGGGAAAAACCATCCAGGCCATCGCCGCCTGCGCGTTACTGCACCGGCTCGGCCAGGCTCGCCGGGTCCTCGTCGTCACGCCCGCCTCGTTAAAAGGCGAGTGGGAGGAGCAGATCCAGCGTTTCACCAACCTGCCCTGTCAGATCGTCTACGGCGGTCGCGCCGCCCGTCTCGCCGCCTTCGAACGGCCGCCGTTTTTCACGCTGGTCAACTACGAGCAGGCACGCGCCGATGTGCTCGATCTCAATAGCAAGCTGCGGCCGGACATCGTGATTCTCGACGAAGCGCAACGCATCAAGACCTGGAACTCCCAGACCGCCCAGTCGATCAAGCGCCTGCGCAGTCGCTACGCCTTCGTCCTCACGGGCACGCCGATCGAAAACCGCATCGATGAGTTGTATTCGATTATCGACTTCCTCGACCCGACCGTCCTGGGCCCTCTCTTCCGGTTCAACCGCGAGTACTACGAATTCGACGATCGGGGCCGGCCCTCCGCCTATCGCAACCTCGATAAGCTGCGCGCCACGCTTCGCCCGTCCCTGCTTCGGCGTCGCAAGATCGACGTCGAGAACGAGCTTCCCAGCCGCCACGACCACCAGCGCTACGTCGCGCTCTCCGAAAATCAGCGGCGACTCTATGCCGCGCACGAGCAGCAGGTGGCCGCGCTTGTCGCCACCGCCCAGCGACGCGCCTTGCAGCCGCGCGAGCAGGAGAAACTCCTGCGCGAGCTGTCGATCATGCGCATGCTCTGCGACACGCCTTACATTCTGACCGGGAGCGACGAAGATCGGGACGACTGCCCGAAGCTGCGCGAATTGGACGAGGTCCTCGCCGCCGCTCTCGCCGAAGACGGCGTCAAGATCCTCATTTTCTCCGAGTGGATCCGGATGCTCGAGCTCATTAGAGGGCTGCTCGAACGGCGCAAAATCGGTCATGCGCTCCACACCGGGAGCGTCCCGCAGCAAGCGCGCCGGACCGAGATCCTTCGTTTCAAAAGCGATGCCGACTGCCGCGTTTTCCTCTGTTCGGAATCGGGCGGGGTCGGACTCAATCTGCAGAACGCCAGCGTCGTCATCAACTGCGACCTGCCGTGGAATCCCGCGAAATACGAGCAGCGCGTCGCCCGCGCCTGGCGGAAACATCAATCCCGCCCCGTCACGGTCGTCAATCTGATCGCCGAGAACACGATCGAGCACCGGATGCTCTCCACCCTCGCGGCCAAACAGGGCTTGGCCGACGGCGTCCTCGACGGCCGGGCCAACCTCGCCCGCATACCGTTGCGCGGCGGTGGCCACGCGTTGATCGAACGCGTCCAACATATCCTGACCCCGCCCACCACCCGCGCCGCGGCACCTGTCGACCTCGCTCAAACCTTCGGCGAACGCGCCCACGCGCTCCTCGGCTCCCACTTGACGGTTTGCGAAGAACGTCAACCCGCCGGCAGCCCGGTCCCGACGCTGTTCGTAGTGGTCACCGCCGACGCGGACGAGGCCCGCACGGGTCTCCTCGCGCTGCACGCCGAAGTGTATCGGACGCTCGGCGACCGCACGCCACGTCTGGAGGTGATCGATCGAACGACCGCCGACCTGCTCGAACGCCTCGAGGCCGGCGGACTGATGCAACGCTCGACCCGCACCACCCGGAGCCTCGATCCCGCACCCAATGCCCTGCCCACGCTGAATTCCGCCGAGCTGGCGCAGTTGGCCGCTCATCTGGAGCGGGCCACGCGCCAATTGCGGCTCGCCCGTCTCCTCGCCACAGATACCGGCAGTTTCGGCGACGAAACCGCCCAAGCCGTCCGCAGCGCGATCGCACTCATGAACCAGGCTTTGGCGATTCGTGTCCGGCTGAATCCGCCCAAGCCGACCGAACGCGGGCTTCCTCCGTCGATCTCCGCCCATTGGGGCGGTGCGCGGCCGGCCGTCGAAGCGTTTCTGGCCGACCCCTCCACCCCCGTCGCTCCCGTGCTCGCCGCGATCGAACGGATTCGCGATTCTCTTAACCCGCCGTCCGACACGTCGAGGGGTTGACGTCGCTGATAAGCTGGTTCCCATGCCCACGCGCCGGCAATTTCTCCACGCAGCGATGGCCTCCCTCGTGGGCGGAGTGTGGCTGACGTCGCCCCTGCCCGCCCGTCCGCGCGGGAATCCGGACCGAATCCACGTGGTGCAGCGTGGCGAAACCCTCGACGCCATCGGCAAGCGCTACGGCGTAACCGTCGCGCTCCTGCGCGCGCGCAACCGTCTCGGCGGCACGACCATTCTCGTGGGTCAGAAGTTGACGATCCCCGGCGGGGCCGCCCGCCCGGCCGCCCCGACGGTTCCCGATGAGCTCGTCCCGGTGCTCGCCGCCACCCGGCCGCTTTCGATCGAAGCCAAACGCTGGAAATACATCGTCGCGCACCACAGCGGAATCGAGGACGGCAACGCCACGAGCTACGGCCGCGAGCATCGGCGGCGTGGATACGAGAACGGCCTCGCCTATCATTTCGTGATCGGCAACGGGCGCGACTCCGGCGAGGGCGAGATCGAAATCGGTTCGCGCTGGCTCCAGCAGGTTCACGGGGGCCACGTGCGCAGCGAGGAATACAACGAACACGGGATCGGGATCTGCCTGGTGGGCAATTTCGAAAAACGCCTCGTCTCCTCCCGCCAGCTGGCCTCCTTCATTTCGCTCGTCGACTGGCTGCGCACCGACGCCCCGCTCGGAATCAAGCCCACATTCACGGTCCACCGCTGGGTCGACCGGAATCGCACGGTGTGCCCCGGGAAGTATTTCCCGTACACGGCGCTATCGCGCCGGTATCGGGCCTGACGCAGCCTTTTACTCTCCCGCGGAGGGCCACGGTCCCGAAACTGTCTCGCAACCCGGCGGAAGCTCGAGTTTGGAGTCCGGACTTTAGTCCGTCCGGAGAAAGTGCGATCGGGTTTCGGACGGCCTAAAGGCCGGACTCCAAACGTTTTTGCAGCGAGGGGTGGCGGTCGACCGGAATCCGCTCGAGCAAGCGGATCTTTTTCGATCCGAGCCTAGGCTATGGCGGTGAGGAGGTGGCACCGCGAGGGCTGGCCCTGAAGCGATTGCGAGACAGTCTCTCTCTCGTGGGCGGGATTGGGCGAAAACCACGGCGCGTTTTTCCCGGGTGCAGACGGGCGTTCGGGGTTTCGCGACCTTGGCAGCGCGCGGACGCGCAATCCCGGCCACGACGGAGCGAGGCCCTCCACGCATTCTTCAGACGATCCGGTCGGTCATTGCCGCACTGGCCTCAAACGCGGCGAGATTGGCGAGGAAATGCGCCACGATCGCCTCATCCTGATCGCGTCGGCCACCGGCGGTGTGCGGTGTTATGTAACAATTCGGTGCCATCCACAGCGGGTGCTCAGGCGGGAGGGGCTCGGGATCCGTCACGTCGAGATAGGCTCCCGCGAGCCTTCCGGAATTCAACGCATCGATCAACGCTTTCTGATCCACGGTCGTGCCGCGGCCGACATTATAAAACGTCGCGCCCGGCTTGAATGCTTCCAGCCGGCGCGCATTGACGTAATTGCGCGTCGAATCGCTTTCCGGGAGGATGTTCACGACGTGGTCGGCTTGCGGAAGCACGGCGGTCAGTTGCTCTTCGGGGACGATCGTCAGCCCCCGCTCGCTGCGGACCTGGCGGCGCACCGCATAAATCTTCATTCCAAAGGGTGCCAAAAGATCCGCCAGGCGACGCCCGATCGCGCCGTAGCCGAGAAGCAAGACGGTCTGACCCGTCATCAAAACCGAATTGTACCGGTGCTCGGTATAATGCCAGGAGCGATCGGTGATTTGATCGCGATGCGCGGGAAGCAATTGCCGCGAGAGGGACAACATCATCGCGAGTGCGTGCTGCGCGCAGGAGTCCGCAAAAACGCCCGACATATTCGTAAACGCGGCACGACGCGCACGGAACGCGTCCATGAACTCGGCGTTGTCGTAGCGGGTATAGCCCGCGCTGGTCACTTCGACCCAGCGGAGTTTCTTATTCTCCAGGCAGTCACCCAGCGCCGGCTGCCCAAACGCGATGTCGGCCGCGCCGATTTCCGGATCGCGCGAGCCGGCGGTCAGCACGGAGGCCGACGCGCTCTTGGCCATGATTAGGGTGTGCGCGCGCGTGCCTTCGTGTAGGCGTCGTGTTGCCTCTGGGGAAAAAACTCCGTTGCACCAAATCGTCAGTTTCATGATAAAGAATTCCGTCGGTCGACCTTCATTCTAATTCGCTTTCTGAGCCCACCACACCTCGATCCAATTTTTTACAGGAGGTCGGACGAGGGCGCAGAGCACGGATCCCGGAGGCTTGAGCGCTTCGACTCCGCTTGCTCTGCGAACTCCTGTAATGAAGGGTTCGGACGCTCGATCCTTCGGACTCATCTTTGTCGTCGTGCCGTTGCGGTGAAAGCTACTCCGTTTCGGAGAACTCGCAGAGCGAATGGACTCGCAGTCCCGCCGCGCGTAGCCGTCCGGATCCGCCGATTTCCGGTAGGTCGATGATTGCCGCCACCCCCACCACCTCGCCGTGCAGCACTTGGAAAAGCTTGGTCGCCGCCAACAACGTCCCGCCGGTGGCGATCAAGTCGTCGACGATGAGGATGCGGTCGCCGGGTTTGCAGGCGTCGGAGTGGATTTCCACCGCGGCCGTTCCATACTCGAGTTTATAGTCCTCGGTCACGGTTTTGTAGGGGAGTTTTCCCTTCTTTCGCACCAGCACGAACGGCTTATGCAGCTGGTAGGCAAGCGCACCGCCGATGATGAAACCCCGGGCGTCGACCGCCGCGATCAGATCGACGCGCAAATGAGTGCAATCGAGGGAAAAAGCCTCCACCACGACGCGAAACGCTTCGGGATCTTGAAAAAGCGTCGTCACGTCCCGAAAATTTACCCCGACCTTGGGCCAGTCGCGAACGGTCCGAATGCGAGGCTTGAGGAAGGTATTCAGATCTTGAGCGTTCATACGGGCAGCAACCGCCCATGACGCCGAAGCGAGCGCCCCGGGGCAAGCCCGGAGTGGGATCGAGGAAACACGAGACCCGGGCCACCACGGCGCGCTCCCCTCCTCCAGAGTTCGGAGTCCGGCCTTCAGGCCGTCCGATAAGCCCTCGACCGCGCCTTCCCCTCCGATCGGAACTGGCTAAAGCCAGGACTCCGAACTCAATCTCCGCACTTTTCCACTTCACGGGCACTCACTCTCGGCTCCACGGACATCCGGCACCGGCCTCGCACCCGTCATCCGCGACGCGATCTAACCCAACCGCGCGCGCTCGCCGGGCGCACGCGCGTTCAGCCATGCGAGTAAATCCGTGTGCTCCGCTGCGTCGCTCCCGTCGGGTCGCACCAAGCGCGGACCGAACTCCCACTGCGTTTTCAATCCGCCATCGTCGCCCCTCCAGGTCCAACCCACCGCGTCGGGTGCATCGACGATCCGCGCGAGATGGCGCCGGCCGCGCTGCAACATTCGCTCCACCCGCGTCAAATCCAGCGCCTCGCCGTTCCCGCACGGCGGCGCATACACCCGCGGATCGGCCCAGGTAAAACCGTCGATCCAGCACGGACCGAGATTCTCGCGCACGCCCTCTTCTTCGGGACTCCAGGGAAACGCCCCCACGTCCAATAAAAGGGACGACTGTGCCGCCAGCCAGGGAGGTGCCGGCATCCGTCCGCACGACGGCGCAAACTTCAGATGATACGGCGCCGCTGCCCGCAATGCCTTCGCCGCAGTTGCGAAATAGCGCCGCGCGTACTGCTCGCTCCACAAACGATGGTCCGCGAGATAACCGCCGGTCGCGATCCCCCGCTCCGCCTGCGTCCAGGCCCGGAGCATTTCCTTGTTGGTCAGCGGCACCTGCCATTCCGCCGCCAAGCGTTCGAAACTGCCATCGTGAAGCGCGAGCGTAAACTCCCAGGCCGCATGATACGCCGCGAATCGCGGATCGAGGCTGAGGCAAAGCTGCAAGAGCGTAGGCCGCCCGTGCGCCTCGCTCCAGGCCCAGTCGAGCGCTTCGTCGAGCCGCCAGCCCAGAATGCCCGCATCCTCCCGCCGATCCGCACAGACCCGTTCGGCGCGAACCCGCACGTGCTCGGGCCAGGCGTGATCGAACGCATCGGGCAGACGCGCACCGCCGGTGTGCACCCAGGGACCGCCTTCGCTCACGCCGGCCGTGAGCAGACGCGGAAGCGACGAATCCGGCACGTCGGCGCCGCGAACGCCGTAAACGCACGTATTGAAATTCCACGCACGCAACCGCGGCTCGGACACCCCGGCCGCTTCGGGGCCCTCGACCGCCGCCCCGACAA
>Ga0105044_10004655_pt1 | contig 18824 bp, 18 predicted proteins | sample MAT01_FD_78092 | JGI IMG/M metagenome (GOLD analysis project Ga0105044, IMG submission 78092) | Freshwater microbial communities from Lake Fryxell liftoff mats and glacier meltwater in Antarctica - MAT-01 | ecosystem: Environmental > Aquatic > Freshwater > Ice > Liftoff microbial mat | place...
AGCAGCAAATGCTCCAGCGACACGAATTCATCACCAAACGATTTCAGATAGGTGAACGAGCGATTGACTGCTTCACTCGCAGAGCGGCTCAATTGAACCTGCGCGCCAGTGACTTTCGGATAGGAAGATATTTGCCTTGCCAGCGTTTTTTTCAGCATATCCACATTCACTGAAAGTTTCTTCAGCAGGTAAGGGATAACGTTTTCATCTACCTGCAACATGGCGATGAGCATGTGAGGAGTTTCTATATTTTGCTGGCCTGCCTGAACCACAATTTGTTGGGCTTCCTGAATGGCCTGTTGAGATTTTATTGTGAGTTTACTTAAGTCCATTTCTTTTACCTTTTGGATGATGAATGCGAATCCCAACCTGCAAATCATGCGCCGCCTGGAATATGGCATCATTTTGTGTCCCGCTTTCGCCATATCTCTTTGATTGGCGGTCGAAATGTCAGTGAGAATCAAACTTTAGAGACTTTTTGGCATAGGAATACATTGTTTAAATTCTTATTTAGACTATTTTGCACCCGTTAATTCCAGTCGTCATTACCAGAATTGGTCTTAACTCCCACAGCATATCTTTTTTACTTTAATTCAGATTGTATTGTTTAGTATTCAAAGATTGAAAAATGAGATCTCCGGATTGAAGATTTTCTTCATTTGCGCGTTCATTTGTATTTTTTCTGGTGGGGCTTTTGGCCAAACATACTGGGCCAAATTTCAGGGTGGCCAAAATGTAGATGAGACGCTTGGAGTTACCGGAGATGCCACAGGCAATACCTATACGACAGGATATTTTAGCTCGACTGCCCAAGTCAATGGTACATCACTTTCGGTAAATGGTCTCACCGACATATTTATTTCAAAAGTCGGCGTGAATGGTGCCACGCTCTGGTCAAAATCTGTGGGAGGAACACAATCAGACCGGGGTTTGGGAATTGCCACCGATCAATCAGGAAATGTGCTTGTATGTGGGTTTTTTACAGGGACAGCCAATTTTGGTAATGGAATTATGCTCAGCTCATCGGGCGCTTCACAAGATGCTTTTGTGGCAAAGTTTGATACGCAGGGCAATATCATTTGGGCCAGGGGTGGCGGTAGCACTGGAAGCAGTGATCGGGCAAATGCGGTAGCCACAGATGCCAATGGAAATGTTTTCATCACTGGCCAATTTACCGGATCGGCCAGTTTTGGAGCTTTTGCACTGACCAGTATCAACAATACCAATGATATTTTTATTGTAAAATATGACGCGGATGGCACGGAATTGTGGGCCAGACAGGGGAGTGGTGATGCGCTTAACCGCGGGTTGGCTATAACGACCGATAGTGAGGGTGCCGTCTACGCTTCAGGTCAATTCAGTGGGAATATTACTTTTCAAAACACGTATACAAACACCATTTTAAACGCCCTGTTTCTTGTAAAATTTACGCCATCAGGCGATGAAGCCTGGTTTCGTTTTGCCGGAGGGAGCAGTCAAAGCATCGGTTATGGCCTGGCGAACAATGGAAACAATATATTTCTTACTGGTGACTGCGGTTCGAGTTTGACATTCTTTAATGGCCCATGCACGCCGGTGATCAACTCCACTTTTTCCAATGCCATTTTCATAGCTTCCTATAATACATCCGGTGTTTACCAATGGGGTATTTCGCAGGGAAGTGCGACTCCTGTTTCAGCGCGGGCCATTTCCCACCGAAACGGCGAAATTGGTATTACCGGGTGGTACGAGTGCACCTTCAGTTCGCTCAGCGAAGCTTATGGTGAAAGCAATTTTATGAATATCGGATTCAAGGATATTTATGTCATGCGGTATTCGACCACAGGAACCTTCCTCTGGGCGCGTAATTTCGGCTCCGTAACGGATGATGTTTCTTCTGGAATCCATATTCTCCCGGACAATCTGGAAGCTATTTCCGGTACTTTTTCCACTCAGATGGTAATCCCCATTCGAAATTCATTGAATGCCTCAGGACTGGTTCCCATCACACAGTCACCCAATCCTGGTTTGACGTATTGCGGTGATCCCAATTACGGTGAGTTCTCCGTTATAAACGGTGCTGCAGATGCGGATGGTTTTCTGATGAAAGTCATCGATTTGCAAAGGCAGCCCTACGATTTTTTTCACCGGGAGGTATCGGGCGGTTGTGATTTATCGATACCGGAAGCCTGTATCATCTATCCTGGAGATGTATTTACAGCTGAATGCCAAACAGAAGTGATCGGCTGTGCCCCGTATTCGATTAGTGCGACCAATTTTGGCAATTTTGGGAGCAACGGGGTGGGATATACGTACACGGGCCAATGGACTCCTGCATCTACCGGCATCAACAAGGTCATCACCGCTTCAGGCAATGTATCTGCTGTTTTGCAGAGTACGGATGGATGTTATCAGCACAATGTAAATGTATTTGCCGATGTTCATCCGGAACCCTTATCACCTTTGATGAGCGATAACGCTGTGGTCAATACATTTGCACAGAATACTTTTCCGGTTTTTTTATGCCCCGGTGACTCAGTTCAAATATGGGCAGACTTCGCCGGAGGTCTGGACTATGGATGGTCTGGATCCAACGTCACTGCAAGCATGGTGCTGTTGGATACCCTGAATGTGACGCTTCCAGGTGCATACCAGATAAATGTAGAAAACGAATTTGGCTGCACCGCTTCTAATTTTATTCTGGTTTTATACGAACTCGTGCCTCCTGACACATTAAGCCCGTTTCTTTCGCTCGACGTACCCAATGACACCTTATCTATCTGCAGCGGTGATGGTGGGCTGGTGTATGCTTTTGACTCTCTCACTATGGAGGGCATCGATCCGGAAGGACTCAGTTTTGCCTGGAGTATATCTCCGGATGGGTTTATTGGCGGAAGCGGCATGGGAGCTTTTGGCGTACCAGAGGAGGGTTGGTATGTGATTGAGCTGGAAATTACAACACTCGACAATCCATGTTTTGATATTCTCAATACATATTACGCCACAGATTCACTTTATATTCGGATTTCTCCCTTGCCTTCTGTATTTCTTAATGCCTCGGGACCCGAGGCTACCTGCCCCGGCGACACCCTTGTGTTTTACATGGAAACCGATGGTCTGTTATCGTTTGATTTTACGCCGATAGCCAATTTTGGCGATAGCCTCTACGTGTCGGGGTCGGGGGAGTATATTATCACAGCTACCCAATCAAACGAATTTGGATGTACCGTAATCAGCACTGAGCAGATCGATATTGTAGATGTCAGCACGCCAGAAATAGAAATCAATTCCGAATTTTCCCTCATTTGTCCTGGTGACAGCGTAGAGTTAATTTCGGCTGCACCCGGCGAGATATCGTGGCAAGGACCTTCGGGCAATATCGGCACCGGAGAAAGCATATTTGTAAATGAGGCGGGATTGTATTTTGCGGAAGTGACATTTTATTCCGGATGCGCATTGGTGAGCAATACAATTCAAATCTCCGAATATGCCACGCCATTTCTGAGCGCTTCAAATGCCATATTGTGTCCGGGAGATTCGGTTATTATTAGTGTGATCAGCACGGCAGAAGGGTCAATAGAATGGCAGGCACCTCTTTCGGGAAATGATACACTTCAGGTGATTACAGAACCTGGGATTTACACAGCCATCGTCACAGGTTGTGGCATATCTTCCGAGATTTCGGTCACGGTAGAATTGAGCACTTCAGAATTGGAATTATCACTCCCGGATACGACGCCCACTTGCTTTGGTGACAGTATTTTGGTTTTGGCTACTGAAGGATTTGCTGCATATAGCTGGAGCCCTTTCGGGGAAGGAAGTTCCAATTACTATTTTACCTCCGCCAATATTCAGGCGCAAGCGATCGATACCAATGGTTGCACGCTGACTTCCAACCTGCTCTCCATTTCGTTCGAACTAGTTCCACCCGCTCCGGTGTTCGATTTTGACTTGGTCTGCGAAGGTGATTTTCAGGTGGTTTCAATTTTTCAGGATTTCGGAATATCCTGGTTGGATATGCCTAATGGAATTGAAATCAGCTCAGAAGAGAATTTTGATGTGGGTCCTTTTTTCAATGATACGACACTCTATGCATTTCTGAGCTCGGAATTCTGTCAGGGACCGCTGGACTCGCTTTTTATTTCGCCGAAACCATTTCCGGAAGTACCGTTGGCAATTTCCAATGCACCTCTCTGCATCGGACAAAATATCATTTTTCAGGTTTTGAATGCCGGAGCAGGGGTAAATTATCAGTGGATGACCCCAACAGGAGCCACTTCCACCGGAGCTGAAATTTCTTTTCCTACAGGTAGCACGGACGACGAAGGAATATACAGCGTGACGGCCAGTTTATCAGGGTGTGAAATTGATCCTGTTGACTTGCAAGTGACCCTTTTTGTGCCGCGGCAGGTTGTTTTGCCTCCGGACACGGCGCTTTGTTTGGGAGTGCCTTATTTCCTTCGTGCCGACACTATTTTTAATGCATATCTCTGGCAGGATGGCGCGAGCGATTCTGTTTATACTCCAACTTCATCTGGTACATTTACGCTCCTGGCTACAGATTTCAATGGCTGTGTAACCTTTGCCACCACCGATCTTTTTATCGTTGATTGCGATATCGTCATTCCCAATATTTTCACCCCCAATGGAGATGGACTGAATGACCAATGGGTAGTGGGTTCCGAATTGCCCTCTTATTTTCGAACAGAGATTTACAACCGGTGGGGCCAACTGGTATTTCAGTCAATCGATAATGGGGTGCATTGGGGCGGAATTCATTATTCCTCCGGAGAATTTTGTCCTGAAGGGGTGTACTTTTATGTGGTCGATGCAGCGAATTATTTCGGCACGCAGTTTCAACAAACAGGGACAGTAACCCTGATCAGACAGACTGGATTTTAACGCGCCGGATTAACCGCAACTGGTGGGTATAAGCCTTTTCTTCTTCATTGAATATTCCCTGGTGATCGACCTTATCAATCCGCACACTTCCACTGGCGTGAATAATACTTTCTTTGCTGAGGAGGATTCCGACATGAATAATCCGCCCTTCATCATTGTCAAAAAACACCAGATCGCCCGGCTCCGCGAGATCCAAAAAATCAACTGACTCTCCTTCAGACGCCTGTTGATTTGCATCACGCGGCATCGATATACCCGCGCAGTTGAAAACCACCTGCACGAAGCCTGAACAATCCATTCCGAAAATAGATTTTCCGCCCCAGAGGTAGGGGGCATGCAGCAATCTTTTGGCGTGACGCACGCGACTATCCAAATCGTGCCGGGCAATGCGCCCGTCGAATTGATAAATATGCTTATTGATAGTAAACGATCCTTCTGTATAACCCGGCAAAATTGCGCTGCACGGGATTGCAAACCTGTGACCATGGTCATCGGTTACAAATCCAATCCCGTCGCCGCATCGTTTTTGATCCTGGGCCGTCAATTTGTCAAAATCTTCTTTGGATAAAATAGTGTGCATTTTTTTGTCAATCCAGCACTGGTATCCATCGAGTGGTTTTTCTATCAGGAGCCATTTTTTTTGAGCCTCCAGAATGTGGTAATGTTCACCGAAAATGAGTTGGGTGACCATCTCAGCTTTATCGCTTGGTTCCACCCTTGCGGGAATAAGCGCATAGATACAAATGCCGTATTTCATCCGCCAAAAGTAAATAATTTACCACAGGCCAAATAAAAAGCCGCTTCATTTTGAAGCGGCTTTAAACCTTTATAAATGCCGGTTTTAACGCCAGTTTACGATTTCGTTGGCAAAGTATTCTCCGGCTTCGAGTTTCACCTTCACTTTTTTGAAAGTCTCAATGGTGTATTCCACATCTTCGAGTTTGTGAATGGCAGTTGGTATCAGGCGGAGCATGATCACGTCTTTGGGCACAACCGGATAGACCACGATGCTGCAAAATATGTTGTAATTCTCGCGCAAATCCATGGTAATATTTGTTGCTTCACCGAGCGTGCCTTGAAGGAACACTGGCGTGACAGCCGAATTGGTCGCACCGATGTTAAAGCCTGCCTGGCGCAATCCGGATTGCAAGGCCCGGGCAATTTTCCAGAGATTTTCCATGTGCTCAGGTTCTGTGCGCATCATTTTAAGGCGCTTGATTGCTCCAACCACGATGGGCATCGGCAATGACTTGGCAAATGTTTGAGATCGCATATTGTAGCGCAAGAATTCGATCACATGTTCTTCCGACGCCACAAATGCACCGATAGTAGCCATGGCTTTCGCAAAAGTTCCAAAATAAACGTCAATGAGGTGATTTACACCCTGCACGTCGCCCGCGCCCCGGCCATTTTCACCGATGGTACCAAAACCATGTGCATCATCTACAAAAAGTCGAAATTTATATTTTTCCTTGTGTGCAGCGATTTCCTTCAATTTCCCCTGATCGCCGGCCATTCCGAAAACGCCTTCCGTAACAACCAAAATACCACCACCGGTGGTTTCAATGAGTTTGCTGGCACGTTCGAGTTGCTTAACAAAACTATCCATGTCATTGTGCATGAATACAAACCGTTTGCCTTGATGCAACCGCACACCATCCACCATGCATGCATGCGACTCTGAATCGTAAACGATTACATCATGTCTGTCCACCAGGGCTTCAATGGCCGATTGGCAACCCTGATAACCATAGTTCAAGAGGAAAGCATCTTCTTTTTGCATGAAATCCGCGAGGTCGTTTTCCAGTTTTTCATGAAGCGATGTTTGTCCTGACATCATGCGTGCACCCATCGGATAAGCCATGCCCCAACGGGCGGCAGCTTCAGCATCCACTTTTCTAACTTCCGGATGATTTGCAAATCCGAGATAATTGTTGATGCTCCATACGAGCATTTCTTTGCCCCGGAATATCATTTTCCGATCAATGTCACCTTCCAATTTGGGAAAAGAAAAGTAACCATGCGATTCTTTTGCATGTTTTCCAAGAGGCCCGCGATTGTTTTTAATTTTATCAAATATGTCTTGCATAAAGGTTAAGATCGCTCGTTTAGGGTGCGAAAGTACGGCTATTTAAAGAAGCGGCCAAAAACACCATAAAATATCTGCCAACAGGCGCACGTTGTTAAGTCTGCTTTTCATTCCTGTTTTTGGCGTGATTAGTGTTATCTTTGCGCGAAATTTGTTCTATCTGTGAGGTTATTTTTCATTTTATTTCTCGTCCTTTCAATCACTTCATGCTCGGAGTACAACAAAATACTCAAGAGCAATGATATTGAATTGAAGTATGTAAAAGCGGTTGAGTACTACGACAAAGGCGAATACAACAAGGCGCTTTCCCTCTTCGATGAATTGGGTACGTTATTTCGGGGTTCAAACAGAAGTGAAATTGTGCACTACTATATTGCCAACAGTCATTTTAATCTGAAAGACTACTACTTCGCCAATTATTACTACAAAAATTTTGCGAAGACTTATCCAACCAGTCCTAAAGCAGAAGAATCTTTTTACAGAAGTGCATATTGCAGCTATCTGAATTCGCCCAATCCAAGTTTGGATCAAAAAGATACGCATCAGGCGATAGACGAATTTCAGTTGTTTTTGAATAAATATCCCGAAACGGCTCTGAAGGACTCGGCCAATGCCATGGTGGATGAACTTCGGGCAAAATTGGAAGCGAAGGCTTACGAAATCGCAAAATTGTACTATCAAACAGAGAATTATAAATCTGCAACGGTGGCTTTAAACAATCTTCTTAAGGATTTTCCGGAAAGCAGCCGCAAGGAAGAGATCGAATTTTTGATCGTTAAGAGTTCGTACCTCCTGGCCGTGAATAGCATAGAAACCAAAAAAGAAGAACGCCTTACCGCTACAATCGAATCTTATCATAAATTTGTAGATTCTTTTCAAAACAGCAAGTATATCAGGGAAGCTGAAAATTATTATTCCAGTGCCATTCGGGAATTGGACAAGATGAAGTTTTAATAAAACAAGAACCAAATATGAATTTCAAGAACACAAGCGCAGCGCGCACTACCATTACACGGAACGTGAAGGAACTCGAAGCCCAAACGGGAAATATCTACGAGGCCATCGTTGTGATGTCAAAACGCGCAAATCAAATCAGTTCTGAATTAAGGGAAGAACTCAGTTCTAAACTTCAGGAATTCGCAACGACCCAGGACAATCTTGAGGAGGTTTTTGAGAACAGAGAGCAAATCGAAATTTCCAAATTTTATGAGCGTCTTCCCAAACCTCAATCCATGGCGGTTCAGGAAATGATGGACGATCAAATTTACTTTCGGCGATTAGAGAATCAGCAGGGAGAGAAGCTCTGATTTGATATCAGACCGGATGGGTTTCTTGGAAGGAAAGCGGATTATACTCGGTGTTTGCGGAAGTATTGCGGCATATAAGTCTGCATTTCTCGTAAGAGAATTCATCAAAGCTGGTGCGGAGGTTCAGGTGATTCTTACCCCCGATGCCCGGCAATTTGTCACTCCCCTCACACTTTCAACTTTAAGCAAGCGACCCATTTTGGACTCCCTTGTCAAAGATGAAAACCTGGGTGTATGGAACAACCACGTTGAACTCGGCCTTTGGGCCGATTTTTTTGTTGTAGCTCCGGCTTCCGCCAATACGCTGGCAAAAATGGCCCATGGACAATCTGATAATTTGCTCCTCACTACTTATCTCAGTGCGCGATGTCCCGTGTTTTTTGCGCCAGCGATGGACCACGATATGCACGCGCATGATGCCAATCAGCATAACATTGAGATACTTCAAAAAAGGGGAGATACGCTCATTCCTTCGGCAGTGGGCGAGTTAGCAAGTGGTTTGTATGGAGAAGGGCGCATGGCAGAACCCGAAAGTATTCGCCAGTTTATCGAAGATCATTTTTATAGTCTGTCACCGTTGCGGGGAAAAAAAGTACTTATCACGGCAGGTCCAACGCACGAATCCATTGATCCTGTGCGGTACATCAGCAATTATAGTACAGGTAAAATGGGATATGCATTGGCAAGACAGGCAGTGAATTTGGGAGCCGATGTAAAGTTGGTCAGTGGTCCGGTGAATCTGGACTGCCCCAAAGGTGTGGAAGTCGCGTATGTTCAATCTGCCGCTGAAATGTTTGAGGCCGCTTCGCATGTATTTCCAGATTGCGATATTGCCATCATGTCAGCTGCAGTGGCTGATTTCAAACCAGTAAATCCTTCAGAAGAAAAAGTCAAAAAACAAGATGGTGGATTGACACTACAACTTGAAAAAACAGTCGATATTCTTCATACGTTGGGACAAAAGAAAACAAAACAATTCCTCGTGGGTTTCGCGCTTGAGACCAATAACGAAGAAAAGAATGCCAAAGAAAAACTGATTCGAAAGAATTGTGACCTGATGGTATTGAACAGCCTGAGAGATGATGGTGCCGGTTTTGGTCATGATACAAACCAGGTAACCATCTATGGTCACAATAAAACAATTACTTTCGGGTTAAAATCAAAAGACGAAGTAGCCAAAGATATATTTGATTTCATTATGTCTGAAATTTTATGAAGCGATTATTTCTCATTTTTTTTGTGGCAGCGTTGTCGTTGCCTACCACCAAAGCCCAGGAACTAAACTGTCAGATCGAGGTGCTTACTGATCAGGTTCAAGGCATCAATCCGGCCATTTTTGAAAGTTTGAGGGAGGTAATATTCGAATTGATGAACAATCGTAAATGGACCAACGACAGTTATACCATAGAAGAGCGAATCAATTGCACGATGATATTGAATATTAATCGGGGTGCCTCTGCTTCATCCAACACATACAGTGCTACGCTCCAGGTAATTTCTGGTCGGCCGATTTTTAATACGGGTTATAGCAGTCCTGTGTTGAATCTTTTAGATGACAATGTGGTATTTGAGTTTGTGCCCAATACACAATACAATTTTAATCCAGACCAATTTCAGAGCAATCTGATGTCCATTCTGGCTTTTTACGCTTATACAATTATTGCATTTGATTACGATACCTTCTCTCCAAGAGGGGGTACACCCTATTTTGAGATGGCAAACCGCATCGTGCAAAGTGCGCAAGTATCTTCTGCCCCGGGATGGAAAGCTTTTGAAGGCGATAAAAACAGGTATTGGATTGTATCCGACATGTTGCACCGCACCTTCGAGCCCATGCGTGATTGCATGTATCAGTATCACCGTCAGGGACTTGATATGATGAGTGATAAAATTCCACAGGGCAGAATGGCTATTCTTGCAAGCCTTGAAAAATTTGATCAGATTCACAAAATCAAGCCCATGGCTTACAATACCCAAAATTTCTTTTTGGCTAAAAGCGATGAAATTGTAAATATTTTTTCTCAAGCGCAACCGCCGGAGCGCAATGCCGTGTATGAACTCCTTTCGCGAATAGATCCGGGAAATCTTTCCAAATACGAGAAAATGCAGAAGGGGAAATAAACCCTTGAGATCATCCTCTTTTGCGATGCTAAAATCGCAATCTTTGCGGTATGCTTCAACACATTTCTATCAGGCACTACGCCCTTATTGAACATCTTGAGATTCAATTTGATGAAGGTTTAAATATTCTCACAGGAGAAACCGGAAGCGGAAAATCAATCATCCTAGGTGCGCTCTCATTGATTTTGGGTGATCGCGCTGAATCGCGCGTGGTGCAGGAAGGAAAGCAGAAATGCGTGGTTGAAGGCATATTCAAGCTTGAAGGGGAAAACCTGATTGATTGGTTTGTTAGGGCCGATCTGGATTACGATATCCAAACAACTTTACGCCGCGAGATTCTGTCGAATGGAAAGAGCAGGGCTTTCATCAATGATACGCCGGTAAATCTAAAAGTATTACGCGATTTGGCCATGCGCTTGCTTGACATTCACTCCCAGCACCAAACACTCCAAATTAACGATACCGGATTTCAACTGGAGATTGTTGACCGATTTGCGGAAACGCAGATGGAACTCACGGAATACAGATCCGTGTATAAAGCTTATTCTGAATCCATTCAAAAGCTAAACAGATTGACAGCAGAAGCGCTCGAGGCACGGAAGGAGATGGATTTTATCCAGTTTCAACTGGAAGAACTTGAATCGATCAAACTTGAGGAAATTGAGGAAGAAAGCATAGAAGAATCTTTCCAATTGCTCACCAATGCGGAAGATATCTCGATCAGGCTCAATGGCACACTGGGGTATCTCTCAGATGGCGATCAATCTGCCATGCCCGCTCTGCGAAGCGCGGTGGAAACGATGAATCACATTGCGGCCTTTTCAAAAACGTATTGTGAACTGGCGGAAAGATTAAAAAGCAGTCTGATAGAGCTCGATGATGTGTCGCGGGAGATTGAACTTCTCGCAGGCAAAGTGGAGGTTGACCCCCAGGAGTTGGAACGGATCAATGAACTTCGTGGGATGATTTTCAAGCTGGAGCAAAAACATGCTGTTTCGGGAGTTGCCGCACTGATATCTCTTCGCAACGAAAAGAAAAAAAGGATTGAATTCAATGATCACGTCGAAGATGAAATCGCCGAAACGGAGTCCGTGCTAAAAGAACTGAAAGTGAAACTGATCACAACAGCTGAAGTGCTTTCGGCTAAACGTCAAAAAAAGATGCCATCCTTTAGCGTGGAGATTGTCAGTCTTTTGAAAATTTTGAATATGAAACAAGCGCGGTTTGAAGTTCAATTTGAAAAAACTGAAAATCCGACGGTCGATGGTTATGATCGGTTATCAATGCTCTTTAGTGCCAATGCTGGTCGGAAGCCTGAACAATTAAAACATGTGGCATCGGGTGGAGAACTATCCCGGTTGATGTTGGCCGTCAAAAAAATGTCATCAAATGTTTCTCAGAGAACCACGATTGTCTTTGACGAGATTGATTCCGGCGTATCTGGCGAAGTGGCCAACAGCATGGGACGCATTATGAAGGATATGGCCCAGGGCATGCAGGTGATCTGTATTACGCATCTCCCACAGATTGCAGCGAAAGGCACCGCACACTACAAGGTTTTTAAAAGGGAAGAAAACGGTCAGACCAAGACTGGAATTGTTCGACTTGATGAAAATGATCGCATCGGAGAAATAGCCCAGATGTTGAGTGGATCTGTGACCACAGAGGCGGCACTCGCCAATGCGCGCGACCTGCTTTACCTAAATTAACATCAAGCCTTCAAATTTCTATATTTGCGCTCACCAAACCAAAGTACTCATAGATGGCATATAATTTATTAAAAGGAAAAAAAGGGATTATTTTCGGAGCCCTGAATGACATGTCGATTGCCTGGAAAGTGGCTCAGCGCGCCCACGAAGAAGGCGCTCAAATCGTGCTTACGAATGCCCCTATTGCTATGCGTATGGGAGAAATCACCAAATTGGCAGAAGCTTGTGGAAATGCTTTGGTCGTGCCTGCAGACGCCACGAGTGATGATGACCTGAACAATCTTTTTGAGAAATCAATGGAGCACCTTGGTGGTCCGGTTGATTTTGTCCTTCATTCGATAGGTATGTCTCCCAATGTGCGCAAAGCCAAGCATTACACCGAAACCAATTATGACTTTTACCACAAAACCATGGATATTTCTGCCATGAGTTTGCACCGCGTATTGAAAGTTGCCATGGAAAAAGACGCCATCAAAGAGTGGGGGAGTGTGGTGGCCTTGAGTTATATCGCAGCCCAGCGTGTGTTTCCCGATTACAATGATATGGCTGATGCCAAATCTCTTTTGGAATCTATTGCGCGCAGTTTCGGATATCATTACGGTGTAAAGAAAAAAGTGCGTATCAACACCATATCACAATCGCCTACCATGACCACGGCCGGTAGCGGTGTGAAGGGATTTAACGAATTTGTGGCTTATGCCGATGCCATGAGTCCTTTGGGCAATGCCAGTGGCCACGATTGTGCCAACTATGTGATATCCATGTTCAGTGACCTAACACGCTACGTCACCATGCAAAATCTTTTTCACGATGGAGGTTACAGCTTTACAGGCGTATCAGAATCCGTAATTGCAAAATTTAAAAATCCCGAAGAAGCATAAATCCCAGGGTTGGATTCAATAGGAGAAATTTAAATTTTTAAAGGCAACTTGTGCTTGATGGCCATTTCGGCTAGCTCACTTAAAATCATTGCTGTAGCACCCCAAACAGTTTCACCGTCAATGCCGAAATATTTCACTTCCATTTTGGCTTTCAGAACCTCGACATATATTTCACGTGCCGAAATTATTTCTGGATTCAGAAAAAGTGAAATTGGCGTTTCGATAATTCGTGCCACTTCTTTGGGATCTGCTTTTAATGCAGGGGCGTGTCGACAAACCGCTAAAAAAGGTGTGACCAAAAAACGGCTCGGGGGGATATAGATTTGCGTCATCTTTCCAATCAATTCAACCTCCTCAGAATTCAGTCCGACTTCTTCCCTGGCTTCCCGCAAAGCAGTTGTCCATAAATCGTCATCTTCCGGATCCCGTTTTCCGCCTGGAAAACTCACTTGTCCGCTGTGGGTTCCCGGGTATACATTGCGGAGCGTGAGGATGGTGTGGAGTTCGTCGTTTTTTGGATAAATCAGAATCAAAACAGCCCCCGGTCTGGCTTCCGGATCATGGAGCGCAGCCTCCGTCAGGTTTGTGCGGCTGTAATTGATCATTTTGCTTTGGGCCTCCCAACCAGGTAATGGGTGGTCGAATGCTTCAATAAATTTTTGAATCCATGCGTTCACGAGACAAATATAAGGTCATTTCGGTCCTGATACATCTGGGCGCTAATGAATGTGTTGGTATATTTGAGCCATGCCAGTCTATCAACTCGACCCATATCATATGGCCTTTCCACCTGCAGACCATGCCAATGAAGATGGGCTTCTGGCTATCGGCGGCGAACTGCGCGAAGATTGGCTCTTGCTTGCATATCAAAGCGGAATTTTTCCCTGGTTCAATGAGGGTGAGCCCATCTTGTGGTGGAGTCCTGATCCACGGTTTATTCTGGAACCCAATGAAGTTCGGATTCAAAAAAGTATGCGCAAAGTATTGACCGATGGTCGGTATACTTTCAGGCTTGATTCAGCTTTCGCTGAAGTTATAGATCGGTGTGCTGAAATACCCCGAAAAGGCCAGAATGGAACCTGGATAACGCGACACATGAAAGAGGCATACAAAAAACTTCATGAACAAGGCATGGCACACAGCGCAGAAGTATGGGAAGGGGATCAATTGGTTGGAGGTTTATATGGAGTCAGCATCGGCGGTGCATTTTTTGGCGAAAGCATGTTTAGTGAAAGGCCGAATGCCTCAAAATTTGCATTGATTAAACTTGCGCAATGGTTGGACGACCGTGAATTTCACCTGATTGATTGCCAGATATACAGCAAACATTTGGAAAATTTGGGGGCACAGCTCATATCCAGAAGTGAATTTCTCGATATACTCGATGTAGCCATGGATGAGCCAACTTACGTTGGACAGTGGAAGGTTTGAATTCTCTTAATTTTGCCAAGGAATAGACAGGTTTGTTTAGATTCGCGCATTAAAAAATTCCAGAATGTACCCAGAAGACTTAACCGGCCTTCATATTTCCGGCGTTTATATTCACGAGCCCGGCGATCTCATCATGAATATAGCCATTGCTATCCTGGGGTTTATTTTATTTTTCAAAATAAGGCCCTTCAGGTCAATATTTGAAAGATATCTGGGCCTGTTTCTACTCATGCTTGCTTTGGCGTCGGTAGGTGGCATTTTTACACATGGATTCCCGACCTATCTCGGACCACTGAATTTCTATCTGCTCTGGGCCTTCAAGAATTCTCTGATTTCTCTTGGCAATTATTTTGTTATTATGGCCTTTGCGCACGTTTTGCTGCCGCAAAAAAGCAACCAGTTCAACTGGATCATGATTCTAAAAGCAATGATTTCCATTGTTTTACTTTTTGCTACCAGCTCTTTTGTGCCAGTTGCAGCCGATCTGGCTCTCACATATTTTATCGTTCTGTTTCTGATTTTTAAATACAAAAACAAACTGCCGGGGTCTCATCACTTTTTGACGGCTTTCATTGTTGCTGTCCTTTCTGGTTTTTCTTATGTGGTCAGGTATGATATTGACCCGTTGTGGTTTACGCATAAGGATATCGTACACTTGTTTGTATTGTTCAGTATGTGGAAGATTTATAAAGGGATACAAACCAATAGGGATAAACCATTGACATGAAGTTTAAAATATAAGATTGAATTGGAATTGAAGTCATTCTTAAACCTAAATTTTCGTAAACTCTGATGATTACGAGAGATTTGAACTAAATTTATCTCAGATTTTACCCTTAAAATATTGACATATGAAATTTTTTGCCTCTCTGTTATTGATTCTCTCACTCACTTTTTGCAGCTCCAATAAGCCGAATGCCGGGATCTCTGCGGAACCAAGTTCATCTACTTCGGTTTCGGATGTGCCTAAAATTCAGTTGGGATTCAACGCCAAAGGTTCGCTCCAGACATCGCAACAAGTTGCGTTAACAGATAAGATGTTAGAAAAATTGTCAAATTCAGTCAAAGAAAATCTACATATACGCGTAAATGGCGGAACGCGATCTCAAAAAGAGATGCCCAGTGAGTGGAGTAACGAACAAGTAAAGGCGTGGGCAGATTTGAGTAAAAAACATGGCGTTCAACTCGTATATGTTGTAAATGGAAGTGATACGCCGAAAAGTCAACGCGCTTTTATCCAAAAATGGATAGATGCAGGGGCTTCATTTTCTTTTATTGAAATGATGAACGAGTATTATTTACCAAAATTTCGCAAAGGAGATACCTCCAAAGAGGAAGTTTCACGACAGATTACTCCAGAGTATTATGCCAATGAAATGCTCTCAACTTTTATAGACGAATTAAAAACGTTGAACTTACCGTTGTTTCTAATTTGCGCACCAGAAAAGTCAGGAAAGGTCGCTGATATTATGACAGATTGGAATCGGGTAATCACAAAGGCTGTCAGCAAGTATAAGGATGTTCAAATTGGTGTAACGATTCATCTCTATTTAAAAGGGAACGAAAACTTTAATTATAATCAGATCAATAAATTGCGTGAAATGTTGCCTGCTGGTACCCCGATTGCGATTACAGAAGCTGGTGTAATTAACCCGAACTTGAGCTCTGAAAATGAAGGGAAAGCGGTCTTAAATCATTATGTCAAAATCGCTTCACAATTGAAGACGGGAGATTATTTGTTCGATCAGGTTCTGTATACCAATTATAAAAAGACTGCCGCTGCAACTTTGCATCCAAATAGCAACGGTTTGACACCAAAAGGCGAGCAGGTTGTGAAATTCATGAAAGAAATGTACCCTGATTGACCCAAAACTTCATTTAGGGCATGGCTTCGAAAGAAATTTCAACCAGCGTCTGATCCCATTTCAATTGCATTCTATTCGGATCATTCGCAAAATCAATAGTAAATTTTTCCACTTCCTCAGTCGTATTCTGGGAAGGAACTAAAACATTTAATACGTCGTCCTCCGGTAGCCGACTCGCCTTATTTCCCCAGGACACTCCCCAGTCGTATTGACCGCTGCTAAAGATAACAGTCCACGATTCTCTTTCCGGAATTGTCCATAAACTATATGTGCCTTCCGGCAAATCCTGCCCTTCAATACGAAGAGCCTTATTTGTTGAAAAGGTAGTTGGTTCATTGGCTCCCGTGCGCCAAACTTCACCATAAGGTACTAAGCCGCCAAATATTTCACGTTCCTTTTTGGAAGGTTGGCTGTATTTTACAGTGATTTCAAGATCGTTATTTTTGAAAACCTCTGTTTGTTCCAAACTGTGTTTTTTTGTCTGAGTCATCAAGACCTTGCATCCCACGATAAAGAGAACTACAAGAGATACGGCAACGATGAGCATCCTTTTTAAGAATTTTTTCATAGTAGCAAGGTTAATTGGTTGGTTAAGATTTCTTTGGTTTTTCTAATTTTTATCGATTGAAATATCATCAAAGAATTTTTAACATAGCATTTTTTTTATTCATCCGATTAAAAAAAATCCAAAACAATATACTGGAAAACTTATTTAATTATTTAAAATTTCATATACACTTGAAATAATCAAAAACTTCTAAACAGGTATCACATCTGTAAAGTGCTTTGCAAGCCGTGCTCCCAAATTGGCTGATTACCATTGTATCGAAGCTTTTGCAATGCGGACATTTTACAGCCTTGTGCCTTCCCGTGATAAATGACTTATCGGAAGTCGCTTCGGCCGGCGGGGCAATGCCATATGCTTCCAATTTTAATTTTCCGGTTTCACTCATCCAGTCCGTGGTCCAGGGGGGTGAGATTTCCGTTTTAACTTTTGCTGTTAAACCTTGCGCAAGAAGTAGCTCCTTGATTTCCTTCTCGATGGTATCCATCGCCGGACATCCAGTATAAGTCGGTGTAATGACTACTTCAACGGTTTCAGGTCCGGTAACGATGACATTTCTGATAATTCCCAGATCAACCACACTCAATACCGGAATCTCCGGATCACTGACGTTTTCCAATAGGGAGTAGATTGATTCGCGGGTATGTTTGGATAGAATCATTTTACAGATTTACCACTTAGCCCCAGGCATCGACCGGGGGACGGCCTGCATTTCGGCAAGCAAAAAGCCCAAATATTCCGTGTGATGACCTTTCCGGCTTCCGGTGGCCTTGTATCCCATCGTGTCAGGAATTTCAAGAGTCGCTTCAGAAAGATGCGCCTCCACTTCGTTTCGCCATTTTTTCTCGATTTCCGAAAGATCAGGAACCCAATTCTCAGCCATGAGCGTCGCGTCAATCTCATTCATTTCGAAAAGCTCAAAGGTGAAAGGCCATAAATATTCCAACGCTTCAACCATTTTCAAATGACTTTCCGAAGTACCATCACCAAGTCGCAAAATCCAATCGCTGCTCAATTTACGGTGATACGAAACCTCCTTTAGCGATTTGGCAGCAAATCCGGATAGAAATTCATTGCCACTGCTTTTTAAGGCAGAATACAGGTAGAACTGAAAGACATCATAGAAATACTGTCGTAAAATGGTGTGACCGAAATTTTCGTTTGGCTGTTCGACGAGCAGACTGTTTCTGAAGTCCTTTTCGTCACGAAAAAAAGCGAGGTCATTCTCGGTGCGGTTTTTTCCTTCTATTTGCCCAGCTTCCGAGAGCAAAAGGCGGCATTGACCGATGTTGTCTAAGGCAATATTCGTGAGCGCTATGTCTGATTCGAGCTGGTGCGCATGGCCGCACCATTCGCCAAGACGTTGTCCGATAATCAACGCATTGTCTCCAAGGCGGATAAGGTATTCAATAAGGGCTTGATCGCGTGACATAAGCTATAAATATTTCACCCCTTCAGGCACCGTATAAAATGTAGGGTGGCGATAAACTTTGTCATCCGCAGGATCAAAGAACGATTCTGAATCTGATTCCGTGGTAGCGGTGATTGAGTTGGATTGTACCACCCATAGACTGACACCTTCGCCGCGCCGTGTGTAAACATCACGGGCTGCTGTGAGCGCCATTTCAGCATCAGGAGCGTGGAGGCTTCCCGCATGTTTGTGTGGAATACCTGATTTGGACTGGATAAACACTTCCCAGAGAGGTCCCTGATCGCTTATATCTTTTACATTCATATTTCTATGATCAATTTTTCAATTATGCGGCTATGGAATTCATTTTTTTATTTTGCTTTTCAGCGTAGGCAATGGCAGCTTCCCGCACCCATTCTCCTTCTTTTTCGGCGCGCTGACGGTCGGATAATCGCTTTTTATTGCAGGGTCCGTGACCTTTGATAACGCGGTAAAATTCATCCCAATCTACTTCGCCAATTTCCCAATGTTCGGTTTCTTCATTGTATTTCAGATCTGGATCTG
>Ga0105044_10004656_pt1 | contig 18823 bp, 18 predicted proteins | sample MAT01_FD_78092 | JGI IMG/M metagenome (GOLD analysis project Ga0105044, IMG submission 78092) | Freshwater microbial communities from Lake Fryxell liftoff mats and glacier meltwater in Antarctica - MAT-01 | ecosystem: Environmental > Aquatic > Freshwater > Ice > Liftoff microbial mat | place...
AGACCCAGGGTAGCGCGCGGCGCGCAACCCTGGGCTGAAGGATGGAACGCCGTTGGCGTTTTCGCGGACCTTTGTGCAGTCGGACTGTATAAATCGTATTAATCTTCCTTCGGCAGAGGGGAAATGAGGAAGATTAAGCGGAAGCGGAAGAGGAAGAAATTTACTGGGATCGACTTTTTAGACGCCCTCTAAGCGCAGCGAAAAAATCAAAACCTGCCGTCATTCTGAACGGAGGCTTGGGAGGCTTTGCGATCCAAGGCGCAGTGAAGAATCGCTGACTGTAATGGGCGGAGGCGGTCGGGTGAGTTCCGTGCCCTTTCACCCCCCGCCTCCGCCCACGGTACAGTCAGCGATTCTTCACTGCGTTTCGCCCCCGCCTCCGCCCACGGCGAAACTCCGTTCAGAATGACGGCGTGGTTTTGGAAACGCTTCGCGCCGAACGCTACTTCCCCAGCACCTCGGCAAAAAACACCTTCATCGCCGCCCACGATTCCTTGTCCGCCGCCTCGTTGTAAGCCGAGCCCTTGCTGTTGTCGCTGCCGGCTTTCGGATTGCTGAACGAATGCACCGCGCCGGGATACGCCACAAACTTGAAACTCACAGCACCTTTCGCCATCTCGTCCTTGAAGGCGGCGACCTCGTCCGGCTTCACAAATGGATCATCCGCGCCATGACAGACGAGCACCTTTCCCTTGATGTTTTTCGCGTCGTCCGGAGTCGGCGAGCCGAGCCCGCCATGGAAACTCACGGTCCCCTGCACGTCCGCCCCGCTTCGTGCCAACTCCAGCACCGTCGTCCCTCCGAAGCAGTAGCCGATGGCCGCGACCTTGTCCTTTTGCACGAGCGGATTTTTCACGAGCTGATCCAGCCCTGCCTTGACCCGAGCCCGCAGCATCGGGCGGTCGCCCTTGTATTTGCCGGCCTCTGCGGCGCATTCCTTCGGGTCGGTCGGACGCACGCCCTTGCCGTAGATGTCTGCGCAAAAAGCCACGTAGCCCAACTCCGCGAGCTGCTGCGCCCGGCCTTTCACATAATCGCCCACGCCCGTCCAATCCTGCACCACGAGGACGCCAGGCCGCGGTTTGTCGCTCGCGTCATCGTAGGCGAGAAAGCCCTCGCACACCGTGTCGCCATCTTTGTATTCGACGACCTCGGTTTTGATCTTGGCGAAAGCGGACGCACTGAGCGCAGCGAGCACGACGGCGACGGGTAGGAGGGCAGAGGTTTTCATGGGTTGGTATTCTAGATGGTGATTGGGGTTCGCAAGTCATCGCGAAGGCGGACGCCCGCATACTTCCCCAATCGCCAAAGCGACTGCTTCCACCGCCTGCGCGAGTTGCGCGTCCGTAGTGCAGTAGGGCGGCATCAGCGCCACGACATCGCGAATCGGTCGCGTGAGCAGGCCATGCTTTCGCGCCGCGAGACACACGCTCGCACCCACGAGGCGCTCTGGCGGAAACGGCTCGCCGCTTTCCTCCCGCAACTCGATGCCTGCGATGAAACCGCATTGCCGCACCTCGACCACCTGCGGCAGCGCCCGCAACCCGTCCAGCAACCTGGCGAAACGCGCGATCTGCCCGCGCAGCTTTTCCAGCACGCGCTCTTCGCGGAAGATTGCGAGATTCGCGAGCGCCGCGGCGCAGCCGAGCTGGTTCGCGGTGTAGCTGTGGCCGTAGTAAAGCGTCCGTTCGGGACCGCCGAGGAAAGCGGAAAAAACGCGCTCTGTCGTGAGCGTCGCCGCGAGGGGCAGGTAGCCGCCGGTCAATCCTTTCGCCAGCGCGATGAAATCCGGGATCACCCCTTCCTGCTCGCACGCAAACATCGTCCCCGTGCGGCCGAAGCCGGTCATCACTTCGTCGAGGATGAGCAGCACACCGTGCGCATCGCACCACGCACGCAGGTCCGCGAGCATCCCGCGCGGCCAGAGCCGCATGCCCGCCGCACCTTGGATTAGCGGCTCGATGACCACCGCCGCGATCTTCTCCGCATCCAGCAACCGCAGCTCGTCCATCGACGCGACATGCTCCGCCGGAAATTGCCACGCGGAGAATTTTCCGTGGAACGCCGGGATGCCGCCGAGGCTGGACGCCCCCATCGTGTCGCCATGATACGCGCCGGAAAACGCCACGAACCGCGTGCGCTGCGGCTGGCCGGTCTGCTGCCAGAATTGCGCCGCCATTTTCAACGCCACCTCGATCGCCGTGGAGCCGTCGTCGGAAAAGAAAACGCGCGTCAGCGAATCCGCCGACCAGAGCGCGACCAGTTCCCCGGCGAGCTGCGCGGCGAGCGGATGGGTAAAGCCGAGGAACGACGTATGCGCCACACGGTCGAGCTGCGCGCGGATGGCCGCGTCGATGCGCGGATGCCGATGGCCGTGGAGGTTTGTCCAGATCGAGGAATTGCCGTCGAGGTATTCGCGTCCCTCGCTGTCGCGCAGGAGCGCGCCCTCGCCCTCGACCAGCACGAGCGGTTCGTGTTCCGGCGCGCACCAGTCGGCGTGCTGGGTGAACGGGTGCCACGCGTGCGCTTTGTCGGCGGCGGCCGCGCTTTGGGTTTCGTGGTTCATAAAAATCGAACTGTCATCCTGAGCGGAGTTCCCGGCGGGCGCAGGCGGGCGGGAACGGAGTCGAAGGACCTCTAACTATTCATGGGCGGAGGCGGTGGGTAGGACGCGCTCCGCGCCGCCTCCGCCTGCGGAAAAGTTAGAGGTCCTTCGACTTCGCTCAGGATGACAGAGTGGAAAGGGGTCGCTCAATCGCTGTCCGACGCGTCTTCCGGCTTCGCTTCCTCCCACGATCCGCCGCGGTCGGTGATCATCTTTTCCACCGCCGCGAGATCCTCGTAGGAGAGATGCTTCCGCTGGTATTTGCGGAAAAGGACATCGCGCAGCTCGATCAAATCCTCCATCAGCGGCTCGTCGTAGTACGTCCACGCCGGGTCGCTTTTCGCCTTCGCCTGCACGCGCCAGCGTTTGCCAAATTTCTCGGCGCGGACCTCCCGCTTCTCGCCGTTGGCAGTCGTGTGTTTCCAAACGTGGGTGTTGCGCATCGTGTTTTGTGTGGAGCGACCGGAGCTTTTGGCAAAGATGCGCGGGCATTGAAAGACCTCGCCAAAATATTCGGCTACTTCGCCGCGGTCATCGTCCTCGGTGCGCTGCTCGCGCCGCCGCTTTACTGGGCCGGGCAGTGGCTGGCGGCGCACGGGGTGCCTGCGCTCGGCCAGTTCAAGTTTCAGAAATATTTCAACCGCGCTGCGCTCATCTCCGCGCTGGTGCTGCTCTGGCCGCTCGTCCGCTCACTGCGCATCGGCGGCTGGCGCGACCTCGGACTCGAACCCGATCCGCGCTGGCGCGGGCATTTGACCGTCGGTTTCCTGATCGCCGCCGCGGCCGTGGCGGCGATGGCTTTCGCCTATGTGCAGCTCGGCATCTACCGCATTCGGGACGAAATCGCGTGGGGCAAAATCCCGGTGATCGCGCTTTCCGCCGTCACCGTCGCATTTCTCGAAGAGGCGCTTTTCCGCGGCGCGATCCTTGGCCTTTTGCGCCGCACGCTGCGGCCGTATGCGGCGCTGGTCGGGGTCACGGCACTCTTCGCCGTCGTCCATTTTCTCAAGCCCGACGAGCGCTTCGATCCCGGCCCCGTCGGCTGGCTCACCGGCTTTGCGCTGGTGCCGCACACCTTTCACCAGTTCGCCGAGCCGATGAAACTCCTCGCCGGCTTCACCACGCTCTTCGCGCTCGGGTGGCTCTGCGGCGATGCCACGCTGCGCACCCGCGCGCTGTGGATGAGCATCGGGCTGCACGCGGGCGTCGTGTTTGTGAAGATGAGCTTTTCCGTGCTCGCAAAATTCGCCGTGAAGCCGCGGCTGCGGGAGAGCTACCTGCCGTGGGTGGACAGAAATTTCGAGACCGGCCTGGTGCCGGTCGCCGTGCTGCTGCTCGCGTGGATCGCGGTGCGGCTCTGGCTCGCGTATGAAAATCGGCACGACGCTCAAGCGCGCGGGTGAGGCGGTCCTCTCGCTGCTGTATCCGCCGCACTGCGCGAACTGCGGGGCGGACACGGACGGTGGCGTGCATGTCTGCCCCGCGTGCGCCGCGCAGGCGCGGAAAATTGAGGCACCGTTCTGCCACTGCTGCTCGGAGCCTTTTTCCGGCGCGATCGACGGCGCGTTCACCTGTGCGAACTGCGCCGGACGCACGCTGCATTTCGAGTGCGCGGTTTCACGCTACCTCAGCCGCGGCGTCGTGCGGGAGTTCGTGCACCGTTTCAAATACGACCGCCATTTTTACCTCCGCCACCCGCTCACCGACTGGTTGTCCGAGACGCTCGACGACGACCGCATCCAGGCGCAGGCCATCGACGCGCTAGTGCCCGTGCCATTGCACAGCGCGCGGTTTCGCGAGCGTGAATTCAACCAGGCCGACGTGCTCGCCGAACTGCTGGCGAAACGCACCGGGACACCGCTGCTTCACGCGCTGAAGCGCATCCGCTACACCACCACGCAGACGCGGCTCGACCGGCAGGAGCGGATGGAAAACTTGCGCAACGCCTTCCGCGTGCGACACACTCCCGCCGTGCAAAACCGCCATCTCGTTTTAGTGGACGACGTCTTCACCACCGGCTCCACGGTGGACGAATGCGCGCGCGTCCTGCGCGCTGCCGGCGCGACTTCCGTCCGCGTCGTCACGGTCGCCCGCGGCTGATTCCATCCACCTTCCCGCCTCATGGGTATTTTCTCGAAACCATCCTTCAGCTCCGACAAAAAGCGCGAATTCCCCGAGGGACTCTGGCAGAAATGCGCGAGCTGCGGGGAGATGATCCACAATCTCGACCTCGTGCAGAATTTTCGCGTCTGCCCGAAGTGCGACCACCACATGACCCAGAGCGCGCATGAGCGGCTGGAGATGCTGCTCGATGCGGGCTCCTTTGAGGAACACGACGCCAATATGGTCTCGGTCGATACGCTGAAATTCACCGGCATGGCGAGTTACACCGAGCGGCTGAAGAGCTACCAGAAAAAGACCGGTCTGAAGGACGCGGTGATCAGCGGCTTCGGCGCGATCGACGGGCAGCGCCTTTCGATCTCGGTCATGGATTTCAATTTCATTGCCGCGACGATGGGCTCCGTCGTCGGCGAGAAACTGACGCGCTGCGTGGAGCGCGCGACGAAGGAACGGCTCCCGGCGATCATCGTCTCCGCATCCGGCGGCGCGCGGATGTATGAGGGCGTGCTCAGCCTGCTCCAAATGGCCAAGACCTGCGGCGCACTGGCGCTGCACGCGCAGGCACGGCTGCCTTATATTTCGGTTCTGACGCACCCCACGACGGGCGGCGTGAGCGCGAGCTTCGCGACCATTGGCGATGTCATCCTCGCAGAGCCGAAGGCGATGATCGGATTCGCCGGGCCGCGCGTGATCAAGGAAACGACGCACCAGGATCTGCCGCCGGACTTCCAGACCGCGGAGTTTCTCGAGGACCACGGGCTGGTGGACATGATCGTGCATCGCAAACGGATGCGCGAAATGTTGAGCGACCTGCTCGGCTACCTCGCCCCGGCAAAGTGAATTACGACGAAGCCGCCGGCTGGCTTTACGCCACGCAGCTTCACGGCATCCATCTTGGGCTGGAAAACATCCAGCGGCTTACAGAAGCCCTTGGAATCAGAGTTTCCGGGCCGGACGCACCGAAGTTTCTGCACGTCGCCGGGACCAATGGGAAGGGCTCAACGTGCGCGATGCTCGATGCCTGCTGCCGGGCGGCGGGCCTGAGGACGGGACTTTTCACCTCGCCGCATCTGGTGACGTTTCGCGAACGCATCCGGCTCGGTGGCACGATGATCACCGAGGAGGAGGTCGCGGCGGGCTTGAGCGAAATCCGCGAGTTGACCGACGGCTGGGATCACGCGCCGACGTTCTTTGAGATCGCCACGGCGTTGGCGCTGGCGTGGTTTCAGCGCTGCGGTGCGGAAGTCGTGGTCCTCGAGACCGGGATGGGCGGGCGGCTCGATGCCACGAACGTCGTCACTCCGGCCGTGTCGGTGATCACGCCGATCGACCTGGACCATCAGCAATGGCTCGGTGATTCCCTGCCGGCGATCGCGATGGAAAAGGCGGGCATCATCAAACCGGATGTGCCCGTGGTCACGGCACCGCAAGCGGATGAAGTGCGGACGCTGCTCGCACAGGTCGCGATGCATCGCGGAGCCGCTATGAACTTTGTTGTAACCCCGCTTGACGGAATGGAAATCGCGCTCGCCGGCAGCCATCAGCGCTGGAATGCGGCGCTGGCGGTGCATGCCATGGAACTCGCGGACCTCGAAATCCCCGCCGGGGCGATTGCCCAGGGGTTGCGCAGCGTGGAGTGGCCGGGCCGGTTTCAGCAGATCACGCCCCGCTTCGTGCTCGATGGCGCGCACAATCCCAGCTCGGCGCTGCGTCTCGCGGAGACGTGGCGGGAGACGTTTGGCGAGAAGCGGGCGACGCTCATTCTCGGCATCCTGCAGGACAAGGATGTGCGCGGGGTGTGCGAGGCGCTGCTGCCCGTGGCGGGGCGCATCCTCGCCGTGCCGGTGCAGAATCCGCGGTCGGCGACGCCGCAGGAAATCTGCCGGGCCATCGGCCAGATCGCGCCGCGGCAGGAGTGCATCGCGGTGCGGGATTTGCCGGCGGCGATCCGCATCGCATCGTCGATGGAAAGGCGGACGCTGATCACCGGTTCGCTCTTCCTCGTCGGCGAGGCGCTCGCGCACTTCCAAGCGAGCGAACTGCGGGAACCGAGCGCCCAGTAGGCACGGCTGGCATCGCATCGGCGGAACGAACAAAAAAACTGCCGTCATTCTGAACGGAGTTCCGGGAGGCTTTGCGACCGGGACGGAGTGAAGAGCCGAGTCCGCGAGACCGCGCCGGGGCGGAGGCGGGCGGCGCAATCCTGACTGTAAATGGGCGGAGGCGGTGGGAGTGAGGGCCCGCAATCCCTCCCGCCGCCTCCGCCCGCGTAGAGTCAGAGATCCTTCACTACGTCCGGTTCGCCGACTCCCGGACTTCGTTCAGGATGACGGCAGTTTTTTCGACGGCCTGCTACCCGCCGCGGACGCCGCGGATGGCCGCGGCCATGTCCGTGGCGGCGAAGACGGACGTGCCGGCGACGAGCGTGTCCGCTCCGTGGGCAATCGAAAGAGCAGCGGTCTCCGCGGTGATGCCGCCATCGACTTCGATGCGAAAACCAAGGCCCAGGCTGGCGCGGGCGTCAACTGCGGCGCGAACTTTGGGCATCATTTCGGACATGAAAGGCTGGCCGCCGAAGCCGGGGACGACAGTCATTACGAGGACGAGATCGATCTGCCCGAGGTACGGGACCACGTCCTCAAACGCCGTCGCCGGGCGAAGCGCGAGGCCGCAAGCACAGCCGGCAGCCCGGATGGCGGCGAGGGTCTTGGCCACGTCGTGCCGGGCCTCGACGTGGACCGTGATGATCCGCGCGCTCTTCACGAAGCGGGGAAAATAATGGTCCGGCCGCTCGACCATGAGGTGCACATCGAGCGGCACGGTCGCGACCCTCGCAGCGGCATCGACGAATGCAGGGCCGAACGAAATATTCTCCACAAAATGGCCGTCCATCACGTCGCAGTGCAGCCAGTCGGCCCCGGCGGTTTCGGCGCGGCGCACCTCTTCATGGAGCCGGCCAAAATCGCAGGCGAGCAGGGATGGGGCGACGAAAACGGGCGGAGTCATGCTTCGAAAGGCTACCGGGGAATCGCGCCGGGCATCTCGACTTTGGGCGGCGGCGGAGCGGCGCTTCGCCACTCGATGAAACTCCAGATGCCCACGGCGAAAAGCAGCACCAGCACCGCACACGAGATCATCCGCGCGAGCGAAGGATCAGGCGCAGCTGGCATCGGCAGCGCTATTCGATGAGCGTGTCGATTTTTTCGGCGACCTCAAAGTCGAGGTCCGTCACGCCGCCCTCGCTGTGCGTGGAAAGGACGAGGCGCACCTTGCTGTCGCGGATGTCGATCTCCGGGTGGTGATCGTCTTCCTCGGCGATCTCCGCGACGCCGTTCACAAATTCGATCGCCTGCGAAAAATCATCGAACTCGAAAGTCCGCTCGATGTGCTTCTTTTCGTAATCCCATTCAGGGAGTTTCTTGAGCCAGTCTTTGATGTCTTGTGCGGTAAGGAGGTCAGCCATGGTGTTTTTGGGTTGGATTAGGGTGGGGAGAAGTAGCATCCGATCTTCGCAATACAAACGGAATTTGCGCGCCGCACCGGAGTCCAATATGCGCCTTGCCCACGCGGCGCGCGCGGATGTAGAAGAGCGGCCCGTTTTCCACCAATACCAACCTCGAACACCGCACGCATCCCATGGGCAAGATTTACAACAACATCGTCGAAACCATCGGCCACACGCCGCTCGTGAAACTGAACAAAGTCACCGCCGGCCTCGACGCGACGATCGCGCTGAAGTGCGAATTCTTCAACCCGCTCGGGTCCGTGAAAGACCGCATCGGCATGGCGATGATCGAGGATGCCGAGCAGCGCGGCGTTCTGACGAAAGACACCGTCATCATCGAACCGACGAGCGGAAACACAGGCATCGCGCTCGCCTTTGTGGCGGCATCGAAAGGCTACAAACTTATCCTCACGATGCCGGAGACGATGTCGCTCGAACGCCGCACGCTGCTCGCCATGCTCGGCGCGAAGCTCGTGCTGACGCCGGGCGCGGAAGGCATGAAGGGCGCGATCGCGCGGGCCGAGGACCTCGTGAAAAACACGCCGAACGCGTGGATGCCGCAGCAGTTTAACAATCCGGCAAATCCGGCGATCCATTCGAAGACGACCGCCGAGGAATTGTGGGAAGACACCGACGGTCAGATCGACATTCTCATTTCCGCCGTCGGCACCGGCGGGACGATCACCGGTTGCGTCGAAGCATTGAAACCGCGCAAGCCCAGCTTTCAGGCGATCGCGGTCGAGCCGAAGGATTCGCCCGTCATTTCGCAGACGCTCGCCGGGCAACCGGTCAAGCCAGGACCGCACAAGATTCAGGGCACGGGCGCGGGCTTTGTGCCGAACAATCTCCATCTCAAGGACTCCGCCGGGAACCCGCAGATCGTGGAATGCGTGCAGGTCTCGAATGACGATGCGTTCGCGATGGCGCGGCGACTGGCGAAGGAAGAGGGTCTCCTCGTCGGCATCAGCACCGGCGCAAACGTGATCGCCGCCATCGAAGTGGCCAAGCGCCCCGAGAACAAGGGCAAGCTGATCGTCACTATCGGCTGCTCGACCGGCGAGCGCTACCTCTCCACCGCGCTCGCCGCGGACGCCCGCGCGGAAGTGGGCGCGTAAGACTCCCCGCTGACAGGTTCGCTATCTCCGCCGCCGCATCGCCGCGAGCCCGAAGCAGAGCAGGCATGTGGTCACGACGGTGGGCTCAGGGACGACACTCGCCACCCGAAAACCGAGGTGGCCGTAGCCACCGCCCGGCGGTGCGGAAACACGGACGCTCGAATACAGCAAGGCCGAGGAGCTATCCAAGTCGCCACCGCGATAGCCTCGAACCTCCGCCCCGGAGTCATTCGACCCGTCAAAAGCGCTCTCAAACCACTCCCACATGTGCCCGTTCTGCCCGAATGTCCCATACGGACTTGGCAATCCCACATTCGTCACCGCAACGGCGTCCTGGACAAAACCTTGTTCAAAGATCGCGTCGTACACGGCATCTCCATTGAAATCGACCCCATCGGGAATTTCGTTATCGTTAGTCCCCAACGCGAAGTCCCAGTAATTCGCCGTCACCCCATCGTTCTTATGGTAGGCGGCCTTATACCACTCGTCTTCGCTTGGGAGAAAGTAATAGGCGTCCTTGTGCCGGTAGAGGTTTTCCCCACCCGCCTGCCAGGCCTGTCCGCTGCTCCATAGATTCATCGCCGTAACCGTCCCATTGACATCGTAGGTTAGGTTGTAGGCCGGCTGGTGTTGTGTGCTCGTGTTCAGCCAGTTCACAAACGTCGCCACATCGTACCACTTGATTTTCGCGGCAGGTTGGTTCCCTTTCCAAAACCCTGGTTCTATCCACCTCATCCCGGCACCGGTCGCCTTGTCGATCGACTCTTGGGAGATCTCGTAGGTGCCGAGGCGATACTGGTATGGCACGCCTCCATAGGAGGAAAAGTAACGGCCGCCCCCAGCCCCGGCGTCATCGGCGTTGCCGGCATTGCCGATGTGCGCGAAGCCGATGCTGAAAGCGTTGGCCCCGCTGCCAAAGCTGTCCGTGGTGATCACAACAGGTTCTGCCCGCGCAGGGATGACGCCAAGCCGGGTGATACACAGGACGGCAAGAGCTGTTTTTAGGTGCGTTTTCATTATGCTATTCCTTCCATTGAGCTTGGGTCCTGTGTGCGCAACTGCACCCACCGCCGGCATTCGCGTCTATCACCCTCCGCTCTCCTGTCGGCTTCGACGTCATCGAGCGCCGCCGCCTCGCCACCAGCAACCCTCCCGCGGCGAGCAAGCTGACAACCGCTCCTGGTTCGGGAACGGCGTCCGTGGCGATGCGGAAACCCACGTAACTGCTCTCGCTTGTCGGGAGATACATGTCCCGGGCCGATGAGAGGAGGATGGACGCGCCGCTGTTCCATCCGCCACCGCGCAAGCCGCGCGACGCCCCGATAACGGCGTCGTTCCACTCATAGACATTCCCACCCTGATCGAAGGTGCCGTAGTAGCTCTGGCTCAGCGTGTAGGCACCGGTGTTGATCAGGTAATTTTGGGTGCTGCTGGAGCTTGTCGCGTTCGTCACCGCATAGCCGCCGTTAAACCCATTCGCGATACCATCGTTCCGATAGAAGTTTCCACTGTCGGGCTCAGTAGCACTGCCATTGCGGCTGTTCGGCACGAAATTCGTGCGCGTGGGATAGAGCCAGTAACCGTCCGCATCCCCACCCACCGGCTGGTAGTACGCGGCCTTGTACCACTCGTTCTCGCTGGGAATCCAGTAGTGGGCGCCAATGTCTTTGACGAAGGCCAGACCGCTGTTCGCGCCATTGAGCGTGTAGGCGCCGGTCTCCGTCGTCCCTGCCGCCTGCGGGCCAGCCGGCTGCCCGTTTTCCAGCCAGTTAACGAAGCGCGCCGCGTCGAACCAGCTCACATACGTCACCGGACGGTTCGCATCGCCAGCCGCCGTGTAGTTGAAGTTCCCGCTGCTCCCCGATCTCGTGATCCCTTTGCTATTGAGGTCCGCGCCCATCTCGAGGTTGTAAAGGTTGTGCGTGTCCGTCTTCGCCACCGCATTGAGGAATGCGGTGTATTGCGAGAGCGTCACCTCATAGGTGCCGATGGCGTAGGTGTAGCCCACGCTGCCGAAGAACAGTCCGGAGCCGTCAGTCGCAGTCACCGTATCGCTCGCGTTTCCGGGATCGCCGATGGTGACGGAATCCAGCGTGAGATTGGCGGACGCCGAAGTCGAGGCGCAGAGCAGGGCCAGGAGGCTGTACTTAGTTTTCAAAAGTGCGCTCGGTTCGGGGAGGGAGGGTTTCCGTGGTGGAAAAGCCCCCCATTCCCACGGAGACCGCGAAAAGCAAGCCTCCTCACCCATTTGCCCGCCACAGCCAGACGCGACGGCGCTCATTTTCCTGGGGTGACCGCCGCCGGTTCGGGCGCCGCCCACACCTCCGAGACCCGCGTGATCGCCAGCGCCCGCCCGGTCGTCTCGTCGATCTCGATGATCGCTCCATGGATTTTCACCGCGCCGCCAGCGATCGGGAAAAGGATCGGGCGACCGGTGAGAAAGCGCTGAATGACCGGCTGAAGCTCGCGCCCGAGACAGCTCTCGCTCGGGCCGCAGAAGCCAGCGTCCGTCAGATAGGCGGTTCCGCCGGGGAAGATCTGGTCATCGGCCGTCTGGCAGTGCGTGTGGGTGCCGAGCACGGCGCTGACCCGCCCATCCAGATAGCGGCCCATGGCGATTTTCTCCGAGGTCGTCTCGCCGTGGCAATCGACGAGGATGATCGGCGTCTCCTGCCGCAGCCGCGCCACTTCATCGCGCATCGCGAGGAAGGGATTTTCCAGCGGCGGATTCATAAAGGTGCGGCATTGCACGTTCACGACAGCGACTTTTCCTTTCGCCGTCTCCAGCACGATCGAGCCGCCACCGGGCGTGCCGGGCGGGTAGTTCAGCGGACGCAGGAGCCGCGGCTCGTTGTCGAGAAAAGGGAGGATTTCCTTTTGATCCCAGATGTGATCCCCGGTGGTGATCACGGCGACCCCGGCGCGCATGAGGTCCACGGCGATCTTCGGGGTGATGCCGCGCCCATTGGCCGAGTTCTCGCCATTGACGACGATGAAATCCAGCCCCCACGCCTCCTTCCATTTCGGCAGCACGTCGATCACGGCGCGCCGCCCCGGTTCGCCTACGATGTCACCGAGAAAGAGGAGCTTGAGCATGCGCGGTGCGTGTGTAGCGCCGGGGTGTGGAAAAATGGAAGGAGGAAACGCGGCGGACGGGGTTTGTTTTGAAAACGCAGAGACGCAGAGGCGCAGAGGGCGCAGCCGGGGAGGAGGAAACAACCAAACGACGTCATCCTGGACGCAGTGCAGGGAGGATTTGCAACCGGCACGGAGTGAAGGATGAAAGCCGTTTTTCCGATCGCTCCGCAGCGCCGCGTTACCGCTCCCAGACCTCTGCTCCCTCCGCGTCTCGGCGTCTCGGCGTTTTCAAAAACCGCACCCGCCGCTCACGGCCGAGCCCGCGCTGCTCGGCCTGATCGCGGAGCCACGCACCGTAGAAGGCGAGGACGCCGTCGTAGAGCGAGTTGCGCGGCGCGGCGTTGTCGCCTTTCGCGCGCTTGGCCCGCGAGTCAAACATGGTGGGCGTCATCGGGATGGCGGTCGCCCCGAGGCCGGCGATTTTTTTCAGGATCGTGGTCATCCCGGCGGAGTAGGTCTCGAAAGTCGGCTGGTCGAAGCCCTTGTAGCCGCCGTCGTTCATGCCGAGGAGGATGGTCACGTAGTTCGGCTTGGACACCGCCACGTCCTCATCGAAGCGCAGCGGCGCATCCGCCCCGCGGTCGCCGCCGACGCCCGCATTGTGAAAGTGGATGCGAGTCTTCGGATAGCGCGTGTAGAAGAAGCCCTCGACGGATTGCGTGTAGAGGCACTGGTGCGTGATCGAGTCGCCGAGGAAGACGAAGGTATCGCCGTCCTTCAGGTCGAGGTGATCGAGGACCGCGGCGAAAGTGGGCGCGGGTGGCGTGGCGGGCCTGGGCGAAGACGGCGGTGGCGGAGCGGGCAAGTGGGAGGAGGAGTCGGCGGAGTTTCATGGGTAAAGGGTGCGGAGAGAACCGGCAGAGGGTGCGGGTCATTGGGGCAAAGACGAGCGCCATTCCACTAGGCCGGGACGATGCACCAGGGGCACAGCCATCCTGGCTGTGGGGCAAGCGGGCATCCTGCCTGCTGGAGCGCGGAGAGCCTCGGGTCCGGCTTCTCATTTCAGCCGATGAAGACACGCGATCACTTGATCCCATGCCCATTCCACATGCGTTCCCACGTTGTCCAAGACTTCACATTTCACCTTTTGAGCTTCCTTCAACTGGCGGGTCTGTGTTTCCCAAAAATCGACCCTCCCATCCTCATCAAAAGCGGGCTGCAAGATTGTGACACCCGCGCCGTGGTGGAGGAGTTGCCTCGCCAGCACCGGATCGCAGGCCGATGGCGCAACCAAGACCAACTTCGGGGCGGCGTTTAGGCCGAGCTTCTGAACGCTGTCGCCGCTGGCGAGAAGGATGTCACATTCGTTCGCATCAGACGGGTTCCCGTTCACGACGATGGAAGCGCCTTCACTCTCCGCCAATCGCCGGAGCAGTTTGCCGTAATCCGCCCCGAGAACATTCCTGTCCACGAGCACCGCAAGATGCCGCCGCGGCGTTTCGCTTTTCGGAGAAATGCGGATGCTTTCGCCAACCCGCGAAACCTCCAACATTTCCCGGCGGGAGAGCGCGTGACCGCTCAGAAAAACGCCCGCGCACAAGGCTATCGTGACGGCTGTGGCCCACGCGCCAGCGACCCGAAACCGAGTCTTCGTGATGCCCTTTGCTGCGAAGGACAACAGACCTGCGAGGCTCAGTCCCGGAACGATCCACAACCATCGGTCTTCCATCGTCGTGCTGAAAAAGCCGGCGACGAGAAATGCCACAATGGAGGCGCGCAAACCCGCGACAGCCACCAGCGAGGCATCGCTACCCTCGGAACGGTTCGTGCCGTTCCAAAGTGCGGTTGCTGCAAAAATCACCAGGGCAAACACGGCCAGCCCCTGCTCTACCAGAAAGGTCAGATAGCTGTTCACCAGCGTTCGGTAGCGTGGTGTGCTCTCGATGGGTTGAAACCATTGCATATACGCCTCGCCGGAGTTTCCGCGCCCGACCCCTTGGGGGATTTGCGCAGCCATCCGCAGCCCGCCCTTCCACAAGTCCAGGCGGTTTTCGACCGAACCCTCGCGCTTCTCGATCCATTGCGCGCTGCGCCTGGCGGCGGCGGTGGAAACGAACAGAGCGCCGACGATGACGGTCAGCAACAGCGCCACCCCGCATCGGATGGTCAACCACTCCCTTTTATCGATCCTCCAACTCCGCCAAAGCAGATACCCAAACGCCACCCCCGCGGCGACGATGCCGCCGCGCGAATACGTTTTGAAAAGCAGCCACCACCCGGCGCACAAAGCTGCGCCGGTCAAAGGCACCGCGATCCAGCGCAGCCACAGGCGTCCCGGCTTCCACGCCAGCCGATAGAGAATCCAGAGCAGTGGCAGGCAGGAGGCCAGCAGCGCGGCAGCTTTGTTCGGATTGTCGAAGCCGAAGGTCCACCGCACCTGATCCTGAAAGTAGTAGTCCATCGTCTGCCGCGGCTATTTCTGCGGCGCGGCTTTGCCCCAACGGTTCGCGATGTTTTCCGAAGGCAGATACACCCGCAGGTCATCGGCGATGTCTTCCGCCGCTTCCGCCGTGTTCTTGCCGTAGCGCCATTCCTGCGAATCGCCGACGAAAGGCATCGCCGCCGGCTTCAGCGGCGGCTCCGCGTGCGTCGCCAGCAGGCTGCGCGGCTTGCCGAGCATTGGCCGGGTTAGGTCGTCGTAAAACATCAGAAACTCCGCGTTGAGCTTGTCCACTTCCTCAGTGCCCTCGTGCAGCATCCCGGTGTAGGATCGGAAGATCGGAGCAGCGCCCGCCTTGCGCAACTGCTCGACGAACGTCAGCGTGTGATCGTAACTCCGGTCGGATTCGCCGATCGTCACCAGCCACGCCGGGAGCAGCGACTTATCATCCGGCGCGTCAAACCAGCTCGTCGAATTCACCGCGACAGCCGTCACCCGCTCGGGTTTCCAAATCGCGAACCGATGCACGAACTGCGCGCCGCCCGAAAACCCCTGCAACAGCAAGGCGTCCGTATCGATGGACCGATACTTGGCTTTGACTTGAGCCAGGGCATCCAGCACGGCCTTCCCTGAAAATTTCTCCGGATAGTAATAAAACACGTTCCGGTTACGCACATCGGCTCCCTTTTGATCGAAGGTCACGGACACCACGAACCATTGCCGCTCATCCGCCGCTTCGATGAGATGCCGCGTCTGTGCATTGCCGGTGATTGTCTTGAGCCCGTTCCCGTTATGCACCGGGCAGAGGAATAGCACCCGGTTTGGCCCCTGGCCGGTGTATCCCTTGGGCACGCGCACGTAAAACGGGATCTCGGCTAGGGCGGCGGAACCGGTCTTGACGATGAGCTTCTCCACGTTTGGCGGGAGCTCCTCCGGCTTCGGCGGCTCCGCTTGGAGCGCGGGACATGCGCCAAACACCATCCATCCGAAGAGCCAAAGCGCCGCCTCGCGCCAGCTAGAGCCTGTCTTGCACCTTGGCGTGGACCGGGCTTCAGCACCGAAGGTGCGCCAACAAGCCAGCCCAGGGCAACGCCCTGGGAAAGCTAACCAAGCACGATCAAGCCCTGAAGGGGCGGAACCAAGGATGCGTCGCCCCTTTAGGGCTGGGGAAGTTTTTACCTTCCTACCCAGGGCGTTGCCCTGGGCTGGCTTGTTTCCGGGCCTTTGGCCCTGCATGGCGGCAAATGGCAAAGGTGAATGACAGGCTCTAAGGCGGTAACAATGTGAATAGTGCTTTCCAGTCATGTCTTTCATTGGGGAGTTTCTGTTTTCCAAGCCTCCGCGACTTCGCGCGAGGGCAGCGGGACGCGCTGATCGGCGGGTATGTTCCTGGCCTCCTCGGAAGCCGCCTCGAAATACACATACCGCTGGATGTCACCGATGAAAGCGGGCGGACGTACCGCGCCGCCCGCCCCACCGGGTGGAGGAGCTTGGCTCGCGTAGAATTTCAAAAAAGACTGCGCCATGCAAATCACTGGCGGACGGATCTCGTGGCCCAAGCCGGCGTAGCTGCGCCACATCCACGGCAGATTCAGGTCCGCCGCCTGGGCCATGAAGGTCCGTGTCGCCTCGTAGCGCTCATCCCCCTCGCCGCACATGATCAGCCCCGGCACCGCCTTTGCCTTCAGCGTGGGCTTGTCCCACCATCCGGCGGAGTACGCGACAAAGGCCGACACCCGTTCCGGTTTCCACAGCGCGAACCCATGCGCAAAATGCGCCCCTGCGGAAAAGCCGAAGATCATGAACTTATCCACCGGCACCCGCTCCCGGCGCCCGATCTCTTCCACCGCCCGCAAGGTGGCCTCACCGCTCCCCAGCGCCGGGTAGTAATACCCTTTACGCGCACGGACCTCCCCCGTCGTGGTCTGAAATGTCGGCCCGATGAGTACCAAGCCCTCACGGTCGGCGAAGCGTGTCCATTCATTGTCCCCTTCCAACCATGTCCGTCCAGAACCATTGAAACCTGGAACCAGAAGCAAAATCCGAAGGGCCCGGCCCGCGTCCGTTTGGGGTCGCCGGTAAGTAAATAAAACGTCGCGACTTGGCACATCGACATGCACCGACTTAAGTGAGGAAGGCTCGTCAGCAATTCCGCCAAAAGAGTTACACGCGACAGACGCCACGGCCAATGCACATATGAAGTACCGCTCAAGACGAATCGACGACATAAACTCACATGTTATTCGATGCAGAAAAGAATCCTTTTCGGAATGCAATGCTGTCCTTCTGCGGAAAGGCTCTGCGTCGGAAGTGGACAAAAGATCGTGTGATCCTTCACATTCTCCAGTCGCAAGACAAATAGGCCCACACGCTAAATAGCTCGTCGCTAACATTTGCAATAAGCGACCGATAGTTACAGTTGAGCCTTATCGGTTAACCTGAATTACCCTTCCCTGTTCGTCGTAGACCTCCCCGAAGCCGGGTAATTTATCCGGCTTGTGCGAGCAGGGTTTCCCACTTAAACGCTCGATCAGGCATTCCAAATGAACAATGCGTTTGTCGCCCTTTTCCAATCGGGCGACGCTTTGTTTCAATAGGCGCTCAAGAACGCTGCTTTCATTCGTCTTGAAATGTACTAATGCCGACACGTACGGAGCGTGAATGCGCTCGGGCTTTTCGGCATTATACGTGTCTGCCACTAATACATCCACAGAACTGCCAGAGACACGACGGATTTCAAGCGCACGGGTACCATCTGCTGCAAATTTATATGAATTCACATTTCCGTTAAGATCATTGTTTATGCGTCTTAGCACCAAACTCTGTACAGTCAGAAAATCGAGTTTATTTTTGGCCGTGTCTTCAGCCCCGAGACTAGAACGCAATGAACAAAGAATGCATAAGCATAAAGAACATGCGATTTTAATCCAGTCATTCATAAAGGGATGAATACGCCTCGGTGGACAGGTGCTGTACGTGAGTCTCCATGTCGATTGATCCAAGCCCTGTTCCGCATGTTAACAGGTTCATTGTGCTAGAAAATGGCTGGCAGCTGTTTACCTGACTTAAAGTGTACACCGTTCCATTTACGGCGTACAATAGATCGCCATTAGGATGGATACCACCGCTACCGTCCGGGTCATCCTCCAGCACTGGACGCCCGTGGATTATCAAATTGATAATCTTAAACGTAGCATAATCGGAAATCTGACTGAGAGACGAAATCATATGATACGCAAATCGGTCGCCGTCCGACAGATAGCGTGGACTTGGATTCCGATTGTCCGCATCTGTCATGCCCTGATACGTCGAATTGAACACATTAAAAATGGCTTGGTCTTGTTCCGCATCGCTGGAACCACCTTGTGCGCTGTCGGCGAACAGCCAAACGATGCTTTTGCCAGTCAGCCCCGTACGATCAAAGAATCGAGTAGTTCTATTGCGAACATATAGCTTGTCGTTCGGTCCGTCTTGAAACCCCTTGGGGTCTGGAGTCGTCCACCGGCCAACGCCGGGGGAGTAAGTGCGGTAATTGAAGACGTAACCGCCGAGGTCTTCGTCGTAGGGTTTGCCTGTGTAGAAGTAGCTGGCGGGTTGGACGGCGGCACCGGGGATCGTTTCCTCGGTTTTTGCTTTGGCTGTTGATCTGGATTCGGTCTGCTTGGCGGCTGTTTTGTCCGGTTTGGGTTTCGCAGACGGGTTTCCGGCAAGGGACGTGGTTAGGTTCACGCCGATGAGGGCGGACAGGATCAGGAGTGTGATTTTTAGTTTCATGGCTGGTTTGTGTTCGATGATGGTGGCGGTGTTTTGAATCGGTTTGGGTGTGTTATCGTGGTTGCGGGCGGGTGCCGAAGTAGGTGGCAGGTTGGGCGGGGATGCCGGGGATTTCCTCGGGAGCGTCGGCAGGCTTTCCCGATGCGATCATGGTGGTGGTGGCGCTGTGTTGCGGCGGCGCGGAG
>Ga0105044_10004658_pt1 | contig 18819 bp, 20 predicted proteins | sample MAT01_FD_78092 | JGI IMG/M metagenome (GOLD analysis project Ga0105044, IMG submission 78092) | Freshwater microbial communities from Lake Fryxell liftoff mats and glacier meltwater in Antarctica - MAT-01 | ecosystem: Environmental > Aquatic > Freshwater > Ice > Liftoff microbial mat | place...
CATTACTTGTCCGGACGCTGGTGACTTCGCAACTCAAAAGCGTTCGAACAAGTCCGAACCCACAAAAGCGGTCTCGGCCTACTCGTTCCGCAACGCCACCATCGGCGCCACGCGGGTGGCGCGGCGGGCGGGCAGGTAACAGGCGAGCAGCGCGGTGCCGCCGAGTAGCGCGAGCACCACCAGTAACGTGAGCGGATCGCTTTGCTCGACACCGAATAACTGCGATTCGAGCATGCGCCCGCCGAGCAGCGCGCCCACGGTGCCGATGGCGAGGCCAATGCCGACCAGCAGCATGCCCTGACGCAGTACCAGCTTCTGCACATCGGCGGCGCGGGCGCCGTTGGCCAGGCGGACGCCGATCTCGCCGGTGCGCTGCTCGACCGAGAACGCGAGCACGCAACAACCAAGGACAGTCTGAAGCGCCAGGACAGGCGCGAGCTAGTTTGTGTGCGGCGAACGAACATGCCCGGGTGCGCAGCACGACCAATCCCTGGCCGGCAAGTATCTAGAAAGCGGTTATCGCACTTCAAAACGATTTGGGAAGTGCTGAAGATGGGCTAGATGCACCGCAACACCTGCAGCTTTTGATCGCTTGGATCCCCTGGAGAACCTCTCAACACGTCTTTTCCGAGCGCCGTATCGTGCCAAGTCAGAAGCTGTGTCCGATCTATCCGCTGCTCATTGCGACCTGATTGCGCCCTGCGCGCTTGGCCCGGTACAGACAGCGGTCTGCGCGCTCGACCAGTGCCTGTGCCGTTTCGCCCGCTTGGCGCATGGCGGCACCGATGCTGATAGTCATGCTTAGGCCCGGCTGGATCGATGCCCAATCCTGTGCCTGTACGCTCGCGCGGATACGCTCACACAGCAGTGCTGCCTCCGCCAGCGTGGAATCGGGCAGCGCAATGACAAATTCTTCTCCGCCATATCGCGCCGGAAGATCGGCGGATCGGCATTGACGACGCAGAATACCGGCCACCTGGCGCAATACCTCGTCCCCGATCAGGTGACCAAAGCGATCATTCACGCGCTTGAAGTGATCGAGATCCAGCATCGCGACCGTTAGCGGCTGATTACGCCGCGTGGCGCGGTCATGCGCGCGCGCCAGTTGGGCATCGAAGTCGCGCCGATTCGCAAGACCAGTCAGCGGGTCTTCTCGCGTTAGCCGTTCCAAACTGGTTTGGGTGGCCTCCAGACGATGCACGATGGCGCGTTGCTCGCTGATGCTGCGCTCCAACTCCGCGGTGCGCTGGCGCACCAGACGTTCGAGTTCGGCCTGATCGGCCAGCACGCGACGCTCCAGCGCCTTGCGCGCGGAGAGATCGACGACCGCAACTGCCACATACAGGCTTGCGTCCGTGCGAATCGGGTTGAGCGCAATTTCCACCGGGAACTGCGTGCCGTCTGACTTCTTCGCCATCAAGTCGCGGTTGGCCCCCATCGCGCGCGCGCTGGGATCCAGCATGAATCCCTGCATCCAGCCGGTGTGATGTGCATGCAGCGACTCCGGGAGCAGCGGTTCTAGCGTTCTACCCAGGAGGTCTTCGCGGCGGTAACCAAAAAGTCGTTCCGCCTCAAGATTGATCCAGCAAATACGTTGGCCGGCGTCGACGACCAGTATCGCCACCGGCAGCGATTCGAGGATTTCGCTCGCCAGCATCGGCAGTTGTTCCAGATCGGGCATCGCGTGCTCAGTGAGCAGACACGTAGCTTGCAACGGCCTCGGCAATCTCGTACGCCTCATCGACGGCGACGACAAAACTTCGAAGCGGCGCCGTACTTCGCGAAATTTCGCCGACGCCATTGCGATTGGCAGCGGCATCCAGCGTGACGCCCAGCCACTGCAATTTTTGAGCGATGCGATCGCGGATCTGCCAGGCGTTGGCGCCGATGCCACCGGAAAACACCAATGCGTCGATGCCCGCGATGCTCACGGCGTGCGCGGCGATGGTCTCGGCGACGGTGTTCACATAGATCTCGATGGCCAATTCGGCGCGCGGTGAAGCGCAGGCCAATAGGACACGCATATCGGCGCTTTCGCCGGAGATTCCTTTCAATCCGCTGTCCTTCCAAAGCAGTTGATCGATTTGCGGCGGCGAGAGCTGCAACTGCCGCTGCAGATGCAGCAGCACACCCGGATCGAGCGAGCCGCTGCGCGTTGCCATCGGCACGCCTGCGAGCGGGGTCATGCCCATGCTGGTGGCAACGCTGCGCCCGTCGAGCGAGGCGCAAATACTGCTGCCGCCGCCCAGGTGGGCGAGTACTACGCGGCCAGCAGCAAGATCCGGCTCGGCCGCGCACAACTTCCGCAATGCCGATTGAAACGCGAGCCCGTGGAAACCATAGCGCTTGATGCCGAGCGCATGCAGCGCGTGCGGCAGTGCAAAGTAGCGCTGCGCCTCGGGCAGTGTCTGGTGGAAGCAGGTGTCGAACATGCCGATCTGACGCGCCAGCGGCCAGCGCGCCCGTGCTGCCGCTACGAGCGCGAGCGCTGGCGGTTGATGAAGTGGTGCCCACGCGGAAAATTTCGCTAAAGCCGCGATTCGCTCATCGGTAAGATCGACCGCGCCGGGGACGTCGCCGCCGTGCACGATGCGGTGGGCGACAACCTCCGGGTCATTGGCGAGTCCCGCCATCGACGACACCAAGGACTCCAGTGTTGACCTATCGGCGCCAGCCTCGACCGAACACCGACCCGATTCGTGCCATCTCTGCGAGGCGTGAGCTTTGGGCTCGTAACAGGTGGCTTTCAGGCTCGACGAGCCCAAGTTAAGTACCAGCAGACGGCCGCTTGAGAGGTTCATCACCGAACGCGCCAGAGCGCCGTCGGGCCGCCACGGCACTCGACCACAGCGAATTCATCGTCGCTGAGACAGTCGCTGCTGCTGCGGCCGAGTACGCCGGCGCAGGCGTCGACGAGATAGGCCCAAATGTAGCGGTAACCCTCGGAATCCATAGCAATCCGTCCGAATCCGTCAGCACAGGCAATCGGGGGCTTGTCCGATTGAATAGGGCGTGAGTATCCCGCTATTCAGGCGTGCACTTTTGATGCAGATCAAGTTGCGGTGCGCGCGGGTCATACAGCATGCGTAATGACCCATCGACGCCACCACAAGACAGTCTTTACCCGCAATGGCCTGCTGTATTCGCTGGCCTTATGTGTGCTCATCTTAGTGTTCGGAGGCCTGGGGTTTTGGGTATTGGAACCGAGCGCGGACAGGTTCGGCGATGCGCTGTGGCTGGCATTCACCACGGCCGCGACAGTGGGTTACGGGGATATCGTGCCGAGCACGACGGCGTCGCGCCTGTTTGCGGTGGTCGTGGTGCTGCTCGGGCTGGCGGTCCTGTCGCTGGTCACCGCGTCTGTGGCAGCCGTATTCGTACGCACCGAGGAGCGCCAGATCGAGTCCGATCTGATGCGCGAAATTGCCCGCTTACACACGGAAATGCAGCAATTGCGGCACGACGTCAGCAGTCGGCTCGACCGCGTGCAAGCGCCCGCGCCTGCCGGCATCAATGAGGTCGCTGACTAAGACGTACTTCCGGGAATGTCGCCGACGTGCACCGTTGACCTGGATCAATACGTGGCGACGACAATAGCCGCAGCCTTCGCGCTACACCTGCCGGAGCCGACCATGAACGACGCGCACGCGAAATATCCATCCGATGTGGCGGTGCCGGCGACCGGCGTCACAGCCGCCCAAGGCCTTGCGATAGACGCCGGACATGCGTCTGCGGAATCGGCAATGCATTGGAACGAGACACTGCGCGATGGAGCGCATGTGCTGATTCGTACGATCCAGAAGGATGATGCGCAACTCGAACGCGCTTTCATCGAATCGCTGTCGGAGCAGTCGCAACGGCAACGCTTTCTCGGTCGCGTCAACATCAGCGATGATCTGATCCACAGGCTCACCGATCTCGATCCCAGCCATGCGCGGGCTTTCATTGCTCTCGTGCATCGCGAGGGCAAAAAGCTAATGGTAGGGATCAGCCGCTACAGCATCATCGCCGACGGTAGCAATTGCGAATGTGCCATCACCGTCGCGGACGATTGGCAAGCGCTTGGGCTTGGCACATTGCTGATGCGACATCTCATTGCGACTGCGCGCGAGCAGGGAATTCGCGCGATGGTGTCGATCGATAGCGCCGTCAACATGCAGATGCGCGAACTAGCCCACGGATTGGGATTCTCCACAGAAATCGACCCGGATGATTCGAGTCAGGTCATCCATCGGCTTGCGCTCTGAAAGCGCGGCGCCTAAACACTCAGGCAAACGAGATCACCCTTCAGTTTTTCCAGCGCAGTGGGCAAAGCCGCCGTCGGACAGCACACAATGTTGTCATCGGCGCGAGATCGCGGGCCAGATCGCCTACGCCACAATCCGCGGTACCTGCCCGCCACGGTCTGCCGCATCGTGCGGGCGCCCTCGGAGCTGCGCTATCCATACGGGCTGCTGGCAATCGCGGCGGTCACGCACCAGAGCACCACCCAGACGGGCGATAGGCGCGCGCCGGCGAGCAGGGCAAAGCCAACGAGCGCGATGCTGAGATCGAGCGATCCGCGGATGCCTTCGGCCAAGACCGGATTTAGGAATGCGGCCGCCAAAATGCCAACAACGGCAGCATTGACGCCGGCCATGCCACTGGCCGCCCATTTTCGCTGCGCCAGCGCGGCCCAGACCGGTAGTACCGCCAGCAGCAACAGAAAGCCAGGCAGAAACACCGCAAACAATGCGATTGATGCGCTCACTGTCGTCGGCAGGTCCAGCGGCACCTCGGCACCGAGGAATGCGGCCAGCGAGAACAACGGTCCCGGCACCGCTTGCGCCGCACCATAGCCGGCCAGAAAGACGTCCTGCCTGACCCAGTCGGTTTCGACCAGCGTCTCTTGCAGCAACGGCAACACCACGTGACCACCGCCGAATACCAGCGCGCCGGCCTTGTAGAAGGCGGCCGCCAATCCGACGGCGGTTGGCGCCTGCGAACTGGGCAGCATCCAGGCGGCGCAAAGTCCGCTCAGGAACAGCATCAGCAACACGGCCGCGGTGCGGCGACCGTAGTCCACACGGAAGACCGCAGTCGCCGGCGCAGTGACGTGGCGGCACAGCCAGAGCCCAAGCAACCCGCCGAGGACGATCGCGACGATTTGCGTCAAGGCGTTGCCCGTCGACCCGATCAGCGCGAGCACGCTGATCGCGATCAGGGCGCGCGGGAGATCCGGCACAAGCTGCCGCGCCATGCCGAGCAAGCCGTGCGCGACGATGACCACGGCCACCAGCTTCAAGCCGTGCACGCTCGCGGCGCCGATGCCATGACCGAGCGAGGGCGCGAGCGCGGCGAAGCCAAACATCAGCAGCGCGGAGGGTAGGGTGAACGCCAGGAAGGCCGCTAAGGCACCGCGCCAGCCCGCGCGGAATAGCCCGATCGCAAATCCCATCTGGCTGCTTGCCGGCCCGGGCAGGAACTGACACACCGCCAGCAAATGTGCAAACTGGGTTTCATCCAGCCAGCCACGTCGGCATACGAACTCCTCGCGAAAATAGCCCAGATGCGCAATCGGTCCGCCGAAGGACGTCAATCCGAGACGTAAAAAGACTCGGAAGACCTCACGGTATCCGCTCGCTGCGCGCGCAAGCGTGCTGGTCGGGGTGTCGTCGGCGCGTGTCATTTGCGTCATTCATGGACCGGGCGCCAGTATGGTTTGTTTTTTGCGAGCAGGAATATGCGTACGCCCAAGGCGAACTTACCGTGGCAACTGCCGCTACAGCGGCACGACGTCGCGGAACTCCGGGACCGTAGCGCTCCATCCCAGTTCGTGTTCGATGCGGCCGCGCAGCGCGTCTGCGGCATCGGGCTCGCCGTGGGTGACATAGACCTGTTCGGGTGCGCGCGGCGCGCATTTCATCCAGGCCAAAAGCTCGTCAGCGTCCGCATGTGCAGAGGCCGATTCCAATTGGTGCACGGCGGCGCGAATCGGCACGTCGGCACCGTGAATGCGCACACTGGGATCACCACGCGCGATCAGCGCGCCGCGGGTGCCGCCGGCTTGGTAGCCGCTGAGTACGATGGCATTGCGCGCATCCGGCGCGAAAGCCTTCAAGTGATGTAGCACACGTCCGCCGGTGAGCATTCCACTCGCAGCCAGGATCACTTTGGGGCCGTGGCTTTGCATCAATGCACGCGATTCATCACGGCTGCGCACCAGCGTCGCGGTGTCGCGGATGAGCTTGCAATCGTCGCCACTCAATCGATGCTCGGCATGATGATCGAGGTACAACTGTGTCGCATCAATCGCCATCGGGCTGTCGAGGTAAATCGGCAAAGCAGGTGGAATGCGTCCCGCGGCGCGCAGTCGCCCAAGGATCAGCAGCAGCGCTTGCGCACGGCCTACAGCGAAGGTCGGAATGACAACGACTCCACCGGCCGCCGCGACCTCGCTGATGATCGGCGCCAGATCGTCATCCGGCGAAGACTGGCGATGGCGGCGGTTGCCATAGGTGGATTCGACGATCAGCACATCCGCAGCCGGCGGCGGCACTGGCGGCAGCATGATCGAATCCTGCGGACGCCCCAAGTCGCCACTGAAGAGCACGTTGCGCTCGCCGATCGTAAGTTGCACGGATGCCGCGCCAAGCAGATGGCCGGCGCGGTGTAAACGGCAGCGCACGCCAGGAACTGGTTCGAAGTCTTGGTCGAAGTCGACCGGTCGCAGCAGTTCCAGCGACTGCATGGCATCGGCTTCGGTGTACAGCGGCAGCGCGGGATGGTGCTTGGAATAGCCGTGGCTCTCCGCGCGCCGCGCATCCTCTTCCTGAATATGACCGGCATCGGGCAACAGGATCATGCACAGCTCGCAAGTGCCCGGCGTTGCATACACCGGCCCCGAGTAGCCCAGTTGCGCCAGACGCGGCAGATAGCCCGAATGGTCAATATGCGCGTGTGTCAGCACGACCGCATCGATGTCTGCAGGATCGAACGGCGGCGGCGCCCAGTTGCGCAGTCGCAGTTGCTTGTAGCCCTGGAACAAGCCACAGTCGATCAGCAATCGATGTGAATCGGTTTCCACCAAGTAGCGGCTGCCAGTGACCGTGCCATTGGCACCGAGAAAGCTCAAACGTGCGTCCATGGAATCCGTGGGTCCAAAGTCGGAGCATTCGAGCATCGCGCAACGGCTGTTCGAATCCATTGACCCTGATCAATGCAGCAGTGCGCAGAGGTGCGGCTCCGACGCCGTGCCGCAGTCCGCTACACTCTGAAAATCCATAGAACTTTAGCGATGAAGCCCATGCGCAAAATCCTGGTACCGGTTGACGGATCCATTGGCTCGCAGTTTGCGGCGATGCATGTGGCTGAGCGCATGCAAGCTGGCGAGACGCTCGCGCTGCATCTCTTGAATGTGCAGTACCGACCAACCGTGCACACGGGCCTGGCCAGGGTGGTGTCCGCCAGCATGATCCACGACTACGCCGAAGAGCAGGGCCAAGCTGCGCTGGCACTGGTGATTGCCGTGCTAAAGGAGGCCGGCGTCGCGTTCAGCACTGAGATTGCCTACGGCGATCCCGGCCGCGTGATCTTCGATCAAGCCGCAACCGGCGCCTATGCAGAGATCGTCATGGGCACGCGCGGCACCAGCGTCCTCGGCTCCCTGCTGGTCGGGTCGATCGCAACCAAAGTGGTCAATTCAGTCGCGCTGCCGGTCACGCTGATATCAACACCGACCCTGACCATGCATCAGAGCGGCCGCGCCACGCCGGAAAACGCAGCGCTGGCGCCCGCAGCAAAGGCGCACAGGCTGACACTGCTACCGATCGATGGCTCCGACCATGCCAACCGCGCCACCGACTTCGTCATTGCCGAAGCACGACGTGGGGCGGGCGGCGATCTGCTGGTATTGAATGTGCAGGCGCCCTATCCGAAATCGATTACCCGCATTGCCGAACTGTCGGGCGCGATTGTGGAAGCGCAGCAGCAGGAAGGTATGCAGCAGTTGAAGTCCGCGCTGGCACGCGTGACCGCGGCCGGATTGTCCTTCCGCCCAATCGTGGCCGTGGGCGAGCCCGCAGAAACCATCGCCCAAATCGCGCGGGAGCAAGCGGTCACGCGCATAGTCATGGGCACACGCGGCGCCGGTGCGATTGCTCAACTCATATTCGGCTCAACCGCAAAACGCGTGCTGCACTTGGTCAACGTGCCGGTCACGCTGATCAAATAGGGCGCAAGCTGCAGGTTAATGATTTGCGTTGATCTGTTGTAATAACTGCGCACGAGGCTGATCCGTGCTGGCGAATTTCTTGCGTGAAGTTGGGGGGGCTGCCGGATTTTAAATCTTTCTCGGTCATTACACCAACTACAATCGGGTCGTACGGGAATACACCATTGCACGTTGCCGCGGTCCGAAACGATGTAGTTGTGATTCAGGCATGTTAAGATCGGGCGCGAATTTGAATGCAAGGGGCGAGCGCGGTTCTACACCAATTCACGAAGCAGCGCTGCAAGGCCATGCAGAGGCGATTAAGGTGCTTGATTAATCTGGGTGCAGACTTGGGCGTATTGAATGACTATAGTGAGACCGCATTGGAAGTCGCGTTTAATGCCGGAAATCAAGACATTTTGATGATATTGAATCCATGATTTCCGTAAGCAGTCGGGCCGCCGGGAAATTTCCATCGAATCATTCTGCACCGCGTGTTTTCGATATGGCAGGAGATCAGCGGGCGTAGGATGCGGTGAGCGGGCGTAGGATGAGGTGAGGCACGAACCGCAGCGATTTAAATGACGGATCAAGCACGACAACGTTATGGCCACTGGTTCCGCGATTGATGCGGTTCGCAGGCTCACCGCATCCTACTCGTGCTCATATCAATGCTGACGGATCGCCGCAGCATCACCTGTCCGCACTGCAATAAAAGTCCAAATGGCCTATTGCCCCAAGGGCACGCAATGAACGCACACATCTGCGCTCAATATTTTTACTGGTTGCTGAGTCCATATACTAGCGACTTGAAAAAACCGTTTAAATAGACGTTTTGGATGGTGAGACTGCCGTCCCCAGTTTGCGTAAACTGGCCGCCTTCATTGGGCATTCTAAAACCAGGACGTTAGCGCTCGCTTTGCCCATCACCGGCCGCGAATCAACGCCGTCTCAGCGAGTTTCCACCAGCCAAGCCAGGAAATCCCGTAGGTTGGCGAACTCATGGGTTTGGTGGTGCGAATGCAGGTGCAGTGCGGGTTCGTCCCCCGTTTGCTCCGGCCAGACCAGATAAGTTTCGTCGGGTCTGGCGGGACTAAAGGCGAAAAGACTCAGCCGGTTGGATGGGACCGACGCGACAATGCCGGTCCCTTCGTCCCGTCGCAGTGCCAGCCGCGCCTCGATGACCGGGTCGCTCCAGGCCAAGCGCATCTGTGCCGGATCGAGCCAGTCTTGCTGTAGTGCCGCTTGCCGCCAAGCGCCGCAGAAGTCGAAACGTTGCTGAAGCATTGGCGTCGCTGCCCGAAAGTGACCGGGATGGAGGGTGGCTATCTGGCTGGCATGCAGCGGCGGCGAATGTTCCGGTGGGCTGTGATCGGCCCTCGCGTTCGAATCGCTGAGTCGTTTTAAGTAGGCGCTGATCATGCTCATGGGTGACTCCAGATCGTGTTGTTTCGCGCTCAAGCGCCCGGATGTGTACAGCCGAGCGCACCGAGAAAGCCTTGCAGCTCAGGTACGCGCATCAGCCACGGAGCGCTCAGCGTGAGCAGGCCACTGGCGAGGACGGTGCCGCCGAGTGCGAGGCGCCAGCCGCCGCGTTGCAGGCGTTGACCGAGGCGCTGCCCGGACCACGTGAGCGGCAGCATCAACGGCAGCGTGCCCAGTCCAAAGGCAAGCATGGTCAGCGCCCCGTTCAAGGGATCGGCCTGAAACCAGACGGCCGTGAGCAGCGTGGTGCTGAGTCCGCATGGCATCCAGCCCCAAAGCAGACCAAGGCCAATGCGTCGCGCCGGCGTGTTCGCGGGCAGCAGACGCTTTTGCAAAGGCCGCATCCATGACCACAGGCGCATGCCTGGACGCGCGAGTGGGGCAAAGCGACCACTCCGATCCAGCAGGCGCAGGCCGGCGAGAATCATGACCACGCCGACCAGCGCGCGCATGCCGAATAACAGGGCAGGGCTGTTGGCAAGATCGACAATGCCGGCGCCGAAGCCGCCGGCGATGAGGCCCGCCAGCGTGTAGCCACCGACACGGCCAAGATTTGGTTGCGCCGCGCGCCACCAACTGTGCATGGGCTTTGACGAGACACCCGTCGCGTGGCCGCCAGACAGCGTCGAGAAACTGGTCGCGATGCCGCCGCACATAGCCGCGCAGTGGGCACCGCCAAGCACACCGCTTAAAGCCGCGGCGCTGACGGTGATCCAGTCAATCCACACCGGGCCTCTCCGCCGCGGGACGATCGCCGACCAGCACATCGAGCGCGGGTGTATCGAGATCCTCAAACTGGTCCGAACGCACCGCCCAGACGAAGGCGGCTATGGATGCGAGCACCAGTAGCAGGCTGACCGGAATCAGCATCAACAGGATATTCATGTGTGCTCCAGGACCAGTGGTGCTGGCGCCTCGTCCGCTGCCGATCGCTGCGGTTGGCGCAGCAGCCGCAGCGAGTTGAGTGTGACCAGTAGCGAGGAGCCGGCCATGCCGAGCGCGGCCAGCCACGGCTCGACCAGTCCGCATGCCGCCAGCGGCAAGGCGGTCAAGTTGTAGGCGATTGCCCAGCCGAGGTTTTGGCGGATCACGCGACGTGTGCGCCGCGCGATGTTGATGGCCGCATCGAGTCCGTTTAGGGAAGCGCCTGTCAGCAGCAGGTCACTCGCCCGATGTGCCAGCGCCGCACCTTCGGCAAAGGACACCGAGACATCGGCACCGGCGAGCACCGGCGCATCGTTGATGCCGTCGCCCACCATCAGCACGACGCGCCCCTGCGATTGCAGACCGCGCACCAGCGCAAGCTTGTCCTCAGCGCTCTGGCGCGCGCGCGACGTCTTAATTCCTAACCGTTGTGCGACGCTGGCGACGCGTGCCGGTGCATCGCCACTGGCGAGGTGAATGGCCAAGCCGCGCGCGCGTAAGGCGGCAATCGTCGTGGCGCAATCGCGTCGCAGTGATTCGGACCATTCGAAGCGCGCCGTTGCGTCTTTGCCGTTGCCGAGCCAGAGCGCACCATCATCAGCCCCCGCGGTGGCGAAATCTGCGCGACCGAGACGCCAGTAGCGGCCGTCGATTAGGCCTTCGACACCGACGCCGGCGATCAGACGTCGCTCGCTGGCTGCGTGTGTTGATGGGGTCCCGGCGAAAGCCTGCGCGAGCGGGTGGCTGCCACCTTGTTCGAGAGCGCTAGCGATGTTGAGCGCCTTCGCCGACTCGATGCCGCCGAAAGTCTGCACGCGGCCGAGCACTGGGCGGCTTTCGGTCAAGGTGCCGGTTTTGTCGAAGACCACATCGGTGATTTGTGCGAGCCGCTCAAGCGCGTGCTCGCTAAGCGCGAGCACACCGGCTTGCGCCAGCGCCGAGTGCGCACTGCTGATCGCTGCAGGAATGGCCAAGGCGAGTGCGCATGGACAACTGATGACCAACGTCGCCAGTGTAATTTGCAGCGCACGCGCGGGATCAATGACACTCCAGACGCAGGCGACGACGATGCCAGCCAGCAACAAGGCGGCCACGAAATAGCTCGCGACCCGATCTGCCAGCCGCGCGATCGGTGGCCGCTGCGATTGCGCCCGCTCAACCAGTTGGGCGATTTGCGACAGCCGCGTGGCACTGCCGATCTGGTCAACGCGCACGCGGATGGGTTGGTTGCGACAGATGCTGCCGGCGTATACCGCGGCGCCGGATAGCCGCTCGACCGCGCGCGATTCGCCAGTCAACAGCGTCTCGTCAAGCTGCGCGATGGTATCCAGCAGGCAGCCATCGGCCGGCAAGACTTCACCGGCGGCGACGCGCACCACATCACCGGCTTGCAGCTCCGCCAGCGGAATCGCCTGCGAGCTGCCGTCACTGCCCTCACGTTGCACAAAGGCCGGACGTGCACGCGCCAGTGCATCGATGCGTGCGTGGCCGATCGCGCGGGCGCGTTGCTCCAGCATGCGCGCCGCGAGCAGCAGGAAGACGAACATGACCGCGGCGTCGAACCACACGTGCGGGCCGCCGCGCAGTGTCTCGATGCTGCTTGCGCCCCAAGCCAACAAGCTCGATCCGGCGATCAGCACATCCATGCCAACTCGTCGTGCGCGAAGCTCGGTCCAAGCGCCGAGCAGAAACGGCCAGCCGGCATAGAACACCACCGGCGTCGACACCAGCAGTGTGATCCAGCGGAAGAAATCGCGTGTCGCCAGATCCATGGTCTGATTGACATCGAGATACAAGGCCTCGGCGAACATCATTGCCTGCATGCTGCCGAGCGCAGCGACACCCAGTCGGATCAGTGTCCGCTGGCGGGTGCGCCGACGTTCCACTTCTTGCGTTGCGCCAGACGCCAGGAAGGGCCGATAGCCGAGCCGGATTAGGGCCCCGAGGATGCGCGAGAGCGGGGCATGTGTGGGATCCCAAGCCAGCCGGATACGTCCGGTGACCGCGTTCGCGCTGCATTCGATCACGCCCGGCTCGCGCGCAAGGGCGCGGTCGATCAGCCAAGCACAGGCCGCGCAGCGCATGCCATCGCTGAGCAATGTGATCTCGCGACCGCCTGGGATGGGATGGGCATGCTCGGCCAGCAACTCTGTGCGATCCCAGATCGCCAGGTCCTGCAGTTGACTCTGAACGCGCGGCGCGGGTTGGCTGCGCAAATCGTAATAAGCGGCAAGATCAGCGGAGCGAATCCACTCCGCAGCGGCGGCGCAACCATCGCAACAAAACGCGCCGCGCGCATCCGCCGCCAGCGACTCGCCGCAATGCTTGCAATCAGTCATCGCGCCGCCGCCGAGAAAGCTGGACGCAGCTCGGCGGCATCCTGCTGGCGCAACCAGCGTCCTTTCAGCCGCCAAGCGGCGGATTCTGGCGCCAGCTCTAGCAGCCAGTCATGGCCGTGGGCCAGATCGAGACGTGCGCGCCAGACGCCGTCTGCTTCTGCGGTCAGTATCACGCGGCGATCGGCGCGTGCGTCGACTGGGTGTTGCAGGCGCAGCACCAGCGGCATCGTGCGATCAATCGCAGCGCCGTCGATAACCAATTCGAGGGCACCGGCATGTTGTCGCAGAGAGCCGCGCAATTGCGCTTTGCTCGCGGCCAAGTCCGCGCTCAGATCCACCGTCTGCATCTGTGCGGTGCGTTGCACCAAAGGGTCACGGCTGTCAGTACTGCCGACCCCAACCGCCGTGCGCACCATCATGACGCCGGCAACCACCATGACCGCGGGCATACCAAGCACCAACCAAAACACGGGCTGGCGCCACGGGGAAGCACGCGACTCGCTCACGGCGATGGTCCGAAGAAACTGCTATCCAGCGTCTGCTGCACGCTGCCATCGGCGGTATCGATGCGCAACTGCACGGGTTGGCGGCCGGCTGCGGCGGGTGCTGTCAGTTCGATCGGCAGCGCGCGCACTTCCTCCGCACCAAGCTCCACCTTCAGCACGCCACCGACAAGTTCAATGCCGCCGGTATTCGAGGCAAGTTTGATTTCCAGCGTTTGCACATGCGCCAATTTGTTGACAAGTTTTAGCGTATAGCCATTGCTGACACCGTCTGCGGTCACCCGATAAAGTGCGTTGCGATCACGCAGCAGATCGGCGATCAGCGGCGCGCGAGCGGCCACGCCAAAGGCCCATGCGGCCGCCAGCAGCGCCAGCAGCGCGGCATAAATCAGTATGCGCGGCCGCAACACGCGGGCCGGCTTGCCATCGACCGCATTCTGCGTTGAATAGCGGATCAACCCGCGCGGATAGCCGACCTTGTCCATCACCGAATCACAGGCGTCGATGCACAAGCCGCAGGCAATGCATTCGTACTGCAGGCCATTGCGGATGTCGATGCCAGTTGGACACACCTGCACGCAAAGGGTGCAGTCGATGCAGTCTCCAAGTTCCTCAGGCATGGACACCACCGGCGTTATGAGTGGCGCCTGATCAAAGGTAATGGTGCCGCTGGCACGCGCGCGGGCAATCGCACTTTGGCCCGCGCTGGCGACAAAGGCGTGCGCCAGCCCATTCTCAATCAGCCCGCGTGCACGTTCGAGCACGCTCACCAGGCCGCGCTTGCGCGCCCCGCGTGGCTCGCCGCGTTGTGGATCGTAGGCGATGATCAAGGTGTTGCGATCAAACATTGCGCTCTGGAAACGCGCATAGGGGCACATGTATTTGCACACCTGCTCGCGCAGGAAGCCGGCATTACCCCAGGTCGCAAGGCCGTAAAACAACACCCAGAAAGTCTCCCAGGCATTCCATTCGAGCGCGGGCAGGCGCGCGGCGAGCGCGCCAATGGGCGTGAAGTAGCCGACGAAGGTAAATCCGGTCCACAACCCGAGTGCTACCCAAAGTACATGTTTGCTGCCCTTGCGCAGCCATTTCTCGCGCGTCCACGGACCCGCATCGAGTTTCATGCGGCGGCCACGATCACCTTCGGTCCAGCGTTCGATCGCGAGGAAGACTTCAGTCCACACCGTTTGCGGACACGCGTAACCGCACCAGAGCCGGCCAGCAAGGGCGGTAAAGAAAAACAGCGACAATGCCAGGATGATCAGTAGTCCGGACAGGAAGATGAAATCCTGCGGCCAGAAGGTCAGGGCGAAGACGTGGAATTTACGCGCCGGCAGATCAAACAGTACCGCTTGGCGACCATCCCAGCGCAACCAAGCGACCAAGTAATAGAGGCCGAGCAACACGAACACGGCGAGCCTTCGCAGCCGGTCGAAGCGGCCACTAATATCGCGCGGATAGATCTTGCGCTCGCTCGCGTAGCTGCTGCCACCGCTGTCGACCAGCGTTGAAGGAATTTTCTTGCCCACGGTCAATCCGGCGCCAGCGGCTGGTTAAAACGGCTGGGTGGCCGCAGCAGAATCCAGGTGAAGGCGCTTGAGCCCGCAGTCGCCAGCCAGAAGGCGAAGAAGCCCAAGGTGTAACCCATGCTGCGCGTGATATGCACACTGGGAAACGTGATCTCGGCCAGTTCGATCGGGTCAACCAGCGCAAAGCACACCATTGTCGCCACACCGGCCGAGAAGAACGAGGGCCACAGAATCGCGCCGAGCCGCTGTGCAAGCGGCCGCGGCGGATGATCGACGGAGGGCTGCGCGTTCACGGCTTGGCTGGCGTCGGTTGCGAGAGCGACCAGGCATAGGCGGCCGCGAGGCGTGCACGGGTCTCGCCGAGCAGTGCCACGTGCGCCGGCATCTGGCCATTGCGGCCGTCACGAATGATCTGGCGAATAGTCGGCGCGTCGTTGCCGTAAAGGGTGTAGCGATCAGTCAGATCCGGGGCGCCCAATAGCGCATTGCCCTTGCCTTCAGGACCATGGCAAGCGGCGCAAACTCCGGCGAAGCGCGCGGCACCCGCGGCTGCGAGATCTGGATCCGCGTATTCGCCGGCTAACGCCTGCACATGCACGGCGAGTTCGCGAATGCCTTGCTCGCCGCCCACCGCCGCGCCGAGTGCCGGCATCGCCGCTTGGCGGCCATTGAGCACGGATGCCAGTACTTGGTCCGGGCTTCCGCCCCAGTGCCAAATCGAATCGGTTAAGTTTGGATAGCCGACCGCGCCCTGTCCTGAGGAGCCATGGCAAGCTGCGCAGGTGTTGGCGAAAATCGAGCGGCCAATCACGAGCGCCGCCGGATCTGCGGCAAGTGCGTCGATCGATTGGCCGGCGTAGGGTTTCAGCGTCGCCGCGAGGCGTGCGCCCCAATGTGCTTGGTCCTGCGCATGTTCGCCTCGGGAACTCCAACCGCCAAAGGCGCCAAAGCTGCCGAAACCGCCATACCAGGCGAAATAGCCGATGCCAAAAATAAGCGTCAGCCAGAAGGAATTGATCCACCAACGTGGCATCGGCTTGTTGTATTCGGTGATGTCGCCATCCCAGTAATGGCTGGTGTCTTCCGGCGCCGGATCGCCAGGACGGCGCTTACCAGTCCACCACAGCAAGAAACTGATACCGGCCAGATTGATCACGACCAGGACGATGATGAACCACGACCAAGCAGCGTTCATCGTGGCACCTCGTCGGCATTCGTCGTGGCAGCTTCATTGGGTTCGCACGCGAGCCGCGCGGCGGCTTCGAAATCCGGGCGACGCTTCGATTGCCAAGCCCATACCCATGCGGCAATAAAGGCGCTCATCCAGACGATGACGATGATTCCGGACAACATGGTTCAGGGCGCTCCGTTCGCAGTCGTTATGGTGGTGGTCTCGGGCGCGGACGCAGCGGGCGCGTGCAGTCCCAGACCCTGCAGATAGGCGACCAGCGCCGTCAGCTCGGTTTGGTCTTTGACCACCTGCGCGGCGGCCCCGATCTCAGCGTCCGAGTAAGGATCGCCGAGGGCCTGCAAGGTGCGCATCTTCGCGGTGATGTCGGCACCGTCAATCTGCGCGTGCTCGATCCATGGAAACGACGGCATATTCGATTCGGGCACGACCGCACGCGGGTTGATCAGGTGCACGCGATGCCAATCGTTCGAGTAACGCCCGCCGACGCGCGCCAAATCCGGCCCGGTGCGCTTGGAACCCCACAGAAAGGGTCGGTCGTATACCGATTCGCCGGCGAGCGAATAGTGGCCGTAGCGCTCGGTCTCGAAGCGCAAGGTACGGATCATTTGCGTGTGGCAGTTACCGCAACCCTCGCGCAGATAGATCTCGCGGCCGGCCAATTCGAGCGCGGGGTAGGGCTTCACACCAGGCAGTGGCTCGATTGCTTCCGCCTGATACATCAGCGGAACGATCTCCGCCAGACCGCCGAGCGAGATGGCGCCGACGATCAATAGACCCATCAGCAGGATGTTCTTTTCGACTTTTTCGTGGCTAGAGCTCATGGCTATCCTTTAGACGCGCACGGCATCGATGTGTGGCGCGAGTACTGGCTGACGAACGCCGTCGCCAACCATCTGTCTGGTGCGCCAGATATTCCAGGCCATCACGCCCATGCCAGCGAGTACCAGCAAGCCGCCCAGCAGCCGTCCCAAGTAGTAGGGATAGGTGGCAACCAGCGACTCGACAAAGCTGTAGGTGAGCGTGCCGTCAGTATTGGTAGCGCGCCACATCAGCCCCTGAGTGATGCCGGCAATCCACATCGAGGCAATGTAGAAAACGACGCCCACCGTGTGCATCCAGAAATGCAGGTCGATGAGCGCTGTCGAGTACATGGCCTGCAAGCCAAGCAGACGTGGATACATCGAATACAGCGAGCCAATAGTGATCATCGCCACCCAGCCGAGCGCGCCGGCATGCACATGGCCGATGGTCCAGTCGGTGTAGTGGCTCAGCGAATTGACCGTCTTGATCGACAGCATCGGACCCTCGAAGGTCGCGATCATGTAGAAACTTAAAGCCACGATCAGGAACTTCAAAATCGGATCGGTGCGCAATTTGTGCCACACGCCCGAGAGCGTCATGATCCCGTTGATGGCCCCGCCCCAACTCGGCGCGAGCAGGATGAGCGAGAACACCATGCCGATGGATTGCACCCAATCTGGTAGCGCGGTGTAATGCAAATGATGCGGGCCGGCCCACATGTAGATCGAGATCAGTGCCCAAAAGTGCACGATCGAGAGCCGATAGGAGTAGATCGGGCGCCCGGCTTGCTTGGGCACGAAGTAATACATCATCCCCAGATAGCTGGTCGTCAGCATAAAGCCGACCGCATTGTGGCCGTACCACCATTGCGCCATCGCATCGACCGCGCCCGTGTAGACCGTGTACGACTTCCACATGCTGACCGGCAGCGCCAAGTTGTTAATGATGTGTAGCAGGGCGATGCCGATGATGTAGGCGCCGAAGAACCAATTGGCGACGTAGATGTGTTTGACCTTGCGCTTGGCGATGGTGCCGAAGAACAACCATCCGTAGGCAACCCAGACAATGGTGATCAGAATATCGATCGGCCATTCGGCCTCGGCGTACTCCTTCGCCTGCGTAATCCCCAACGCGAGTGTGATCACCACAGAGACAATCACCGCCTGCCAGCCCCAGAAGACGAAGGCGGCCAGTCGGTCTGAGATCAGCCGCACATGACAAGTGCGCTGCACGACATAAAGGCTGGTCGCGAATAACGCAGATCCGCCAAAAGCGAAAACAACGCCATTGGTGTGGATCGGACGCAGCCGCCCGTAACTCAGCCAGGCAGTGTCGAAATTTAGCGCCGGCCAGTACAGTTGGGCGGCGATCAGCACCCCGACCGACATCGCAATCACTCCCCAAACAATGGAGGCGATGGTGAACTGGCGGATAGCTTTGTCGCTGTAGGTATCGTCTTGGGGAATTGCGCGCATGGCAGCCTCGATCGCGATGAACTGCAGTATCGAAAAGCGCGCGCGGCAGCCAGTTGATCTGGATCAACTTAACGAGTTTTTGCGGGAGCCTTGAAGCGGGACGCGAAGACCAGCGGAAGGAGTTTTTGACAGACAAATCCAGATCAAAACTTCAACGCGAAGACGGCGAAAGATCAAAAGTTCAACGCGAGGACGGCGAAAGATCAAAAGTTCAACGCGAAGACGCAAAGCCGCCAAGGAGAGCAAAGAAAGGGGAGCTGGGTTGGTGCCCGACAACTGCGGATCGAACGCGGTAAATGGTGCTCTGACGGCATAGACGCCAGAAGCTGGACGCGAAGAAGAGCCGAGTTAGAAGAGAGAATTGCGAAAGGCTTGCGCGA